>Ga0207931_1000624_pt1 | contig 12879 bp, 7 predicted proteins | sample NGESurdeep092012_2_FD_184478 | JGI IMG/M metagenome (GOLD analysis project Ga0207931, IMG submission 184478) | Arctic peat soil microbial communities from Barrow, Alaska - NGEE Surface sample 415-1 deep-092012 (SPAdes) | ecosystem: Environmental > Terrestrial > Soil > Wetlands > Peat ...
TTCTGTAGATACAATTCTTATCGTCGCAGAGCTTACACTGATATGGCGTATATCGAACGTTCCTGCCAATGCCAATGATCCCGCTTACTGACTTGATGGGGTTCATCAGGGCAGATTCGGTCAGGGTGATGCCGCAGTAATTGTCTTTGAAAAAACTGAACAGTTTATGCTGTTCGGCAACGTCCCATCCGCAGTAACCAGGGCTAAAGCGGTTTGTGATCTCCTTTCCCAGAGCAGCTATACTTTTTCGCATTTCCTCCTGCATCCTGTCAGCAGCAGCCTCAACAATCTCAGAGCCGATGACATCATAAACGTACCCTCTCAACAGATCGCCATCCTTCATGCTCTGGCGGCACATCTCTCCTACCACCGGTCCGGCAGTGCAGATGAAGAGAGCAACTTCTTCAGCCTCTTTTATCTGCCTGTAAATGATTGGTCTGACGTTAAATGTTATTCCTTCTACCTGCAATGATCTGTTTTCCCTGGACAAACTGATTTCTTTAAAGACCCTGTACTCGGCTTTGATACCACCCAGCGATAAAAGTTCCTCAGTTACTTCATTGATCAGTATAGAAACAGGTTCAGGTGCTGTACCTGTCTGGTAGCCCATTGTCCTCTCGAGTGCATCGGCGCTGGGGACTAGTTCTCTGTAAGTATACGTGAATCTGTTCAGGACTGTGAAGTAATTTGATAATGCTCGATGAACCTTATGGCATAATCATCCCTGCCAAGAACAAGATCAGCTGCACGTACTAGTCCTGCTATCTTTTCGGGATTTGCTATAGGGCAGGTAAGTCCGTTCATTATTGACATTGCCATGTAGGCGCTGTTGATGTTTTCGCGGTTAGGAAGGCCAAAAGAAATATTGCTGGCTCCCTGTGTGATATTGTGTCCCAGCTTATCATGCACCAGTCTGATAGTCTCGAGGGTCACCCTGCATGCATTAGGGTCAGCGCTGACAGCCATAGCCATAGGGTCAATGATCACATCCTCCTCTTTTATCCCTGCCTGTACAGCTCTGTTAATTATCTTTTCAGCTATTCTCAGCCTTTTCTCCGGAACGTGGGTTATGCCGTCATCATCAAGGACAAGGCCGATAATGGCAGCGCCATATTCCCGGGCAATGGGAAGGAGTCTCTCCAAAGATTTTTCCTCAGCATTCACCGAGTTAATAAGGCATTTGCCCTTTGCCACCTTAAGAGCTGCCTCTATTGCCTTTGAGTTAGGCGAATCAAGGCATAACGGAATATCAAAATTATCCTGCAGAGCAATGACTGCCTCAGGCAGGAGCACTTCATCAACAACCCCCGGAAAGCCCACATTCACATCCAGAACGTCTGCCATGGCATCAATCTGCGACTTCGCCAGAGAGAGCATGTATTCAAAATTTCTTTCCTGAAGCGTCGAGACCAGTTTCTTTCGCCTCGTAGGGTTAATGCATTCACCAATAATTATCACCGGCCCGGAAGTATCTATTACGACTTCCCTCTTACTTCCTCTCAGTATTGTTTTCATTAATGATATTTTGCTTTAACCTAAGCAAGAGTTTTGAGATATTCCACTGCGCCCTGTGGATCAGGAGAGTAGAAATCAGCCCCGATCTTTGTACAGAACTCTGCAGTGACCGGTGCCCCGCCAATAAGGATCTTCTGTGTCGGATGCTTTTCTCTCAGAGCAGCTACTGTTTTGCGCATGTTCTCCATGGTGGTCGTCAGCAGGGCTGATAATCCAATTACCGACCCCGGGTGTTTTTCTGCTGCCTGTATGAATTTGTCGACGTTTACATCAACGCCGAGATCAATGACCTCCCATCCTGCACCCTCTATCATCATAGCTACCAGGTTTTTACCAATATCGTGAAGATCGCCTGTGACAGTCCCGATAATAAAAGTGCCCCTTCGTTTGGCCTGGCCGCTGAGGTAGTATGGCTTAAGATGTATCATTGAACTGCTCATTGCTTTGGCCGCCATCAGCATCTGCGGAACAAATATCTCATTCCTGCTGAACTTCTGCCCTACCCTCGACATGGCAGGAATGAGCGCTTCTTCAAGTATCTCTTCAGGGCTGATCCCTTCTTCAAGAGCACTTTTTGTGAGTTCAAAAGCACCCTCCTGATCCTTCATTGCGGGAGGGTACGGTGATTTTATGTCGATCTTGCCAAACTCAACACAAGTCGACAGTTTCTCAAGTAGCTCTGTCATTTTATATCAACAATATTAAACGTTAATCACCAGCAAGTATGCCCTTTTGGGTTTAAAACTGCACAACTCAGGGAACCAGATTTACAACATTTTTAAACAAAACCCTCAGATATTACCTTGAAAAAATATCTACAACATTGTAAATATAATAACTTTTTCAATAATGCAACCGATTGCAATGTAATTTTTATAATTGAGAGAACATTTTTTAAAGAGAAACAGGGCTGATCATTAATAAAAAGCCCCCTAATATCGGGGGTTTTATAGAAGGAGCCAGGCTGCAGGGCAATCATTGACAGAACCTTTGTCATTAATTGAGAGGGTGACTATTTCATGCTCATTATGACTTTTGTACCTGCTGCAATCCCTGATTCATTAAATGCGTCTATACTGAAATAGTATGCAACATCTTTGTTCAGGCCAGTCAGCATCAAAGAACTGGTATCATAGACCATTACTGAAGAATAGAGCTTGCTTTTATCAACACCATAGTTTATTATGAAACCGGTGGCATTTTCGTCCCTCGGCCATTTCAGTCCTGCTTTTCTTGTATCGGCATCTTCCCTGATCACCGTGAAATCATCAATGGTTGCAGGCACCTTACCTTCTCTTCTGCCAAATATTCTCAGATCATAAATGGAAAACTTACCATCAGGAACCTTAACATTTTCAATTTTAATATATTTCGTCTTAACAGGCATTTCGAGTTCTATATAGTCATGACAGGCATCAACAGTATTATTGCTCTTATCAGCAATAACATACCATGATTTCCCGTCATTTGAAGCAAGAAGGCGATAACAATAGCTGATATTTTTGCTGTCTGGTTTAAGATTTGACTCATTATCAGCGAAGTTTACCTGGATTGCATTCACAGTTGAGTTGTCATCCAGCTCCACCTTCAGCCATTCCCCATTATTTCCTGTTATGGCTGACCACCATGTTCTGATATCTTCATCAAAGGCGTTTTTTACCGGGTAGTTTTCCATGGCGGATGATGCTTCTGCATTCTTTTTATAAGAAAGAAGCATCCATCCCTTAAAAAGACTTTCTTTTTCAAAATCAATCTTACGGTCAGGCATAATAGTCGGATAATCTCCGAAAACCGTAAAAGTTCTCAGCAAACCGTCTTTGTCGAAGGCTGCCGGGAACAATCCGAGGCGTCGTTCGAACATATGACGTATGGAAATAGACATAGTAGATATATGCCAGTAATTTCCGTGATTGTCCTGGAATGTTGAACTGTGTCCGGCCCCTCCGGCAAAGCCTCCCGGTTTATAGGAAAAGGGGCTGTTGGTTTCATATTCAAACGGCCCAAGCGGTGAATCGGAAGTGTAAACACCGTCAGCATAAGTTTTAAATTCTGTTCCGGGTGCAGCGTACTGGAGGTAATACCGGTTGTTGTATTTTGTCATCCAGGCTCCTTCATTCCATCCATTTCCTGTCAGTTCATTCTGTTCCCCCGGCACTTCCCAGCCGTACTTATCCGGATTATGTTCAATCAGGATTTCGGGTTCAGTGACAGCCTGCATTTTTGAATTGAGCCGTACCCCATAGATAGGAAGGAAATTTGAACACCCCCAGTAAAGATATTTTTGTCCGTCATCATCGAGGAAGAAATGCGGATCCCATACTGCAAACGGCAAAGTATCCCTCATGGCTGTCCAGTTATCCCGGAACGGATCGGTAGTGTAATAGAATGGTTTCCTAACCGTCGCGGACGCGGTAAAATATACTGTGTCATTTATTACTATCGCATCCGGAGCATAGTCCTCGATCGGCAGTGATTTGACAGGAAGATAGTCCCATCCGAGCAAATCGTCCGAATACCAGTATCCGCCGCTGTGCGATACGAACAGAATATATTTGTCACTGTACCTTATCATTGACGGATCAGCAGCTTCCCGGTATGATGTGCTGTCAGTGAACTGGAATCGGTAATTAAGATCAAGAGGATTGCAGTAAGTTTTAGTATCCTGAGTGATTTCTGCTGAACAGTAGATCAGAATAAGGAGGCAAATTGCAGATATCTTTTTCATTTCCATTATGATTAATAATATAATAAGGATTTCGTTTGTCTGAACAGCAGTTGAGCCGGAATTTTCTCCACAGTGCAGACCTGCGGGTTCAATGAATGGAAAGATAAGGAATTACCATGCAAAAACTTATTCAAATGACCATAAATCAGGACGGAGAAAGAAAATTATTTCTTTTTAACAATTCATGACGATTTATTTAAAAACTCTGACGAAAAATTGAAAGAAATCCCTGCGATTTATTACGTCAAACATCAAAATTTATCTATATTTCAGCATGGTTATAATGATATGAAAAATTCACAAGTTTTACTCAGTTGCATGATCATTTGCGGTTTTGTTTCCGGGAATCTTATGTCACAGGAACTAGCTGTGATCAAAATTGATTTTGATCGCAAGATAGGGGCGGTTGATCCGAACATTTATGGCGCTTTTGTTGAACCTATACGTACTGTAGTATATGGCAGCATATATGATCCTAAATCTTCTTTTGCAGATGACAACGGTTTCAGGAAAGATTTTCTCCAGCTGATCAGCGAGCTGAAGATACCGGTTGTCAGATGGCCGGGTGGAAATTATGTGTCAGGATATAACTGGGAGGATGGCATCGGCCCGAAGGAACTACGCCCGGCAAGGCTTGATCTTGCGTGGAACCAGGTGGAGACCAACCATATGGGAACTGATGAATATGTCAAGCTCTGCAGCCTCATCGAATCGGAGAACTTCATCTGCATAAATGCCGGGACAGGCACTCTTGACGATGCAAGGCATTGGGTAGAATATTGTAATGTTGAAAAGGGAACATACTATTCAGATCTCAGGAGGAAGTATGGCAATGAAAAACCTTTTAATGTCAAATACTGGGCTCTGGGAAATGAGATCGACGGACCATGGCAGATGGGACAAAAAAATGCTGAAGACTATGTCAAGTTCGCCCTGGAGGCAGGTAAAATGATGCAGCTGGTTGACAAGAATATAAAGCTCATTGCTTCAGGTGCCTCAAATTACAGGCAGGCAGACAACAGCTGGATAGACTGGAATGATTATGTGTTAACGCATATGGCGGGCAACATTGATTACCTGTCAGTACACAGGTATGCAACCGAGGCGCTCACACAGGGCGACAGGAGCTTTTCCGGCATGATGTGCCTGGGCCTTGATATAGATCAAAAGACAGAGATGGTACAGGCATTGATTGAAAAGGCGATGCTGAAATCAGGATCGAAAAGACCCGTCTATATCTCATTTGATGAATGGTCAGGTGGCTTTGGCGGTAGTATTACAACATCATTAATGGTGGCACAGCATCTGAACTCCTTCATCAGGCATGCCGATATAGTTAAAATGGCTAATATCACCATGCTGTCAAGCCTTGTGGGAAATTCCCCGGATGGTGATTTCAAGAATGCATTATTCCATGCATTCTACCTGTTCTCCAATAATTGCCACGGGACAGCTCTCGATGTTTATACTAGTTGTGAAAAATACAGTAATGATGTATTTAAAGATATACCTTATCTTGATGTCACTGCTGTACTGAATGATTCAGCCAAAATGCTGGTGGTAAACGTAGTCAACAGGCATGAGGCAAATGCCATCACAGCAGATGTAGTTCTGCAGAGCGGCGATTTTGTCGGGAGCGCTAAAGTAAACGAGGTAAACGGGAAAATACCGGCTCCCGGTAATCCCAGGGCTCAAGAACCTGTAAACACAGTCACCAGCGACATTAAATTCAAGGGCAATACCATTAAATACAGTTTCCCTGCACACTCGCTGACACAACTTATGATCCCTGTCAAATAATTTCCGTGGGTGTCTGAGCTTTGCGTACTATAATGAGAACCAGTAGCTGAGCTTTACCAGGAACACATTATTTGGGTAAACCTTAAACATCTGTTTAAGGGATTCTCCGTAGGAAGAACGGGATGAACTCGTTCTTCCTGTCATATCACTTGACCATACCAGGTACAGGTATGAACCAAGGTGATATTCCCATCTTGCTATAAGATTTGAACGGAATTGATGGAAATTAAAATCAGGATTGCCGATGTAATAATCCGGTTCCGAGTTTCCAGTCTCGTATAGACCGTATCTTCCGTTGATAAGTTCGGACCTGTCATATATCCTGAACCTGTCGCCGAATTTTTTAGCCTCCGGATCGGTTATGCATTTAAAGTCGGAATAGGTACCGCGGGAGACAAACGGACTGCCATAATACTGAATTGAAAACTCGGGTGTGATGTTAAGATCTGCCCTGAAGGTAAGACCGACAGTTTTCTGATCGATTGTTCCAAAAAGGTAGCGATTCGAAGAATTATACTCCAGGGTGGTGATATATTGCAGCAGATCATGGTTTTTCATTATACTGGCGCTGAACCCGATCCTCAGAACCTGGAACGGTCTGACAGAAATTCCTGGTTCGATAGAATAATTGGTGCCGGAATTATTGCCTCTGCCCTGATAGCCATAAATGAGGTTAAAAATAACTCTTTTTGACTGGTCAGTTGATAAATGACCCGATTCCGTAATTGTGAACGGCAACTTCATCTGAGGACCACCTCTGAGAAACCTGGTGTCAGTTGTACCTGTCAGGTAAACGAGATCAGTGCTGAAAATCCAGTTGTTTTTAAATTCTGAGTAGAAAGAGAGCTTCCCTCCGGAACCCAGGTAAGTTCCGTTAAAGTTCCATGTATTGAACTGGTTAAAATCGATGTTGTAAGTATGAAATAATGAAACCGGTTTATTAATCTGGTATGTAATAATATTATCATTTTTAATTTCATCTGCAAATGTCATATATCCGAGGTCATTCAGCTCAAGTCCGGGTGACAGCAAAGTAAGGCTGGTTGAGTATTTCCAGTGTTCCCTGAGTAATCTTCCGATCTTGAATTGTCCTCCAAAACCTCTAAGATGTGTCAATGAAGTGTCATATCCCAGGTATCCGGCATCCGGACGCTGATAATACCGGACAGAGGATTCCTGCAGGGCCGTAATGGCTTCCGTGCTGCCATTGATATTGCTCCCAATCAGCCGTGCATCAATGTAAAATTCCTTGTCATGCCAGTAATGCAGGACATCAAGGCCTCCTGTAAAGGCATTCTTTGAGAGGAATTCCAGATCCGGATCATTGATAAATCTGCGAACTGAGGTGATCATGCCTCCCAGGAAAGTGTTGCCGGCATTATATCCTTTTTGGATTCGTGCTACAGTGTAGCTGGTCAGAGGTTCAACCGGTCTGTTGGTTATATCACCCTCCGGATTGCTTACCTGAGCCTTTTCATCAGCGGTCAGGCTTTGAATTATGCCGATAGATAATCCGTTTGAGGTTGTCCCGCTGAATTTAAGTGCACTCAGGATAGTCGTTTTATCCGGAGACTTAACGAATGTAGAGTCATTTGTCTCCGGGATCAGGGAGGGAGCATGGCCAATACGTCTCGAATAGAACAGGCTTTGATCATCAAATTTATAATCGAAAATAGTAAGTCCCTCCATGAAGAATGGCCGTTTTTCTTCATAATAAGTTTCGAAAACAGTGAGGTTCATTACAGATGGATCGGATTCTACCTGACCAAAATCAGGATTTACAGTCAGATCGATCGTAAAATTGCTGGAGACCCCGATTTTCGCGTCCAGGCCTGCATTACCTCCCCATACCTTTCCGTTTTTGGTAAAAGGATTACCTTCTTCTGCTTTCATAGTCTCAAGGTCTGCGAGGGCAAAAGGCATGATCTCTATCCTGCGTGACTTTTTCAAACCCTTAATACCTCTCAGCTCACCAAAATTATAAAGCATCCCGGGACCGCTTTTGGTTTGTTGTTCAAAATTACTTTCCTCAGAGAGTCGTGCAATCCACCTCCATGTATGCATTCCCCAAACCTGTTCTATTGCATTGCTGTACCTGAGCTGATTGAGTGGTATTTCGAATTCAGCGACCCATGCTGAATCTTCCAATCCTGTTTTTACTTTCCAGACAGCATCCCAGTTGTAATCCCAGTTAATAGGATTAAATAATAAAAGGTCCACCTTCTGACCCCAGGCTGATACGGTAAATTCGAAACCGGTTTTGTAGTTGCGGTAGCTGTCAAATGTAATGCCAAGCATGTCGCCATTAAATTCATCACGATTCCCGGGAATCCTCAAAATCTTCTCAGGTTGGCCGTCGAAAGCCCGCATAGCAACATAAAGATAATGATCGTCATACTGGATGTTCATCTCAGTGGGATAAGTAGGTTCGGCTCCCTCGTTCGGAAGAAACTGATGCCAGTCTCCAGCCCATGTACCTTTCTCCCAGCACTCATCATCCAGCTTTCCGTTAATAACAGGTGGCGGTGTCGTAAGCCGCTGTGTGATATAAACAGGTTGCCTGTTGGCTGGTTGTACGGATTTAACAGTGTCTTGCAGGTGATTTGTTCCCTGAAGTGATGGATTGGCGTAACCGCGGGACTGAATCTCTGAAAATAACAGCATAAGCCAAAACAGGGTTGTAAACAACTTTTTCAATGGTCAGGGGAAAAGTATGAAATTACTAAAATCCAGATAAACATTGCGTAAAAGGGATGTAAGTCTTGTTATTCCACTCCCTTCACTCTCATCTTCAAGGTAAAAGATAAATATTTTAATTGCATTAACACTTTTTTGGATAAGGCCGGGATACACATCACTCTTTAAGATTCCCGCCTGAATTAATCCTTTTTAACCTGATTTCTTTATAACTTTAAATTTTCAGTCATCATTTGCAGAAAATGTGAACACTTCTTCAATTTATTATTAGGAGTTTACACACAATACAAAAGGAGAAGAGTTATAAGAAAATATGAAAAAGTTTATCACCATTATGGGTGTGCTGGTTGTAATAAGCTACTCAGCACATTCACAGGATTTTGAAAAGAAGGCTCCTGCGGGATTTGACTCCATCAGAACAGGGATCGTACATGGCAAAATCGATACCATAAAGTATTTCTCAAAAACAGTGGATACTACTCGCAGGGTTTTGATCTATACACCACCCTCCTACTCGAAAAGCAAAAGATACCCTGTTCTATATCTCCTGCATGGCATAGGAGGCGATGAAAAGGAGTGGCTTAATGGAGGTCAGCCACAGGTTATCCTGGATAATCTTTATGCTGATAATAAGCTCGAACCAATGATAGTGGTAATGCCTAATGGCAGGGCTATGAAGGACGACCGTGTTACAGGAGATATCATGGCACCGGATAAGGTACAGGCATTTGCCGATTTCGAGAAAGATCTTCTTAATGACCTTATTCCCTTTATCGAGAAAAAGTATCCGGTAATTAAGGACCGTGAACACCGTGCAATAGCAGGTCTATCTATGGGCGGCGGACAGTCACTGAACTTCGGGCTTGGTAACCTTGACAGATTTGCCTGGATAGGCGGTTTCTCCTCAGCTCCCAACACCAGGGCTCCTGAAGAACTGCTACCTGATCCGGAGGAAGCAAGAAAAAAACTTAAGGTGCTGTGGATCTCCTGCGGTGACAATGACAGCCTGATAACATTCAGCCAGCGCACTCATGATTATCTGGGCAAAAATGACATCCCGCACATTTATTATATCGAACCAGGGGTACATGACTTCAAAGTCTGGAAAAACAGCTTATACATGTTTTCACAACTCCTCTTCAAACCTGTGGATATTTCGAAATTCAACAAGTACAGCCTGGCCGGTACCCCGGCACCTTCAAACGTCAGAAGAGCAAAGTATCCTCAGATTTTACCGGATGGCAGGGCTGTCTTTCGTGTCAATGCACCTGATGCACAAAAGATCCAGCTCGATCTGGTAAAGAAATATGACATGATTAAAAACAGTGAAGGAGTCTGGGAGGTGACAACCGATTCTCTGACCGAAGGATTTCACTATTATTCCCTGATCATTGACGGGTTGGCAGTGGTTGATCCTGCAAGTGAGACATTTTACGGGATGGGCAGGATGGCAAGCGGTATTGAGGTGCCATTCAAAGGAGATGACTATTACGCGATAAAAGATGTTCCTCATGGGGAAATAAGCATAAAGCGGTACTATTCCACAGTCTTTAACAGATGGCGTCAATTCTACATTTATAAACCGGCAGGCTATGATGTCAATTTAAACGAAAAATACCCTGTATTGTATATTTTGCATGGTGGTGGTGAAGATGAAAGAGGATGGGCCACACAAGGCAAAACCGATTTGATACTCGATAACCTCATCGCTGAAAAGAAGGCAAAATCTATGATCATCGTAATGCCTGACGGAAATGTCGATGCCCAGGGCTTCGGTGATATTACCTTAAGAATGTTTGAAAGAGAACTGAAACAATGTATCATCCCCTTTGTGGAAAAGAATTACCGTACGGAACCCGGCCCCGGCAACCGTGCTCTTGCCGGATTATCAATGGGTGGAATACAGACTCTCTATATCGGAATAAACAACACAGAAATGTTTTCGTATCTTGGAGTATTCAGTTCAGGCTGGATCATGCCGGCACAGAACAGCCTGGCGGACAAACAATATGAATTCATGAAGGTGAACCTTGACAAGATCAACGGCAATCTGAAGCAACTCTGGATTTCAATGGGCGGCAAGGAAGACATTGCATATAACAACTGTCAGACAATGATGTCGAAATTCGATGAACTCGGGGTTAAATATAGCTACAGTGAGTATCCCGGGGGGCATACATGGCCGGTATGGAGAAATAACCTCTACAATTTTGCACAACTGTTGTTCAGGTAGCATTTAGTCAAACTGATATTTACTGTTAAGGTGAAAAAGTATTCCTCTATGAAACAACTAAACTCATTTCTTCTGGTTCTTTCAATTACCGGGATAATTGGAATGACCTCATGTCAGACTAAGAAGCAGGACTTTCAACCTGATTTTGAATCGTTGGAGAAAGTGAATCCTGTTCCCGAATGGTTTAAGGATGCCAAGTTTGGCATTTATTTCCATTGGGGTGTATACTCTGTACCGGCCTTTGCAAATGAATGGTATCCCCGCAACATGTACCTTGACGGATCGAGTGAAAACAAGCACCATATAGAAGTATATGGCACACCTTCTGATTGGCCTTACAGCAACTTCATCACCGGAGCGGATGACCGGCAGGGTAATTTTGTGCAGTTCGCACCCAGGCTCAAATCTGAAGGTGGTAATTTCGATCCTGAAGAATGGGCTCAGCTCTTTGCTGATGCAGGTGCTAAATTTGCAGGCCCGGTAGCCGAGCACCATGATGGCTTTTCAATGTGGGCAAGCAAGGTCAATCCATGGAATGCAAAAGATACAGGACCGAAACTTGACCTGGTTGGTCTGCTAACGGATGCTATCCGCAGGCAGAATCTGAAAGTCATACTTTCGATGCATCATGCTTTTAATATCACTGGCTATTATGATGTCGTGCCTCCGACAAGCGATCCAAAACTTCAGATGCTATACGGACAGCAGGGCAAAGAGAAGAACGAAGCTTTATGGTTAAGCAAACATAAAGAAATCATCGATAACTATAAGCCTGATATCATCTGGCAGGATTTCAACCTGCCCAAAATTTCAGAAAATGTCCTTCTCGGGTTTTTAGCATACTACTATAATAAGGCAGAAGAATGGAATAAAGAGGTTGTAGCGACATATAAGGATGGTCTGAACCCTAAATGCGCGGTGCTGGATTTTGAACGTGGCGGCGCTGCTGACATCACCGAAAATTACTGGCTTACTGATGATGCAATCAGTTCATCCAGCTGGTGTTATACAGAGGGTATTGAATATTATTCGAAGAAACAAATACTTCATGGTTTTCTCGACAGAATAAGTAAAAACGGCAACCTGTTATTAAATATCTCCCCAAAAGCTGATGGCACAATACCACAGGAGCAAAAGGACATATTATTAGCGATGGGGTCATGGCTGAAAAAATACGGTGAAGCGGTTTATGCTACGCGTGCATGGGAAAAATATGGTGAAGGACCAACATCAATGGGAGCCAGACATGGCGTATTCACCGCACCGGCCGAGGGTACAGCCAAAGATGTCAGATACACCAGATCAAAAGACAACACTACCCTTTACGCAATCTTGCTGGGCTGGGATGCGGGTCAGAAAGAGATAACCCTGGCTTCACTGGCATCGAAACGTATTGATCTGAAACATCTTAAATCTGTTATGCTTATTAATGGAGCAGCCGGGAAATATCTTCCCCTGACATTCAGGCAGAATGAAGAAGGATTAACCATAAGCCTGCCGGAGCGATCTTTTGAAGAGATGGCATATGTCATTAAACTCACCTTCAGAAGAAAAATTCCGGTCTTAATATCAGTTTGGAAATGAGAGCCGCCTGACTGGTTGAGCTGTATTGCTTTGGACAAACTTATAAAAACAGATATGAGAAGACTATGAAAAGAGTTTTATTTATTGCCCTGGGTATAATATTTACATTAAATATGTGGGGCCAGCAGTTACCTTACCAAAATCCCGGCTTAACTTCCGGAGAACGGGCAGAAGACCTTATTTCCCGGTTAACCCTGAGCGAAAAGGCAACCCTTATGTGCGATGTGTCAGATGCTATCCCGCGCCTGGGCATAAAAAAGTTTAACTGGTGGAGCGAAGCTTTGCATGGCCTCGCCAACAATGACAGCGTGACAGTATATCCCCA
>Ga0207931_1000625_pt1 | contig 12878 bp, 13 predicted proteins | sample NGESurdeep092012_2_FD_184478 | JGI IMG/M metagenome (GOLD analysis project Ga0207931, IMG submission 184478) | Arctic peat soil microbial communities from Barrow, Alaska - NGEE Surface sample 415-1 deep-092012 (SPAdes) | ecosystem: Environmental > Terrestrial > Soil > Wetlands > Peat ...
CTGGTGGGGATTGAGCGTTTCATCAAGAAACAAGTAATCGTAAAAGAATACGCTGAAAAGGTATATAAGCAAGTAGGATTTCTTCTGAAAGATCCAGCCCAAAATCATCAGAAATTCAAGCATCATTATTTAATGCATATTCGCGTGTGATTATGACTGAGAAAAAGTTTCAAGGAACCAATATTAACAATGTTAAGTTACATAACCAGCAGGTTATTCTTCTCAGCCTGCTTTATGAGGAAAGTCTATCGCGAGTGCAACTTGCAAAAAAGGCAGAACTTTCCAACACTACAATCACTTCGCCTTTAAAAATATTTTGTCTTATGATCTTACCAGGTCCCTCAGCAGTGTTTATAACCTTTCCACTCTTTGGTATGTTCTTTTTCAGATCCTGATATACGTCGAATTCAAAGGAAAGACAACACATTAACCTGCCGCAGAGTCCCGAAATCTTTTCCGGATTAAGAGAAACACTCTGCTCTTTGGCCATCTTTACAGAAACCCTGTCAAGATTGGGTATCAAACTGGCACAACATACTTCTCTGCCGCAAATCCCCAAACCTTTTATCATCCTTGCCTCATGCCGGGCGCCAATCTGTCTTAACTCAATCCTTATCTTGAAACGCTGGACCAGATCCTTTACAAGCTCCCTGAAATCTACCCGGTTTTCTGCAGTGAAATAGAATATTATCTGGCTCTTATCAAAAGAGCATTCCACATCAATCAGTTTCATGGGAAGATTCCGTTCTCTGATTTTCTCCAGGCAAAATTGACGGGATTCCTGTTCCAGAGTTTCATTCTCTTTTCTGATCTTCACATCTTCCTCTGTAGCCTTACGGATAATGTTTTTAAGACCCGTCGGCAACTGATAAATCGGCACAGGTTTCACATCGGCAATAACTGTGCCCATAGAGATACCATTTTCGGTATTGACAATTACCTCATCGTTCTTTTCCAATTGGAGATCAGAAGCATCAAAGCTATATATCTTTCCGTCTTTTCTAAACCTTATTCCAACAATATTTTTCAGAGTGACTTACTCCTTTTCCATTCACTGAGAGCCTTCGTAAAATATCTAATCATTCATAATATCTGTTGAGTTTAAACATCATCGACTCTAAAGTCAATTGTTTATTGGCATTCTGGTTCATGGCATGGAAAGCTTGATCCACGGCTTTTATGCTGTTCAGAATCTCCCGCCCTGATAAACCCTCCGCAACAGATTTTATTATATCAATATAATCCCGATTGATAACACGATCCGTTTCACCGGTTTCTTTATAAACCAGCGCATCCCTGTACCCGGTTATTAAGATACTGAGCTTTTCCATAATTTCTTTTTTTTCCTGTCCGAAATCGTTGGCGACGGATAACAATTTGAGGGGATCTCTCATTTTTATTTTTGACATTATTTCAACGACTGCTTCCCTCATTTTGAGATAGGAATCATCATGCAAAGTCATTGCTTTTCCAATGCTTCCGCCGGATGATGAAGAAATCAAATAAGACGATTGGTGATCCAGCGAAAATTTTTTCTGTAAGAATGAGGCAATCGTTTCCCGCTGCAGAGGGTTAAACCTCAAATGCTGGCAGCGGGATAAAATAGTCATGGGAAGCTGATGAGGACGCGACGTGATCAATATCAATATATTGGATGTCGATGGTTCTTCCAGTGTCTTCAAGAGGGCGTTGGCTGAAATGATATTCATTGTATCGGCATCTACGATGATAAAAACCCGTTTCCCCCCTTCAAAGGGTTTGAATTTCATCTGCTCCTGGAGTTCTCTGATCTCATTAACTCTTATAAATTGCCCTTCGGCTTTTATTGTTATGACATCGGGATGATTTCTCCGGTCTATCTTTAAACAGGACGAACATCTGTCGCATGCATCAGGGCTGTCTCCCCTGCTTTTGCAATTCAGGGCCTTGGCAAAGACCTCTGCAACCGTCCTCTTGCCGATGCCTTTCATGCCGTAAAAAAGATATGCGTGGGGGATACGATCCCTTGCAATAGACGCCTGAAGGACACTTATCTGTTTTTCATGACCATAAATATCTTTGAAGGACATATAATTACCGGCTCATGAAATTCTTACTCACCTATTGTTGAGAATTTCGGATTTCGTCTTTAGAGTTTCTTGTCTATGAATGTCGAAAGATGGATACAGACTTCCCGATGGACCTCATCGACGCCTCTTGCGCTGTCGATGATCCTAAACCTTTCGTTATCCTTTTTTGCGAGGAAAAGATACCCTTCTCTCACCTTTTTGTGAAACTCCATATCCTCTCTTTCAAATCGATCTTCCGCTGAACTTTTGTTCATACGGGATATTCTGTCCATGGCCCTTTCCAAACCTACTTCAACCGGCAGATCAAAGAGAATAGTTAATCCGGGCTTTTGCTTAGCTGAGGAAAAGTCATTGAGAATCCGGATAAAATCGATATCCAATCCCCTGCCGAAACCCTGGTAGGCAATCGTTGCATCATAGAACCGGTCGCATAAAACTACCGTACCTTCCTTCAGTGCCGGAATTATCACATCCCTGATATGTTGAGCCCTGGCCGCCGAGAAAAGAAGGACCTCCGTTTCTTTACAAATCTGCTCACACGATCCTTCGTTTAAAAGAATTTCTCTGATCCTTCTTCCTATAGGTGTTCCTCCCGGCTCTTCGGTAATTATGAAAGGAACACGACGCTGCTGAAAATACTCTCCGGCCAGCTTAATCTGGGTGGTTTTTCCACAACCTTCGATACCTTCAAAGGAAATAAAATGTCCCATTCCCATAAAAATCCCTGTCTTGATGTCTCAATTCGAAATAAATGAGAAATACGCTTTAGTGATCTGGATTTGCTTAGAACTCAGGATCTGTTGCCATTCCCGACGAATCGCCGGATTTATATCTTTACATCAGATCGGGGGAAACCTTAGTAAAAAATAGAAGAGGGGAAAACACCCCCATCACTAAGGCGGATGAATTCCCCTTTTTGATCTTAGTTGCTGGATGTAAACCTATTTCTCTTCTCCCGCTATAATCGCTTCCACAGGACACTGATCGGCACAAGTACCGCAGTCATTACACAGCTTGGGATCAATGACATATTTCTCTTCTCCCTCACTGATCGCTTCGGAAGGACATTCACTTTCACAAGCACCACAAGCTATGCATTCATCTGTAATTACGTACGCCATTTCATCTTCTCCTTAAATTTTTAATATTTCTCGGCTTAGTAATAAAATCCAGGCCGTCTCTCTTCGATTTTAAAATGGTTCCCCTTTTTAGAGTTTATGTCACGGAAACGACTTCTTTTACTCCCGGAACTTCTTTTTGCAGATATTTCTGTATACCCATCTTCAGGGTCATTTGCGACATGGGACAACCATGACAGGCCCCCAGCAGTTTTACCTTGACAATACCTTCATCACTAACATCAACCAGCTCAACATCTCCTCCGTCAGCCTGAAGATTCGGCCGGACACGCTCTATTGCACTACGAACTTTATCCTTCATAAATATGACCTCCATTTTTCACCAATATCAAAGGCTAACGGTACAATATCAAAAAGTTTGTCCTTAGTCTTTTATGATATGTGCCCCTGTGACTTAATGGGGCATTTCTTTTATCATCTTCTTGACAAGGTCTTTTGCCACATTAGGAAGTTTCGGTTTTATAAGCATGTAGTCTTCCGCTTCGTGATGACCGGCTTTCCAGAGTATTTTTCCGGAAGAAGCATCAATCATCTTAATGCCGATACCTACCTTGGCCACCTTTTTTTCGTTTTCTTTCGTGTAATTCCAATAGTCCACATTGATAACTAAAAAGGCATCGACTTTTGATATTTCACCAATCTTTTTACTCATTTCAGGATCAGAAAAGTTGACCGCTTTGAGTTTCGAAATATAATCAAGGTAAACCTTCCGAAGTTCCTCATTGGACTGAAGCTGGTTGCTTATTGTATCAGCCGCAACAACATCGGTAAACCACTGTGTATCAACGAGAACACCCGCTATGACCTGATCAATTACCCCCCTTGCCTCTTCATATGTCCCTACATCAACAGGTAACACACCGACAGCCTTGGGATGGAAATTCTTGGCTTCCGGAGCAACCTGAGAATAGCGAAGCCCGCCGCAGCCAAATAACGTTACAAATAGAAGTATCACCAAGGATACTATGAATACTCTTCTCATCACTAAGACACCTCCCCGGATCATATTGAAGCAAAAACCGCCATCAAGTAAAGCCATATCAGGGAACTTACGCCGGCCAAAATATAGCTGGTCTCAAGAATACCCTCCTGTACTACGCCGGAAAACGCCGCCCTTCTATCATAAAGTTTGAAATAAATCCATATAAAAAATAGACATGCGAGAAGGGCAAAACTCAATGAAGAAGTCCACCCGCATGGATAGGATATTCCAAGCAAAATGAATAACATAACCAGTATCACCTTCAAAAGAATCTGGGTGGGTTTCTTGCCGATGAGTACAGGAATCGTTTCTCTTCCAATGAGTCTATCGCTTTGGATGTCCATTATATCAGATATGGCAGAGTTGACAAAAACAACGCCGAAGGTAAAAAGAAACGCTATAATCATACCTGGGGTAATCGACAGGTCGATTTCAAACTGCGGCAACACCGCCGCTACAGCAGCCCATGCCATGGCCACGAAGATATTCTTTGAACCCGGCAGGTCTTTAAAACTCTTAAATCGCCAATCCTCCGGAAGTATTCTCGTATTATAAAGCACACCAAGGGCGGAAATCAAAAAAAGTAATATAAATGTGTTGATACCTGCAATAAAAGAACTTGCCAGAGCCAGAATCATGGAAACAATCGCCGCTGATACATAAGCCTTTTCGTGTTTTCGATACGACTCTTCTCTGAATGAGCCGATGATAGTGCTTGATTTTCTGTCGATAAGCCGGTTGAGGGTATGCATGGCATACACATAAAGGGATGTTATCAGGATATTAAGTATATTCACATCGAGTCTCTGCAACAGCATGCTTGAGAGCGATAGACATCCTGCTCCTAGAGCTGAATAGACATTCGTTTTGACAGCAAATACCCACAATTTAAAGAGTTTCCCAACCTTCTCCTCTTTCTCACTCTGCCGGCTTGTAATACCGTCAACAACCCGGTCAATGATCCAGTTGGGTGTCGATGCTCCGGCAGAGATACCTATCCTTTCATACTGGTTTGCGGGTATTTCATTTAATTCATCCGCAGTTTCAATATGAAACGTCGGTTTACCCTGAAGCTCTGAAATCCTGACCAGCCTTTTTGTATTCGCACTGTTCCTGCCGCCGACAATAAACATGGCATCCATCTCTGCAGCAAGACTTTTAACTTCCGCCTGCCTCTTTTCTGTGGAATCACAAATAGTATCGAAGACTAAAGTGTCAGGAAATCTCGCTCTGATCTTATCTACAATATCAACAAATTCATCCATACTTTGTGTTGTCTGAGCGACCACACAAACCTTGCCCAGAGGAGGAAGTTTTTCAATTTCGTCAGCGCTGCCGATAACGATCCCTTTGCTATGGGCATAGCCCAGCAAACCATTCACCTCCGGGTGTTCCCTGTCGCCAATGATAAGAACTTTATACTCCAACGATACGTGTTTTTTAATAATAGCCTGGACGTGAGCCACCTTAGGGCAGGTGGCATCAATTATTTTAATCCCCTTCGCCTTGATTTTTTTTCTTTCCTCGAGTGATATGCCGTGTGCCCTGATTATGATTGTTGCCCCTTTATCGGATTCATCAATATCGTCGATGTGATTTATAGGAATAATGCCCCTCGTCCTGAGGAGTTCAACAGTCTGGGGATTATGAATCAGGGGGCCATAGGTATAGACATTTTCTTTTTTCTTATGCTGGGCAATATCGAGGACCATATCAACGGCCCTTCTGACACCCATGCAAAACCCTGCTGTTCTGGCCAGTTTAACGTTCATCTGTTTCGGAGAACCTTTACTCTTAACGATATGAGAAGCATATTTTAACAGCAGACAGGGACAACAGCGCCCTGTTTGCTTAAATAGATAAAAAACTCTCTATTGCCTTTAGGTCCCATAAGAGGGGATTCGCAAACACCGATAACGGAAAGCCCTGCCCCCATGCAGAATTCCTTTATTTCTTCGATAATCTTTTTATGTACATCAGGGTTTCTTACCACACCGTGTTTTTCAACCTCCCCGCGACCCGCCTCAAACTGGGGTTTAATAAGGGCAAGTATGATTGCGTTATTTTTTTTGATCAGCTTAAGTACGGCTGGAAGTACAATTTTGAGAGAAATAAAGGACGTATCAATAGTTGCCATATCAATGGTATCCTCAATTCCCACACCTTCAAAGTACCGGATGTTTGTCCGCTCAATGCAGACCACCCGTTCATCAATCCTGAGTTTCCATGCCAACTGGCCGTAGCCGACATCAAGGGCATAGACCTTTCTCGCCCCTTCCTGAAGAAGGCAGTCAGTAAACCCACCAGTAGATGCTCCCACATCAAGGATGACCAGATCTCCGACATCGATGCCGAACCCCTGGAGAGCACCCTTTAGTTTCAATCCACCCCTGCTGACATATGGATTATCTTCTCCTTCGATCCTGATATCCGCATCCGGGGAGACGAGGGCGCCTGCCTTATCCGTCCTTGTCTCGCCCACAAGCACTGCACCTGACATAATAAGCGCCCTGGCTCTTTCACGGGTCGGGCAAATATTCTTGTCCACCAGTAATTTGTCCAATCTGACTTTCTTGATTTTAACATTCATGAAGTGAAAAAGACTAAGGACAGTCCCCTTTACCCATCATAGACCGTGCAGCTTCCATGATGCCCTCTTCGTCAATCCCATACATCCTTCTTAATTCCGACTGCGAGGCATGTTCTACAAATTCATCCTTAATACCGAGCCTCTTTACGATCACGTCACGAACAGCTTTTTCTTCAAGCAATTCGAGTACGGCACTCCCGACCCCCCCCATCAGGACATTTTCTTCAACAGTCAGGATCATCTTCGTGGACTTTGCCGTATCACACAGCAACTTTTCATCAAGGGGTTTGACGAAGCGGGCATTGATGACCCTGACATTGATTCCTTCTTCTTTCAGCTTCAGGGCAGCAGCAATGGCAGGATAAACCGTAGAACCGATGGCTACGATAGCGAGATTCGCGCCTTCTGTATCATAGACAATTTCACCCTTTCCGATCTCAAGAGAAACAGGAAGATCATCAATAGGCACACCGATTCCCCTGCCGCGGGGATATCGTATTGAAACAGGTCCCCCGCACTCAACAGCCGTTTTCAGCATATGCTGGAGTTCATTTTCGTCCTTGGGCGCCATCACAACAATATTCGGAATAGAGCGGAGATAGGAATAGTCAAAAAGTCCATGATGAGTAGGACCATCGGATCCCACAAAGCCTCCCCGATCAAGGGCAAGCACAACCGGCAGTTTCTGGAGACAGACGTCATGGATAACCTGATCATAAGCTCTTTGCATGAAGGTTGAATAGATCGCCACCACCGGGATTAACGATTGCGTAGCAAGACCGGCCGCAAATGTCACGCCATGTTGCTCAGCCATACCCACGTCATAGAAGCGCCCCGGGTATTCCCTGGCAAATTCATCGAGGCCCGTACCTTCGCTCATGGCCGCTGTTACAGCAACAATACGGGGATTGTCACGGGCCAGTTTCACAATTGTTTTCCCGAACATTTTCGTGTAAGACAGCGGTGCAGAGTCTTCGGCAAGAGGTTCACCTGTATCGACCTTAAAAGGTGCAATGCCATGAAATTTTGCAGGATCGTCCTCGGCATATTTATACCCCATTCCTTTTTTCGTAATGACGTGTACAAGAACCGGCCCTTTTAATTCCCTCACGTTTTTCAGGTTCTTAATGAGATGGTCCAGGCGATGCCCCTCAAGGGGGCCGACATAAGTGAAACCCAGTTCCTCAAACAGGGCGCCGGGAACAACCAATGCTTTCAGAGATTCCTCGACCTGTTTTGTAAACTTCACCATCTGCTCTCCGATAGAGGGGATAGACTTCAGGAACTGCTTAAACTCAGTTTTGAATTTTGTAACGGTATGACCGGTCATGACACGGTTCAGATAGGAAGACATGGCCCCCACATTGGGCGAGATGCACAGTTCATTATCATTTAATATGATAATCAGGTTTTTATTTCGGTCTCCCGCCCAATTTAAAGCCTCAAAGGCCATCCCTGCCGATATGGAACCGTCACCGATGACGGCAACGATTTTAAAGTCTCCTCCGGTGAGACACTTTGCTTCAGCAATACCAATCGCCGCAGATATTGATGTACTGCTATGCCCCGCGTTAAAGACATCGTAAGGGCTCTCCTCCCTCCGGGGGAATCCACTGATTCCACCCTTCTTCCTGAGCGTATGGAACACATCCTTGCGACCCGTTATGATCTTATGAGCATAGGCCTGATGTCCCACATCCCAGATGAGTTTATCCCTGGGCGTATCAAACACATAGTGAATTGCAAGCGTCAATTCAACCGTTCCCAGAGACGAAGCAAGATGGCCGCCATTTCTGGAAACAGCGTCGATCATCTTTTCCCGTATCTCTCTGGCAAGTCTATTCAACGAAGCAATATCAAGTCTTCTGATATCTTCAGGAAAATTAATTGTTGAAAGGACACTGTTATTTATGTTTTGTCCACTCATTACGCTTTCTTTATGACCTTCTCTCCACGATATATCCGGCAATCATCCGTAACGGTTCGGCCCTGTGATCAAAGTTCTTTATCGCAGAGAGTGCACTTTCAACAAGGTCTGTGGCCTTTTTCCGGGACGCATCAAGACCCATCAGCGCAGGGTATGTAACCTTACCCCGCTTCGCGTCGCTCCCCGTACCTTTTCCGAGTAATACCTTGTCCCCTTCGACATTAAGAATATCATCGGCTATCTGAAAGGCAAGCCCTACATGCCGTCCGTATGATATAAGGGCATTGAGTTCGACCTCACCGGCATTTGACAATAGTGCCCCGGCCTTCACTGCAACAGTAATCATTGCACCCGTTTTCCGTGTGTGGATATAGTTTAAGACTTCGCTGTCAACTTCCTTTCCCTCCGACTGAACATCAACCACCTGACCTCCGACCATACCGAAATATCCCGCCGCCTCGGCAACATCATGGATCACGGCAAGCAACTTTTCAGGCGGAATCTTGTCCATCAGGGTTCTCTCCGACATCAGGCGAAATGCCTCTGTCAAAAGGGCATCACCGGCCAGAATAGCGATATCTTCACCGAAAACCTTGTGGCTCGTAAGTCTCCCCCTCCGGTAATCATCATCATCAATGGCGGGAAGATCATCATGTATGAGGGAATAGGTATGGATAAGCTCTAACGAACAGGCCACAGGGAGGATCGATTCGACATTGCCTCCCACCGCCTCCGCAGAGGCCATGCACAAGATCGGCCTCATTCTTTTTCCTCCTGCAAATAAACTGTACCGGACTGCTTTAAAAATCACCGGCGGGTAGTTATCCTCTCCGGGCAGGTATCTCTCTAGGGCCTCATCGATGATCTTCTTTTTCGCCTCTAGATATGCGCTTAGTGATATATTATGATGTGGATTCATTCTCTTCCACCTGAAACGGTTTGACAACCAGTTCCTCTTCCTGCTTGAGCAGAACTTCCACCCGTCTTTCCGCCTCATCAAGCCTCCGGGAACATAAACGGGCAAGTTTTATCCCCTCTTCAAAAGCCTTGAGAGATTCTTCCAGGGTCATATCCCCTGCCTCCATCTTTTTTACAATGTCTTCCAATCTCCCCAGTGCTTCTTCAAACTTATCTTTAGCCATATTTTTACTCCTGATTAACATCCGTTACTTTCGCCCGAAAGCCTCCCGACGAAACCTTAACGTCCACGCTGCTGCCGACAGCTATCGATGCAGCGTCTTTTACAATAAAACCTTCCGGAAGTTTTTTTACGATGCTGTACCCTCTTTTCAGGACAGCCAGAGGACTTAATGTATCCAGGAGGACCATGTTTGTCGCCACCCGTACCGTGAGACGTTCCGCCACATCATGCCATCCGGCTATCACATTCTTTCTTAAATTATCAAGGATAAACCGATGATCACGGATTTTCAAAAGAGGGTTTGCATGGTGCAGGCGAACTTCACAATTGTGAAGTTTAGACCTCCGTATGGCCCGCTTATGATCAAGACTCAATTTAAGCCTATCCAGGCGGTCGTCGATCATCATGCGTAGATCGGTAATCCGTCTCTTCGGGTCTTTTACCCGCCCTTCCGACACTATCACCTGTTCACGAAGCTTTGCCAATAAGCGGCGCTGATGATTGATCAATCTCATCTCAAGGGTTTCCAGTGAAACGATAAGTTCTCTTCTTACCGGAACAACCAACTCGGCTGCCGCCGAAGGAGTTGGCGCCCTGAGATCCGCCACGAAATCCGCGATAGTAAAATCGATCTCATGACCGACTGCGGAGATGATGGGGATCCGGGAACGATAAATCTCTCTGGCTATCCCCTCATCGTTGAAGGGGGCCAGATCCTCCAGTGACCCTCCTCCCCTGGCTATGATAATCACGTCAATATTTCCAACAGCCTGCATATCGGCGATGGCCCTGATGATTTCATAAGGCGCCTCTGCACCCTGCACCCTCACCGGGGCGACAAGAATATCAACAGAAGAAAACCGCCGCCGCGTGATATTCAGGATATCCCTGATTACCGCTCCCGTCGAAGACGTGATCACTCCGATCCTGCGGGGAAGAAAGGGAATCGGTTTTTTATGGGCAGGATCAAAAAGGCCCTCGGCCTGAAGGCGGGCTTTAAGCTGTTCAAATGCCTTCTGGAGGGCACCGAGACCCCTGGGTTCTACAGTCTCCACAATCAACTGATATTCGCCTCGCGGATGGTAAACAGTTAACCTTCCGCAGCAGATGACGCTCATCCCCTCTTCAAGATCAAACTGTGGAATTCTGGCCCATGAGGACGGTCTTTGTCCCGGGAAAGATCTGAAGATGACTGCCCTGATCTGGCTCTTCTCATCCTTCAGGGTAAAGTACATATGGCCGGATGCGGGCCGGCGCAGATTGGAAACCTCTCCCTCCACCCAGAGATTATCGAAACTCGTCTCCAGGAGGCGCTTGATATTTTCATTTAACTGCGTAACGGTAAGTATTTCCTTCATATGATGTGCAACTACCAGATATTCAACCCAATGACAAGATGGATTTTGATTGACTCAAAACCGAACCGGTGTTTTTCAAAGTCTCAATTGACATTTGTTTAGCCTTGGTTTAATAATCCGGGAATAAAACGGATCAAAAAGTTCACTGAGGAGATTATGGAAAAGAAAGACTATCTGAGAACGCCGATTGAACACATTGATATTAAATCATTTAATGCCGTGGATATCATCGATGCCATGCGGGGCATGTCTTTTTCGGCAAGAGACTTAGCCCAGGCCGCCGATATCTATGACAGGATGCTCACAGACAACAATTGCACCGTCATTCTCACCATAGCAGGCAGTACGAGCGCCGCGGGTTGCATGCAGATCTATGCGGACCTCGTGAAACATAACATGGTGGACGTAATTGTCGCCACGGGTGCAACGATCGTCGACATGGATTTTTTTGAGGCTCTGGGGTTTAGGCACTACCAGGGTACACCGCATGGTGATGACCGGGCGCTGAGAAATTTATATATTGATCGAATATACGATACCTTTATCGATGAGGAAGAGCTCCAGACCTGTGACAAAACGATCAAGGAGATAGCAGATTCCCTGCCGCCAGTTCCCTATTCTTCCCGGGAATTTATCCATGAGATGGGAAGATATCTGACAACGCACGCCGTAAAGAAGGATTCACTTGTTCAGGTCGCTTATGAACATGATGTCCCGATCTTCTGCCCCGCTTTTTCCGACAGCAGCGCCGGGTTCGGCCTTGTCCTCCACCAGTACATGCGTCCGGAAAAGCACGCTTCCATCGATGCGGTGAAGGATTTTCGCGAATTGACCATGATTAAGATAAAAGCGGAGACGACGGGACTTCTGATTATCGGCGGAGGAGTACCCAAAAACTTTGCCCAGGATACGGTAATCTGTGCCGAAATCCTGGGATTCGATGCTCCCATGCACAAATATGCCGTGCAGATCACCGTGGCTGATGTGAGGGATGGTGCCTGTTCCAGCTCCACACTGAAGGAAGCGACGTCATGGGGAAAAGTGGACATGGCCTGCGAGCAGATGGTCTATGCCGAGGCAACTTCCGTATTGCCGTTGCTCGCAAGCTACGCCTATCACAAGGGAAACTGGAAAACGAGACCGAAGCGGCAGTTCGCAAAGATATTCTGAAAAAAAAGACAGGCTGCTTTCTGAATAGATAACAAAAAGCAGCCTGTCTTTTTATACATGGTGGAGATGAGGGGGCTCGAACCCCTGACCTCGGCATTGCGAACGCCGCGCTCTCCCAGTTGAGCTACATCCCCACACTATTTCAAGTTCCCGTCTGGCCGTGAACCTCCAAGAATTGTTGAGCGGAATAATATACGATCCCGGTAATATATGTCAAGCAATAGTTACTAAAGGCTTTTCATCTTGACAAACATATATCCTTCCCCTATAATCCGTCACGTGGAATCGAATTCTGACGAATTGAGAAAGTGAAATTCCACTCTACCGAAACGTCCATAAATTCATAATCCCGATCATGAAAAGATAAATAATGTACACACACTACAGAACATTCTAAATTTACCAAGGAGGCCTTTTTATGGCAAAAATTGACGCCTTTTTTCAACTGATGCATGAACAGGGCGCATCAGACCTCCACCTCGTGTCGGGCCAGCAGCCGGCC
>Ga0207931_1000627_pt1 | contig 12868 bp, 14 predicted proteins | sample NGESurdeep092012_2_FD_184478 | JGI IMG/M metagenome (GOLD analysis project Ga0207931, IMG submission 184478) | Arctic peat soil microbial communities from Barrow, Alaska - NGEE Surface sample 415-1 deep-092012 (SPAdes) | ecosystem: Environmental > Terrestrial > Soil > Wetlands > Peat ...
CAGTTGCGTGCGCGCCTGTGTACCGCAGCCGACAAATCCCGCAATCCGGGCGTTTTTCCTGCTTAGATGTTTTACAGCTAATGCCCCTGCAGCGCCTGTACGTACGCTGGTAAGGTACGTGCCGTCCAGTATAGCCAAGGGAAATCCGTTCCTCGGATCGGCAAGGATGATAACTGCAATAACTGTGGGAAGGTTGTAGATCGCATTTCCCGGGTGCACCGTCACACTCTTGATACCGGCAATGTTCAAGCCTTGGCCATGAATGTACGCAGGCATGGATCTGAGATCCCCTTTTTCAAAGTAGAGATAACTCTTTGCAGGCATATCGGCCTCTCCCAGCCCATACGCCTTGAATGCCTTTTCTACGGTCTTGTTGGCTACTGACGGCGTTAACACCTTTTCGATATCCTTTTTTGTAAAGATCAGTGTTTTCATATCTCACTCTGCAAAATTATTGGGCGATAGGCATCCCCGCTTGCCGTTCATGCCTCTTTACTTGCGAAGATTATATTTTATCATCTTCAATTGCAGACCTTTTCTGCTGAGACCGAGACGCTGAGCCGCTTTGGTGACATTACCGCCGCACTCCTCCAAACACTCTGTTATCGTTTGTTTTTCCACCTCTTCCATATAGCTCTTCACGAAACTTTTAAGGGGTTTTTTCTGTCCCGCAGGCTGGGAAAGGGAAAGCGCCTCGGCGGCTGATTTCCATTCCGGTGGAATATCTTCAAGGGTAATCGTATCCCCGCCGGCCATGAGAACAATACGTTCCATAAAATTTTCCAGCTCCCGGATATTGCCCGGCCAGTCATAATGAATAAGGAGCTCTTTCACCCGGGAATCGATATTTCGAACCGACCTTTCTAACTTCTTGTTAAACTTCTCAATAAAGTAGTCAGTAAGGGAAAGAACATCTTCTCTTCTTTCCCGGAGGGGAGGCAGGTGTGTGGGAAAAACATTGAGCCGGTAATAAAGATCTTCTCTAAACCTGCCTTCTTTCACATCCTGAAGAAGATTCCTGTTTGTCGCCGCAATTAATCTTACATCCACTTTAATCGTGCGCAGGCCGCCGACCCGCTCGAATTCGTGATCCTGGATTACCCTGAGGAGCTTCACCTGCATATCCCTTGGAATATCCCCCACCTCGTCTAAAAAGAGGGTCCCCTTATCCGCCAGTTCAAACCTCCCCGGCTTTGTGGACACAGCGCCGGTGAAAGCCCCCCTTTCATAACCGAACAGTTCACTTTCTATGAGATTTTCCGCAATGGCGGCACAGTTGATCTTCACGAATGGATTATTCCTGCGAGGGCTGTTTCTATGAATGGCACAGGCTATGAGCTCTTTGCCGGTACCCGTTTCACCCGTAATCAGTACGCTTGTCGACGTCGGTGCAACTTTTTTGATGGTATCATATATCTTTAACATGGGTTCACTGGATCCCACAATTCCTTGCCGATCCACATCATCGGGACTGATGAAGAGTTCTTCTTCATTCAACCGCCTTGTTTTTATGGCCTTATGGATTATGTGTTGCAATTCATCTCGTTCAAATGGTTTGGTGATATAATCGAAGGCTCCCTTCTTCAAGGCATCCACGGCGGTAGCAATCGTACCATGAGCGGTTATAATAATAACCGGTGTAGAAGGATAATCACGAATCACTCTCTCCAGAAGACCCATTCCATCGAGTTTCGGCATCTTCATATCAGTCACAATGACTTCTACATCACCGCTCTTGAGGATTTTCAATGCTTCCAGGCCATCCGATGCCGTTGCTACGTCATACCCCTCCTTATTCAGCAAGGCCTTCAAGACCAGCCGCATATTAAGCTCATCATCAACGACAAGTATCTTCTCCATCATAGTTCACCCAAAAAAACAAGTTCTTCTCACGTTTAAATGTATCGCTTCTCAATGCGTACCACCCAGCCTTATATAAAATATGCTCCCCTGCATCGGGATTGACTTAACCCTTACATGACCGCCATGATTTTTAATAATTTTCTGACAAATGGCAAGTCCGAGACCAACACCTCTTTCTTTGGTTGTGAAAAATGGTTTGAAAATATTTTTCATTTCCTCTTTTTTAATCCCTGTTCCCGTATCCCTGATGGAAATGCCCACCGCTTCGCCATCACCACTGCTAATCTTTGACGTTCTGAAAATCAAAGTTCCTCCTGCCGGCATTGCCTCTACAGCGTTAAATGCAATATTCAGCATAACCTGAATCAGTTGTTCTGCATCCACATTTATGAAGGGCAAATCAGGACGCAACTCTTTCTCAATGACAATATTATCTAACCGGGGACTCGCTTGGATGACTGATAGAGCCTTCTCAATAATTTGATTAACGTCCTGCATCTTCAAGTTGAAGGTGTACGGTTTGGCATAATTGAGAAATTGAGATACGACGCTGTTCAACCGGTCTGCTTCTTCTATTATGACGTCTAACAACCTTTGATTCTCACCATTACCTAACTCTGATCTAAGATACTGGGCAGCGCCTTTGATAGAGCCGAGGGGATTCCGTATTTCATGAGCTAAAACGGGCGCCATTTCCTCCAGCAGGAGTGATTTTTCTCTCTCGAGCTTTTCATCAAAGGCATACAGGGAGGTAAATACATCCTTGCCTTCCGGGTATATATAACTGAATATCATCTTCAAGACGAGTTTGAAAGGTTCTATGGCGATAACGATTATAATAGACGCCAATAATATATGGGTAAAAGGGGGGGTTACCCCTTTGCCGAATAATCCAATAATGAGGACAATAGTGATCGTCGCAAAGAGGGTGATGATCGAAACGACGAGCGCCCTCGCCATGAGTTCGTGCAATTCGGGAAGATGAGGGTGTGTAATAAGAATCAGAATAAAGTACAGAAGAACGGCAATAAAGAGATTGGAAAGAGGAGGGAATATATATCCATAATAATACAAAATGTCACAGGAACTCAGGACCGCCGCTACCGCGCACGCGACAGATAAATAAACCATTCGCGTTCTTTCAACGCCCTGGGGTCTTGTTCTAACATAGTTAATAAGAGCGATATAACAGACAAGAAGTATAGAACATGCATATAATAGAAGGAAATTTTCAAGGTATGCCCACCTGTAAAGGGGTGAGAAAAAGGTCATGAAAAGTAAAATGCTGAAAACCGTGGTGGTTATACTATCCCTCTTTGTTAGAAAAGTTTGCTGGTGAAGGAGTGAACGGGTAAACTTTATGGAAGAGGGAGGAATGGCAATCAACCCCAGGTATTCAATAATTTTCCAGAAATCATGAGTAAGGGCTCCGTAGAAAAAGGCGCCCCCTTTATAGAGAAAGAGTGACAGACACAAAGAAGCAAAGGATACATGGACGGGAATCTTTTTTTTATTGATAATCAAAACACTTGAAATTATCAGGCTGACTGCTGCTAATGCAAAAGTTTCCATAAAGCCAAAGCCCTATTGTCCAGGAAACACGTTCAATAACTGTTTATGTTCTAAGGATGATATAAATTTTGATCATGGAAGTCAAGAAAGCAGAAGAACTGCTTCATGATACGATATAAAAAACAAGCCGAGCATGCTTATACCATGCTCGGCCGTTTTTTTCCTTCAAGATTTTGCCAATACTATTTGTGTGCTGGTGCCCCGGTTGCTCCGGTTGCTCCGGTTGCTCCGGGTGCGCCGGTTGCTCCGGTTGCGCCGGTTGCGCCAGGTGCGCCAGGTGCGCCAGGTGCGCCAGGTGCTGGTGCAGGAGCTGGTGCCGGTGCTGCTGCCTCTTTCTTGGCAGGCTCAGCCGCTTTCTTTTCTGGCGCCGATGGGCAGCCGACCAACGTAAACGTTAGTGTTACAAAGAAAAGAATTGAAAAAATGATTGCGAACAGTTTTTTCATCAATTTCTACCTCCTTTTAAATTTTTTCTGATGTTTGAAAATCAATCCATCCCTTAATGAGGGCAAGATACTCTATATTTTTTTACCTTGTCAAGATAAATCTTCATTACATGAGGACCTTTTTTTTTACAACTTGATCGATAAACATGTTTTTTACCTTTACAACACGTTATTCTGCGTAGACAAATACGCACTGCAAAGAAAATTACACGGCGCAAGCGCTGTAAATCCCTTTCCAAATGACACTAAAAAAAGCCGCATAAATCGTAAATTAATCAATAATAATAAAATGTTATGGTGCAATAGAGTGTATCAATCATCCAACTGGCACAGATACTGCTAATGACACATACGCTTATCGCAAAATAATATAAAAGGATTCTTGAAATGGATTTTACTCTTACAGATAGTCAGCAGATGTACGTGGATACAGTCAGCAGGTTTGTCAAGAATCAGATAATACCGCATGTTATGGAATTAGAAAGGAAACACACCTTTCCCTGGGACATTGTTCAGAAGGCTTGGGAACTTGGCATTTTGAATTTGAGCGTCCCGGAATCCATCAAAGGATACGAAATAGATCCTGTATCGACGGCCCTGATTATCAAGGAACTGTCCTACGGTGATACGGGAATTTCAACATCGGCAATGTGCAATGACCTTGCGAATACGGTTATAGCACAGCATGGCACGGAGGAACAGAAGGCTGCTTTTTTAGGCCCCTTTGTTGAGAAGCCTATGCTGGCCTCCTTTTGTCTGACGGAACCAGGCGCCGGATCGGATAACTCTGCAATGACGACATTTATCAAAAAGGGAGCTGATGGAACGTACCTTCTCAATGGCAGTAAGTGTTTTATTACCAATGCCTCATATGCCTCGCAGTTTACCGTTTTTTGTAAAGTTGGGAAACCGACGGGAAATTTCATGGCCTGTGTGATAGTTCCCGCGTTACCGGTGCTGCCTTCAAACTCAGATCATCATTTAAATGAAGGCAGAGAGATACCTCTGCCAACCGGCGGGAAGATCATTATCGGTAAGCCGGAAGACAAACTTGGACAGCGCTTATCAAACACAGCTGCCGTCACCTTCGAAGATGTTGTTATTAGTGACAATCAGATCATTGGCGATCGGCGATTGGGATTTAAGTACGTCATAGACGTTCTCGATTATGCGCGGCCGATGGTGGCAGCAATTGGTGTCGGTCTTGCCAAGAGGGCGCTGGACGTCACCCTCGAATATACAAAAGAGCGTAAGCAATTCGGACAAAGGATTTGTGATCTGCCGGTTGCAAGAGAAACCTTGGTGCAAATGTGGAAAAAAGTTGAATTATCAGAGATGGCGCTGATGAAGGCGGCTTTCATGGTTCAAGAAAGGGCGGAACAGAGAGGTATTTATGCTTCTCTTGCAAAGAATGTCGCCGCAGAGGCGGCAATTTTCTGTGCTAACGAAGGACTTCACCTTCATGGCGGATATGGTTTCATGTCGGAATATGAAATTTCGAAGCTGGCAAGGGATGCTCACATCATTGATATTTATGAGGGTGTCCGGGAGGTTCAGAACATGATCATCGGAAGGGAAATTGTTTGATTATGCTTTATCTTCACGGTCTTGGCCATTTTTACCCCGATAATATCATCACTAATCCATTTCTAGAAGAACTGGATATCGGAACATCTGAAGAATGGATTCTGGAGAGAGTCGGTATTCGTACCCGTCGTACCGTTCTTCCTTTAGACTACATCAGGACTACAAAAAACAGAGACCCGCGCGAAGCTCTCGACGCCGGCCTTTATAACAATACTTCGACCGGTACCGCGGCGGCGCGAATGGCGCTCGACCGGGCCGGACTCAAACCGGAAGATATCGGTCTTGTCATCTCCGGCAGTTCCGCCCCCGATAGTCTTTCTCCCGCAGAGGCAACAACCATCGCTGCGGCACTGGGAATAGAGGCCCCCTGTTTCGATCTCAACTCGGCCTGCACCAGTTTTGGTATGCAGATCCATTTCCTCAGTCAGATGAAGCCGGAAGCTTTGCCGCCCTTTACTCTCGTGGTCAATCCGGAAAATCTTACCCGCAGTATAGACTATTCCGACAGAAATACCGCCGTACTATTCGGTGATGGGAGTTCCGCTGCCGTCGTTTCAGCAACCGTCCCATCAAGAGCGGCCTTTACGGCATGTTCGTGTGAATCAAAACCTTCGTCCTGTGATAAGGTCATTATTCCTCGTATGGGCTACTTCCAACAGGACGGAAACGTTGTACAGGGATTTGCCATCCGGAAGACAACAGATTCCATTCGTATACTCCAGGATATTTTTTCTGTAAATGGCAACCGCTTTATTTTTGTCGGTCATCAGGCCAACATGGGGATGCTGAAAACCGTCTGTGAGCGTACCGGCATCCCAGAGCAGAACCACTGGCATACAGTGGCGGATTTCGGCAACACCGGTTGTTCGGGAGCACCTGCCGTTTTAAGCCAGCACTGGGACGAACTGAATCCCGGCGACCATGTGGCCATCGCCATTGTCGGAGCGGGATTTACATGGGTTCACATGATGTTGAAGGTGGAAGAAACATAATGAAATATACAGAATTCATGGAGTGCCAGCATTTCGGGCTGGAAGACCTCCTTGCATTTGCTTATGGAAGACTGGTGGACAATCCGCCTGCACATTTTGAAGCCCGGTTACCGGCGCCCCCTTTTCTCATGGCAGACCGTATCCTGTCATGCAAAAGCAACGGAAGACAGGGCTCCATCATAGCGGAACAGGACATCAAGCTGGACGCATGGTATTTTCAATGCCATATGCCGGGAGATCCGGTCCAGCCGGGTTGTCTCTGCGTAGATGCTGTATGGCAATTATTGGGTTTTTACTGTGTCTGGCGGGGTGCATTAGGTGCAGGCAGGGCTCTGGGTTGCGGTGAGGTTACTTTTAACGGTCAAATCCGTCCCTATAATAAATGTGTCCGTTATGAGCTTCACATTAAGCGATATTCCCAGTTGAAGGAATCGGGGGCAAGTTTGGCAATCGCAGACGCCAATATTTATGTGGACACCGAATTGATAGCTCAGATTAAAGATGCGCGCACCGGCGTTTTTCAGGGAATTATCTATCCCGACTACCCGAAACGATCTGCCAATTCTGTCGGTGGAATCATGAGAGGTGGTTCATGAACAGGAAACCCGTTGCAATTGTAACCGGCGGTGGAAAGGGTATTGGTGCGGCATGCTGTCGAGCACTGTCCGTGGAGGGATTCCAGGTGGGCGTTCACTACCGTAGTAGTGAGGAACAAGCAAAGACTGTCCTTGCTGAAATCGGCGATGGCTTTCTCCTCCAGGCGGATCTTGCCGACACCGACCAGGTAGAAGCCCTGGTCAATATGGTGAAGCGAACAGCGGGACACGTGGATGTTCTTGTCAATAATGCCGGAGTATCGGTAAATGCGGATATCAACAGTATGAAAATTGAGCAATTCGATGCTCAGCGTGCAGTTGCACGCGGAACCTGGTACCTGACCAAACGAATCATCCGCCTCTTTATGCTGCGTCAGGGAGGGGGTCGTATCATTAATATATCCAGTGTCGTAGGGCATACCGGCAACGGCGGCCAGATTCCTTACACCATGGAAAAGGCGGCCATTGATGCCTTCACAAAATCCCTGTCGAAAGAATTAGCGGGGCGCAACATCCTCGTCAATTCAGTTGCTCCGGGATTCATTGAGACAGAGATGACGCAACAGCTTCCCGAAGAGGTACAAAAGAGAATTCTCGAGAACATTCCCTTGAACCGTATAGGACGTCCCGAGGAAGTAGCTGAAGTGGTGGCCTTTCTCGCAACGCGCGGTTCATATATATCCGGAAGCGTCGTCCATGTGAACGGAGGACTTTATGGCGGCTGATCGGGAAACGATGGTCCGGATTCTCAATAGCGTCCCCCAACAATATCCCTTTCGCTTTATCGACGAGATACTGGAACTGGATGATGAACATATTGTGGGTTCTTACCGCTTTCGTGAGGACGAGTATTTTTATCAGGGTCATTTCCCTGACCAACCGATCACTCCGGGAGTCATTCTTATTGAAACTATGGCACAAATGGGCGTTGTTGCTTTTGGTCTTTATCTTTACACAAGGCAGATAAATACGTCCATCGATGCATCAAAAGAGTTGACTACACTTTTTACTCTTGCAGAAGGGGTGGAATTTACCGGGCTTGTGAGGCCTGGCGAGCGGGTGATCACCCGTGGTCAAAAAATTTATTTTCGCATGGGAAATTTAAAATCAAAGGTTACCATGGAAAGGGAAAATGGTGAAATGGTGAGTTCTGGTGTATTGGCCGGAAGGGGAGTACCTTTTCGGATTTAACACTTAATGTTTTCTTGGAGGGTTACTGTAAGTTGAAAAAGAGAGTCGTTATAACGGGAATGGGGGTAGTAGCCCCCAACGCTCACGGTTTAGATAATTTTGAAGAGGCCCTGCGTGAAGGCAGATCAGGTATCCGCTTTATTCCTGAACTGCAGGAATTGAATTTTGCATGCCAGATCGGCGGTGTTCCACAGGATTTTGATAGTATTCGCAAGCGTTACTTTGATCACGAAAAGCTTCTGTCCCTCAACGATAACATCGGATATGCGTCCGTCTCCGCTGTAGATGCATGGAATGACGCCGGTTTTACCGTGCCTGACGCAGAGGATGATCGAGTGGACTGGGACACAGGCGTGATTGTCGGTTCCGGTATCGGCGGTATGGATACCATTGCCAAGACCGTGGTTCCCATGGTCAATGAAGGCAAGGTCCGCCGTATGGGAAGCCGCATCGTCGAGCAGGTTATGAACAGCGGCACCAGCGCCCGTATCGCCGGACTTATGGCACTGGGAAACCAGGTGACTTCAAATTCGTCCGCCTGCAGCACAGGGAACGAAGCCGTTATTGAAGCATTGTGGAGAATACGCAATGGACTGGCCAAGCGTGTGCTGGCCGGTGGATCTGAAGGGGCATCACCCTACATCTGGGCCGGATTCGATGCCATGCGTGTCATCTGCCGGAAATACAACGATCAACCGGAAGCGGCGTCGCGGCCTTTAAGCGCTTCGGCAAGCGGTTTTGTGCCCGGTTCAGGAGCCGCAGTTCTGGTCATTGAAGATCTGGAATCCGCCCTGGAGCGCGGTGCAAGGATTTACGCGGAAGTTCTCGGAGGCGCCGTGAATTGCGGAGGACACCGCATGGGTGGCTCTATAACCGCACCGAATCCTGAAGGGGTCAAGCGTTGTATTGAATCTGCCGTATCTGACGCCGGTATCACACCAGGGGAGATCGATGCAATCAACGGCCACTTAACGGCAACCTTTGCTGATCCCGTTGAAGTGAAAAACTGGTCGGCAGCCCTCAAACGCGGACCCGATAAGTTTCCCTATATCAATTCAACAAAATCATTGATCGGCCATTGTTTAGGGGCGGCAGGAGCCATCGAAAGTGTTGCCGTCGTATTGCAATTATATAAGGGGTTCCTCCATCCGTCCGTCAACTGCGAGGATATCCACCCCGATATCGTCGAATTTGAAGATAAAGTGCCCCACAAGTGCATTGACTATCCTGAGTTACGCGTCATCGCCAAGGCCGGTTTCGGTTTCGGTGATGTAAACAGCTGTTTGATATTTAAAAAATGGGAAAATAATAAAAGGAGTTATTAGAAGATGGATGAACAAACGATTTTTAGCAAAATGCTTGACATTTTAAGACTTTATACAAAGGACGCGAGCTTGTTAGACAAGGCGACAATGGATACCCACATCCTGAATGACCTCAAGGTCAACTCCGCACGACTGGTGGATGTTATTATAAAGTGTGAAGACACCTTCGGCGTTACCGTTGAAGACGATGAGGCCGACAAGATCGGAACAATCGGAGATGCCGTAGGCATCATAAAAACTAAATTAGGATAAGATGAGGTATGAAGAAAATTCTTCAGGGCCCTCTGCTCATTCAATATATTCTGGGACGGGTTGCTGTTTTTGTACTCGCCCCGCTCTATTTTGCAGCTATCCGGTTGATGGGATACCGGGTGAGGAATTTACGGAAGATCAGACAGGAATGCTCTCGTCATTTCAGAAATCACGATGGGCCATGGATCATATGCTCGAATCATCTTACCATGGTTGATTCCATGATTATTATATATGCGACGGTCTCTTTATCCCGTCAGTTGCTTCATTATCGGGAGATTCCCTGGAATTTGCCGGAAAGAAATAATTTTCAGCGGAATATCATCCTGGCAATTCTCTGTTATCTTGCCAAGTGCATCGCCGTCAATCGCGGCGGTAATCGTGAAGAGATGAAAAAAACCCTCGACACATGCAACTCTCTTTTAGAAGGGAAGCAGCATTTACTGATTTTCCCGGAGGGAGGGCGCTCCCGGACCGGTAGAGTGAATACCGAGAGTTTTTCCTATGGTGTTGGCCGCTTTGTTAAAGATTTCGAAAACTGCAAGATTATGTGTATCTATCTCCGCGGGGATGGCCAATATACGTATGGGTTTGTTCCCAGGTTCGGTGAACGTTTTACTGTAAATATTGAAGTATTCCAGCCCCAATTAACAAAAGAAAACGGTCTCAGGGCTCAACGCGATTATGCGGAGCAGATCATCAAACACATGGCACACATGGAGGAAGACTATTTTACTACGAGTCGGCAACGATATAGTGGATTTGAGAGATCCACACAACGTGGGGAAAAGCCGGAATGCGCGATTCATTAACCGCGTTTTCACCCCCGATGAACAAAAGCTAATTTTTGATGCCGCCAATCAGGACGCCATACTATGGGCGCTGTGGGCCGGCAAGGAAACGGCATATAAAGTTATCAGCAAATGTTATCCTTCTGTAACTTCCGTGCCCCGGTTATATAAAGTAAGTCTGCATTCTGTGGAGACACTCACCATATCAGGTGAATTTCCCTCTGGAAACAATACCATAACCGGCTTTGTCGACACACCTTACGGCAAAGTTTACATAAAGATTTTCATAACCTCCGACTATGTCCATTGCATCGGAACCACGTCACCATTGGAAGAAATGGATTCACTCGTTTGGCATGTAAACCGTATCAGTCCCGATTCAGAAGCCATGCCGGATTATGAATCAACTTTTGTACGTAACGCTCTTAAACGAGGTCTCTTAGCATACTGTAAACGAGATCAGGAAGACATTGACATCAAGCGTGAGAAAGGTTGTAATGGTCTGGGGCCTCCCTTTGTGTGTTTAAATGGCAAGCCGGTGGAGATTGATATCAGTCTCAGCCATGACGGCTTATTTACTGCTTACGCTTTTGTTGATAGCGATGCCCGCAAAATACACGTCAACCCTGAGAATTGCGTTTTAAAAACCGATTTTCAATAAGGTTAACGATACTTCCGGCGTCATTGATGTCAAGGCAGGGAACGCCTCTTTCAAGCGGCCGGTCGCTCGCAACGGCAATGAGATTATCTTCCCTGGTACATAAAGGTTCGTGCTTCAGTCCTGATCGAACGACCTCAATTTTTGGATGCGGATTTTTTTTAAAACCTTCAGAAAGGATAATATCGACATCCCGAATGTAGTGATCCCTCAATTCCGATAATTCATAGTCTCTGTTTACATCTTCAATAACAGCAACCCGGTGGGGTGAGGCTATGACGGTAACTTGTGCACCCGCTTTTTTATGGCGCCAGCTATCTTTCCCCTCATGATCGATGTCAAAACCGTGACTGTTATGTTTGATCGTACCTACTCGATAGCCTCTTCGACGTAACTCTATTATCAATTTTTCAATCAGGGTCGTTTTCCCCGTATTTGATCGACCCACTATAGACACAATCGGTATCACAATTTTCTCCTTTTCAGATCGAACCACCGCCGGTCTGCAAGAACCACGGATGTTTCAATCTGACGTTCAGAAATTGACCAGTATTGTTGTAGTAAACGATCCTTTTCTTCCGGAGAAACCAGCCGGAAGCCATGTTTTTCATAGAAATGAACGGCCCATAGCGCTGCCGCCCAGGTGCCGATTAAAACCGGGCGTTTCGTCCTTTCCCTGAGTGCAGACAGTAATTTTCCCCCGATGCCCTGGTTTCGTTTCGCCGTGCGAACATAGGCGTGCCTTATCAATGTTACATCCTGAGCATACTGCATGCCCGTTACACCAAGAAGCTCCCCATTTTCTTCATAGCCCCAGAATACGACTCCCTCATCGATCTCATGCCGGAGTTCCTCCCCGGACATGTAGGGTTCTTGCCAGCGGTCCTCCGGAATGATCCCCTGGTATGCCTGTGCGGCATCGTTAATGATCTCGTAAATAGTTTCAAATTCGCCTTCGTTGCAGGGACGGATCAAGGGGTCGGTCATTATTCAGCATCCTTTTCCTTTCCTCCGTTGGAGGAATAGGACATCCTATTTAACTCTCCTGTCTCTTTATTTCAAATAAAAATTTCACGAATTGCGGTTTGCGCTGTATGGCGTGGCGTCACTCTTTTGGCATTAAGTCCTGCTGCCACATGGTGACCAGGAAACATGATAATTATTTCCTTTCGTACAACTCCCCCTTTTAAAAATTTATAGGAATGACAGGCTGTTTAAGGGATAGGGTTATGGCACTATATTATTGATATCAATAAGGTTTTTTCTTGGGTGTACCGATAGTAGATTCATACCACTTTTATAATTTATATTGTTGTGATTGACAAAAGATCGAATACGAATACCTCGGAACAGTCCAACCGCGTCGGTTGGGGAGTCCGGCATGAATATCATGAAACCTACTCCGAAAAGGAAGAAACCACATTTTTTCTTCGCCAAGTACATGCGTCTCTAAAATGCTTATGGCCTCCGGCGTCGGATATTTCTTGAGAAGGTAAAGAGGTGTCCTGCATTTTATATCTTTCATCACTTTTTTGAACTCGGGAAACAACAGAAAGACCAATTGCTGTAACTGGTTCACAAGGGCAGTCCGTTCC
>Ga0207931_1000628_pt1 | contig 12866 bp, 14 predicted proteins | sample NGESurdeep092012_2_FD_184478 | JGI IMG/M metagenome (GOLD analysis project Ga0207931, IMG submission 184478) | Arctic peat soil microbial communities from Barrow, Alaska - NGEE Surface sample 415-1 deep-092012 (SPAdes) | ecosystem: Environmental > Terrestrial > Soil > Wetlands > Peat ...
AAATTAGGGTTGGAGCCTCGGTCACTTTATCAGACGAGACATACCTTCGCGACTCTAATGCTTGATGCCGGCGAACATCCTGGATGGGTTCAGAAGATGATGGGGCATGAGACGCTTCAGATGATTTACGAGAAATATTACTCTTATATCAAAAATTACGAAAGAGAAGAAGGAAGCGCTTTCATGGATAAGGTCTTTAACCCTTCTATAAAATCATCTGGAGATGACATTGCAGTGAGTCAGTCATGATGAAAATTTACACTAATTTTACACTAAATAAAAATGGGGAATCAGACTCTACCTCTAACTCCCCAATATCACTAAGTACTTTATAATAAAAATGGTGCCGAGGCCGGGACTTGAACCCGGACGGATTTTGTCCACTACCCCCTCAAGATAGCGTGTCTACCATATTCCACCACCTCGGCATTTATTTTTTAGTTTTAGATTCCCGCTTGCGCGGGAATGACAACCTTTTTCCTATTTCTGTTGCACGGGCGGCGCTTGCTGTTCAGCGGCAGCAGGCGCTTTTTCTGCCGGCGCCGGCACTGTTTGCTGCTGTGTCTGCGGTACCGCTTTTTCCGTCAATGACGACCCCCTGTGAAGTGCCGTGTATGACAGGGCAAGGGACGTCAACATAAAGACAGTGGCAATAATTGTTGTCATCTTTCCTAAAAAGGTTCCCGGACCACTGCTCCCGAAAACAGTCTGACTTGATCCGCCAAAGGCCGCCCCCATGCTTGCCCCCTTGCCTGCCTGCAGGAGAACAACGAGGATCAAGACGACACATGCCACAATATGCACGATCGTAAATAATATTTGCACGTTATTATATCCCTTAAAAAAAATCCATTTAAAATCGAATTATCCTGACAAACGAGTCAATATCCAGACTCGCTCCCCCCACCAGAGCACCATCGATGTCCTCCTGGGCCATAAGACCACCGATATTACCCGGATTAACGCTTCCCCCGTAGATCACTGCGATATCCACTGAGACATCCCCTCCATATGCCTTGCCCATTACGTCACGAATGAATACATGCACCTCCTGGGCCTGTTCAGGCGTCGCCGTCTTGCCGGTACCGATCGCCCAGACCGGTTCATAGGCAATTAAGAGGTGCCTTATATCATCAGTGGTCAAATTATTCAACCCCTCTTTTATCTGTTGTTCGACAACGGCAAAAGTCCGGCCTTCTTCCCGCTCTTCCAGAATTTCTCCGATACAGAATATCGGCCTCAAACCGAATGATAACGCGGCTTTGAGCTTCCTGTTGATGACATCATTTTTTTCACCAAAGAGCGCCCTGCGTTCCGAATGGCCTACGATAACATACTCACACCCTGCGTCTATCAGCATGCCGGCAGACACTTCTCCTGTATATGCACCTTCCGGCTTCTCATGGAGATTCTGGGCGGAAAGACGAATCCCCGATTCCATCAGCACCTCCGCAACAGCGTACAGTGCCGGAAAGGGGGGGGCAATAACCACCTCCCTTTCATCATACCCCCTTTGCGCATTCTTCAATTGATTTGCAAAATCAACGGCTTCCCGGATTGTTTTATGCATCTTCCAGTTGCCGGCAATAAAGGGTCTTCTCATTTCATGCTCCGAATGTTTTCTTCGCCATATACAGGGCAAGATCCCTCATTCTGCATGCATACCCGCTTTCGTTATCATACCAGGAAAAAACCTTGACAAGGTTACCGGCGATCACATTGGTCAGGGGCGCATCAACGATAGATGAAAAAGGGCTGCTCGTAAAATCCACAGAGACCAGCTCCTCTTCACAAAACGCCATAATTCCTTTTAACCTGCCTTCGGATGCTTCCTTCAGTGCACCGTTCACTTCATTGACGGTAACAGGCCGTGCCACTTCCACCACAAGATCAACCAGCGAAACGTTGGGGGTTGGAACTCTCAGCGCCACTCCGTCAAGCTTCCCTTTCAGTTCCGGAATTACCTGACCCACAGCGGTGGCTGCTCCCGTCGATGTGGGAACGATCGACATTGCAGCAGCCCGTCCCCTTCTCAAATCGCTGTGGGAGCCGTCCAGAAGCCTCTGATCCATCGTGTAGGAGTGCGAAGTAGTCATAAAACCTCTGACAACCGTAAACTGATCGTGCAGGACATTAACCACGGGCGCAAGACAGTTGGTGGTACATGACGCATTGGATACGATATGATGTTTATCCGGATTGTAGGTCTCTTCATTAACACCCATTACGAATGTACCATCAACCCCCTTGCCGGGAGCTGCCAGTATCACCTTCTTCGCCCCGGCGGACAAATGACCCGACATTTCATCTCTTTTTCTGAATTTGCCCGTCGACTCAAAAATTATCTGGGCGCCCAGTTCCCCCCAGGGGAGGTCCGCCAAACCTGAAGTAACATTTGTTATTCTTATTCTTTTGCCATCTACCAGAAGATTTTCTCCGTCTATCGCAACATCGGCTTTGATTTTACCATGAACAGAATCATATTTGAGAAGATGGGCAAGTGTCCCCGGCTTCGCTCTCGAATTAACAGCTACTATTTCGATGTCATCTTGCCCCAGACACGCCCGGATGATATACCTTCCGACCCTGCCAAAACCATTAATAGCAACTTTAACGCCCATGAAACACCTCCTCTTCAATTTTCAGATGATTCCACGTTTAAGAAAAACATATATATTCCGGCAACCATCCCAACCCTTTCCTCTTTACCTGCTTCTGGCAACATTGACCCTGTCACAGTATATTTTAACAGAGCACCTGCTGCACAACGGTGAGACAGGAAGGCAGATATGCCGACCAAATGCAACCATCAGGGTATTATACCGCATCCAGTATTCTGACGGCAGCTTGTTTCTCAGCGCATATTCCGTTTCCTCAGGAGTTTTTGTTCTGACGTAGCCCAAACGATTTGATATCCTGTGGACATGCGTATCGACACATAACCCCTCTTTATTATATCCAAGAGTTACAACAAGATTGGCTGATTTCCTGCCAACACCCTTCAGGGAGAGTAACTGCTCGATGGTATCGGGCACACGTGAATCAAAGCGGTCAATCAATTCTCTGCAGATATGCAGAATCGTTTTCGCCTTGTTTCGGTAAAAGCCAACAGGATATATAGCTTTGATGATCTCCTCTTCGGAGAGCTTTACCATATCCTCCGGGGTCACCGCCAGGGCTAAGAGTCGCTCCGTCGCTTTTGCAGTCACTTCATCCTTTGTCCTCAGACTCAGGATTGTTGATACCAGGATCGGGAAGGGACCGCTATGCTTTTCGGCCAGCGAGGATACGATTGGCAGTTCCCATCTACTAAAATCTTGTTCAAGGACGCGAATGACTTCCCTTATATTTTTGTCATTCATATATGCTGCGCTTCAGAGTTGATGATCTCGAAATATTGACTTTGTGCGAAGCAGTCGTTGTTAATCATACCCTTCTTCGTTGGCAAGCATATCAAGATGTAACGTAGCAATATCCTCGACATCGAGATTGGCCTCTTCTTTTGATTCTCTGAAATCCACTATTTTTATATATCGCTTGCACTCATGACAAACATCAACCCGGTATTTTTCCTCTCCCTCAATGCTGAAGAAGGCCAGTGTCTGCTGTTCCTCATTGCCGCAGAACGGACATTTGATGCGTCTGAAACGCCACTCAAATCCGCACTGTGTGCAAAAAAGATACCGTCTCCCCTCTTCCTCTCTTATTTCTCCGATCTTCGGTTCCTTGCTGCAGATCGGACAGTATCCCTCATTCCATCCGGACTCCGTAATGATTTTCCCGTACTTTTCTGCAACCTTTTCCAGGGCTGGTCTTAGACTTTCTTCAAGAAACAGATCAACGAGATCTATCACATCTTCGTCCAGATCATCCGGAATATCATCATCATCATGGAGTGGACTGAAAGAGTCACAAATCATTTTTTCAAAATCGAAACTGCCATCTTGAATCTTTTGAACAATCTCTTTCGTTTCCCCGGGAACACGCTTTTCGGCAATTTCCAGGAGTGACAAAAAGTACTGTTTCGGTGCTGTCAGGTCAAAAGTTCCGTTAGAAAAATCGATTAGTGGTAATCCACCGGCTATTTTCTTCTTCATGAGTCCCTCATCTATCGGAAAGATAATCTCTTTCATCTTGCGCCGGTATTCTTCCCTGATAATTAATATTTCCCCAAGGATATCCAGTAGCTCGCTATAGTGAGGAGTTGTACTTTTGTATTTCTCGATGGTTTTTAACGCATCCTTCAACATTTTAGCCATTCAAACAAAATCTCCTTGTTTTTTATATTTAATAGGGTGATGGCTGTATATATCCTTTCTGTGTCCGGTGCAAGCGATAAGTGTCACGATATCCCAAAGCCTCCATCACGAAAAGATTGTCTCGTAATGAAGGTTAAAAGGGCACATCCTGAGCACCCTGCTCTTAAAGCAGGCAACATCCGTATCCGTATAAAGTTGATAAGTGGATGATGTTATGCTATTCAAGAATCCGGTATCAGTTTAATTGATATGAGTGTCTATTTCAAGGCTTATTACCGATTGAAACGTAAATGGAAAATTTCATTAACGGCCTGTCTGTTTATCTGCACGGGTCTTTCATCTTAGCTTACTTAGCCGCCTACCTGGGAGGCGTTTTCGTCAGTTTTACTCCCTGTATGTACCCGGTTATACCCATCACGCTTGCCTTTATCGGCGCCCACGGCAGCGGTTCTAAGGTGAAAGGGTTTGTCTTCTCAATTGTCTACGTTCTTGGTATGTCCTTAACCTATACAGCTTTAGGCGCCGTTGCCGCCTTAACCGGCAAATTATTCGGACAGATCCAGACAAACCCCTGGACATATTTTATTGTTGCCAATATATGTATCCTCATGGGATTATCCATGCTTGAAGTTTTTACACTGCCCGTGCGCGTACCGGGCTTTGTAACGAAGGTACAATCACGGAGAAAGGGTTTGTTGGGCAGTTTTTTTATCGGTGCTGTTTCAGGACTGGTTATAGGTCCCTGCACGGCTCCTGTATTTGCGGTGCTGTTGAGCTATGTTGCAACCAGCCAGGACATCGTCTTCGGAATGAGTCTGTTTTTTATTTTCGCTCTTGGAATGGGCACATTTCTTATTATACTTGGAACTTTTGCCGGCCTTTTAGCCAGTATACCAAAATCAGGCATGTGGATGACAAGGATTAACCAGATGTCCGGATGGATACTCCTGGCAATCGGAGAATACTTTCTCATAATGGCGGGAAGCGTATGGGTTTAGAGGATCTCAATTTATGAATACCAGGGTCAGGTTTTTCTTGTTTGTGGTTTTGGGATTGATTATGGCTGTGCTACCCCCATTGATCTCATGCACCGAAAGCAAACCACCGGATAGGGGAAAAAGTTTCCCCGAAGCAATGGCGCCGGACTTTAATCTGAAAGATTTGTCCAATCAGAGCTTCAAACTCAGTACCCACAGGGGCAAACCGGTACTGTTGATCTTTATCGCAACGTGGTGTCCCACCTGCCGTTCTGAGATGCCGCACTACAAAAGCATTTATGAAACCTACGGCCAACGTGGACTTGAAGTGGTGAACATCGACATTCAGGAGCCGAAAAACAGAGTGTCGCAGTTTGCGGTAAAATACCAGATTCCCTACAGAGTGCTCTTAGATAAGACCGGAGATGTAGCAGGAACCTATGGCATTGTAGGTATACCGGCCATGGTACTGATCGACAAAGACGGCAAGATATTAAGCAGACAGTATCTCGCCATTGACATTCTTTTGGAAACACTCTTGGGGAAAAAGTAATTTTCTTTGGCGGCCGTTCAGATGAATCTAGTTTACTATCGATAGGTTGTAATATTTCTCCTTTCAGTCGAAACGACAGATTGGAAGTTTTTTTAAAGCTCTCAAATGCAGGATGTACACTGATAATTACCTTGAATAAGGAGGCAGGCAATGGCAATACATCAACCCATGGAAAATCTCACCATTGTAGATCTCGATCAACCGCTGGAGGGATTCTATAATTTCCTCAACAGCTGGGTATACAAGAAGGATGGCCTGACCATAGCGGTAGACCCCGGTCCGCGCTCCACCATCCCGGTTCTCGTAGAGGCACTGAAGCAGCTAAACGTGGAGAAGTTAGATTATATCCTGCTGACGCATATCCATATTGACCACGCCGGGGGCACTGGTCTCCTTGTAGAGCACTTCCCGGATGTGAAAGTCATCTGCCATCCGAAGGGAATCCGCCATATGGTTGATCCTTCCAAGTTGTGGGAGGGCTCCCGCAAGTTCCTGGGAAAAGTTGCAGACGTATACGGGGAAATTGCCGCTATCCCTGAAAAGAACATCGGCTATCAAAATCCCATTGAATCCGGTGGCGTCGTAATCAACATCTTCGAAACCCCCGGTCATGCACCGAGCCACCTCTGTTATCAACTTGGAAATCTACTATTTCTTGGTGAAGTAGCGGGGATAAATTATCCTCTGGATCAGGGATTATATCTTCGCATCGCAACGCCACCACCTTTTATCTATGAAACCTACCGGAATTCCCTGGAAAAGGTCGCTTCCCTCAACGTTTCCCATGTATGTTTCGGCCACTACGGTTACCGGCAGGATGTAAGGAATGTATTTGATACGGCTCTTAACCAATTGGACAACTGGCTGGCCACGACAGAAAAACATTTGCGAGCGGGCAGCGATCCTTTTGATGAACGTGTCTACGAGGACCTGCTGAAAAATGACCGGGGGTTATCCCCATACTATACCCTTCCGGAAGATGTACAGTCCCGGGAAAAGATTTTTTCCGTTAACAGCATCAAGGGTATGAAGGATTACCTGGAAAACAAATAAATTGAGTTAATCCTTCAGCGCCAGGAATCCAATCTATGAAGTCCCGCTTCCCTGGCCCAGCGGACAGCTTCGGCATATTCACTCCTGGTAATCCGGCGATTGATTGCCGTGTCCCCGAAGGCCTTTCCGCAGGGATGGTACTGATCCATTACATTTACGTAAGTATCTTTTGATATTTTTTCGGCCAGAAATTCCATGATCTCCCTGGTATTTGCCGCATTGTTCGGCATGACTAAATGGCGCACCAGCAACCCCTTCACGGCTATCCCTGATTCATCGACAACAAGATCCCCTACCTGACGGTGCATCTCTTTTATGGCGGCTACGACTATTTTTCTATAATCAGGCGCATTACAGAACTTCTCCGTCCACCTTTCCTCCCAGAACTTGAAATCCGGCATATAGATGTCAAAGATACCATCCAGAATCTTCAACGTTTCAACTTTATCGTATCCGCCTGTGTTATAGACCAGCGGCACGTGAAGCCCTTGTCCGACGGCGATGGAGAGTCCCTGGAGTATCTGGGACACCACGTGGGACGGAGTTACAAAGTTAATGTTATGACATCCCCGCCGCTGCAAGGAAAGCATCATCACCGCCAGATCTTTCGGTTCTACTTCTCCGCCTTCGACGTCGTGACTGATATCATAGTTCTGACAGAAGGAGCACAGGAGATTACAGGATCGAAAAAAGATGGTGCCGGAACCGGAATCTCCCACAAGAGGGGCCTCTTCCCCGAAGTGGGCATGCAGGCTTGCGACTTTGGCCTTTTCCCCCGTGCGGCAAAAGCCGAGATTCCCGGACAATCTATCAACATGACATTCCCGGGGACACAAACTGCAGTCCTTCATCAGCTTCACCGCCTGATCGATACGATCCTGCAGCTTCCCCTCCCTGTACAATTTCAGATAGGATGGTTCGTGCATAAATTTACTTGTCCTCTTTTTTTGTAATTACCGAATATTATAAAGTTCAATTTTAGAGACGTCAACGGATAAACAAATCTGCGTGATGATTGTTCCCGTAACGGGCATAAAAAGCGCATCATTTTCCCTTGACAATGATACAATCAATTATAAACTTCTTGGATGGGCGTTGCTCCCCATCGGTTACCATAGTTTATTAGGGTTAAATGACCGGTTAGAGAAAAAATAATCGGTTGCCTTATTGAAGCACGATGATTAATATAATTCATATTCTCTTTGCTTCTTGATAGTTGTTTCCCGAAGGAGAGGAATCTCCTGGATATCCGTTTCCCGGAACGTTGCTGAATACATCAATAGACAGGTATTACTGATAAAGGGATAAATGTACGATAAGAGAGTTCATTGATGGTACATAATCACGAAATATCATGGGGCAGGCGCCTCATTGCTGCCATGGTCATGAACCTGATCATCCCGGCCGTTCAGATCTATGGGGGAATCGTGTCCGGAAGTATGGCCCTGATAAGCGACGCCCTCCACAATCTGAGTGATTTTACGGCCGTATTGATCAGCTATTCAGCCCTTCGCATCGGACAGCGCGAACCGTCGCTGAGGCATACCTTTGGCTACAAGCGCCTGGAGGTCTTTGCGGCTGTGTTTAATGTAGCCTTGCTTTTCGGAGCAGGCCTCTATATTGCCATTGAGGGATGGAACCGTCTCTGGAATCCACGTCCTATCCAGGGTCATCTTGTTATATGGATTGCCTCCATTGCTTTCCTGGCAAATATGATCTCGACATTGATGCTGCGACCGGGGGCCCGGGGAAATCTTAATATACGGAGCGCTTTCATCCATATGTTGACCGATACGTTATTCTCCCTCGGGCTGCTCATTCTCGGTATCATATGGATGTTCAAACCGTGGTTCTGGCTTGATCCTATCGTCTCGTGGGTCATAGTGGCTTTGATACTGTACAACGGATGGGGCATTTTAAAAGACGCATTCGGGATTCTCATGAATGCCACACCGCCGGGGATTGATCTCCAGGCCATACAGCAGGAAATAGAGGCAGTAGACGGTGTAGAGGAAACACACCATCTCCATGTCTGGAACATTTCATCTGAGGGTGTGGCTCTGGTTGCCCATATCGTCGTTATGGACCAGATGTTGAGTAAGGTTGATGAGATTGCCGCTCGGATCCGGAACCTGCTTCTTTCTCGTTTTACAATCGATCATCCTGTTCTGCAATTCGAGACACGGGCATGCGAAGCGACAGGTCTCCTTTGTTGCCCTGTAAACAACAATTCTCATGAAGCGACGAGAAAGAAGCCACGTGATATGTCTTCTTAATGGTATGTGCCTTCGTGGAAAATATCGATTAAATATGCATGGGGAATGAATATGCAATCAACAAAGAGACAGGATACATTAAGCATCGTATCAAGGGGTATACAAAAGTTTATCACAGTATTTGCCGTAATCCTTTTCGCCTTTACCATATGTCCGCGCACAGATGCATATGCCGATCCCGTCCAATTGACGATCATTCAGAGCAGCAATCTGAACGGACACCTCTTCCCCTGCCCTACATGAGGAAACAAGGTGCTGGGCGGTCTGGCCCGGCGAGTATCCTTCGTGGAAAAGCTGAAAGGTGAGGGAAAGCCGGTTCTGGTCGTCGATTCCGGACACCTTTTTACAGATGCCAGTACAGGTATTGACCACACGCAATCCCTCACAAAGGCACGGCTGATCAGTCGTGCGTACAAACGCATGGGAGTCGCGGCCATCAATGTAGGTGATTGGGACCTGATGCAGGGCATGGCATTCTTACGCGAGGAGGCTTCCCGGGGACTTCCCCTGATCTCGGCCAATTTGGTGGACCAATCGCGCGGAGCACCGATTTTCAAACCGTATATCATAAAAAAAATCAATAAAACCAGAATTGCATTCTTCGGTCTGCTTTCACCGGATATCAATCCGACAATCCGGAAGGCGGCAGGAGAGAAAATCCTGGTGAAAGACCCGGTCGAAACGGCGCGGGAAATGCTTAAGAAACTTTACAATAGAGCGGATGTCATCATACTGCTCTCCGACCTTGGCGCAGACAGGGAACGGGAGGTTGTCAAGGCAGCCTCCGGGATTCATTTTATCTTGGGAGGACACGAAGGCCGGTATATCCAGTCATCTGCATGGGAAGGGCAGGCGCCCGTTCTTGAATCCTACAAAAATGGTATGTATGCAGGCAAACTGCAACTTAGTTTCGTTAATCCCGCCTCACCTTTCCATGATGAAGGACGGGAAGACCAGATAAAACAGCAGATTCAAAACCTGGAGTTTCGTCTCAGAAACCTCAAAGAATCCCGGAATAACCACCAAAAACAGTCTGTGGATAACGCCATTCAGAATATCAATAAGCAGAAGGAATCCCTCCAGGACGAGCTGAAACGCTCCAGGGCATCCCTGTCCGGCGGTAACCGATTTCTCTGGACATTGGTACCTCTGGATAAATCACATCCGGAAGATAGGGAGGTCTCCGCATGGATCCGGAAGGCCGGAATCGAAAAAGACTAAACAAAAAGAATAACAAATTACACCCTTGATTCTACCGGGGAGAATTGCTAGAGTTACTTTCCATTGCCAAAATATATTACTGAATCTTAAAGTCCTCACATTGAATATAACTGAAAAAATAAAAGAATACCGAAAGGCCCTGACGATATTCTTAGCGGTAGCAGGTATCGGAATTATCGCATTCTACAAGGTGTGCGATACGTCCTGCACTTATCTGCAGGGAGATCTCCTGGGAATTGACCTGACATATCTGGGTATCGGCTACATGCTCATTATCATATCGCTTGCCGCATACAGGCAAATGGCGTATGTCCGTGTTCTATTAGCGTCAGGGATCGGTGTTGAGGCGTATCTTGTCTTCTTTCAGTTTAAAGAAGATGTTTTTTGCCCCTATTGCCTGGCGTTTGCATCCATAATCATTATGGCATTCATTCTCAACCATGAAAGACCACTTGTACAGGAGTACAGCATGTTGAAACGGATCATCTACGGACTTGGAGAAGCAGAACTTTCCCCCGCTGCCAAAGTGAGGGTACCGCTTCTTGTTTTCGTTCTCTTGGGTTATATTTTTATCGTCCTGACATTTTCCGGTTCGTCTACGCCTGCGTACGGCGCCGAAAAATCAATGGTTCCTTCTTATGGTTCCGGAAAATACGAGATGATTATCTTTACGGATTACTTTTGCCCGCCGTGCCAGACCCTGGAGGCTGAGATTGATCCCGCACTCAAAGAATTCCTATCCAGGGGAGGTGTGAGAGTAACCTTCGTCGATCTCCCTATCCATAAAGAAACGCATCTGTATGCCAAGTATTTCCTGTATGCAGCCAAGGCGGGACGGAGTTACAAGAGCGTCCTCAACGCAAGGAGAGTCCTGTTTTCCCTTGCGAAAAATCGCGCCGCTTCGAGTGAAGATGAACTCAAAAAAGCGCTCAAGGCACAGGGTGTTCCCTTCACGCCGTATAATCTCAAGCCAGTGTATCCGGAACTCAATAAGATCATCGAAACACACAAGGCAAAATCAACACCGACCTGTATCATCAAATACTCGAATGCTGATATCCGCAAATACACCGGTATATTTGAAATTCAAAACGGTCTGGCGATGTTGCGTGCAACCATCGGAACAGCCAAGCGATAAAGTGGAGATTCGTTGCTGAGGAATCATCGACCATAACCGTTCAAGATTATTCGCCCTTCTTTGCAGGCTTCTTCTCAAAGGTTACATCGCTTCTGATGATCAGATAATTATCCTCGGCGCCAATAGTGATATTGCTGAAGCGTGCATATATTTCCTGTCCGCTGCTCTTAACGGGAAAACCCCTGAATATTGGTATCTTAATGGGTTTTACGATGGAGTTGAGGGATATTTTAAGGGACGGCAGGATAAATCTTTTCACCGTGACCACCGTATCCTTTCGTTACCGGTCTTATCTCTGGCAGGAGGGACAAAAATAAGTCCCTCTCCCGCTCAGGCGCGACCGCTCTATAATGCCATGACAGCGAAGGCAGTGCAGTCCTTCACGGTCATAAACTTTCAATTCATTCTGATACTCACCTTTTTTGCCAAACAGGTCACGCCAGTCGGATACCGTCGTACCCCGGCAGGCTATGGCTCTGCTCAGGATGTCTTTCGCTGCCGCTGTAATCCTCGCCAATTCCTGTTGCGACACATCACATACGCGCCGCCAGGGATCTATTGATGCTTCATGGAGTATCTCGCAGGCATAAATGTTTCCTATGCCGGCAATTATTCGTTGATCCATCAGGAATGATTTCACGGGAAGTTTTTTCGCCCGGGCGACCTCCCAGAGCTGAAAGTCAGGACACTCCTGCAATGGATCGCTGATTAAAGCTTTACACCTCATACCGTTCTGGAAGGTCAGTGTGGCAAATCTCCGCGGATCGATACAAAGAAGTCTGCCCCGGGGAAATACCATGATAAAGCGGGTATGAGGAGGCAACGTCGGGTGACCACTCTGCCACTGAAGCCTCCCCGTCATACGAAGATGGAGAAGAAGCCTGGTATTATCATCAAGCTTTATCTCCATGGCCTTTCCATGACGAATCACGGAGGTAATTTTCTTCCCGGCCAGTCCACCCACAGTCCCCAGTCTGGAATCAAGTATATCAATACCAAGGATCTGTTTATTGAGAATTATCGGCTTCAATTGGCGGCATAACGTTTCTACTTCGGGAAGCTCTGGCATATACCTTCTCTAAGCAAGGATCTGCTGCATTCTAATGTCTGGCTTTTTCATGTCAAGAAAAATAAATTTTAAGCGAAAAAATTATTGACAAGCATTTACAAAAAGAGTACAGCCGATTATATAATTCACGAAATTTAAAAGGGGAAAAGTCATTAGCATACCTGTATAAAAAGGAGGAGAACACTATGGAAAGCGAGGCCCTTTTCACCGAGGAGGCGGAACCTCCTGGTAATGTAGCCGGTCTTGTTGGTATTGAAAATTACGCAAACGACTTTTTAAATTCATATAACACCCTCCTTGCCCCTCCCGTCGTTAAGACA
>Ga0207931_1000629_pt1 | contig 12845 bp, 14 predicted proteins | sample NGESurdeep092012_2_FD_184478 | JGI IMG/M metagenome (GOLD analysis project Ga0207931, IMG submission 184478) | Arctic peat soil microbial communities from Barrow, Alaska - NGEE Surface sample 415-1 deep-092012 (SPAdes) | ecosystem: Environmental > Terrestrial > Soil > Wetlands > Peat ...
TGGAAATGTGCTGGGCAGTCGTGGCAGCGTGGTGCCATTGTTCAAGCGACAAATCGCACACGGGGGACCGGTAACCATCACGCATCCTGATATGAAACGCTACTTCATGACCATCCCGGAAGCCGTCCACCTAGTGCTACAGGCTGCAGCGATGGGCCAGGGAGGCGAAGTCTTCCTGCTCAACATGGGTGAGCAGATACGCATCCTTGACCTGGCAGAGGATCTCATCCGCCTTTCGGGTCTCGAACCTGGGAAAGATATCGAAATCACCTTCACCGGCATTCGCGCCGGCGAGAAACTAAGCGAAGACCTGTGGGAAGAAGGCACAGAATATCAAAAAACACCTCACCCCGATATCTTTCGGGTGGAGGCCGAGGAGTCAAACATCCCCGCCAACCTGGCCCAGACTGTTGAGGAACTGCAACACCTTGCCCTGGAAAGTGAGGCTTCCGCCATCCTCTCCCTGCTGGATGAGACCATCCCTGATGGAAGCGTGCGAGCCAACCCACCCCATGAATTAAATTCTCTGGTCTGATCTCCGAGAAAACATGCATGGCTGAGATCAGTCTATCCGAATGGAGGGTTTTCCTCTCCAGACATCCTCAAGCTCATCTCCTACAATCGGGGGAATGGGGTGAGTTGAAGTCCGCTTTCGGATGGGAGGCTGTGCATGTGGTCGCGGGGGAGGCTGGAGCGCAAATCCTATTCCGTCATCTACCCCTGGGGTATACCTTTGCCTATATGCCCAAGGGACCAGTGACTGAATCGGAACCCGAACCGGAATTCTGGTCAGCCGTGGACCAGGCCTGCAGAAATCGACGGGCGGTCTTCTTGAAAACCGAACCGAACGGCTGGACAGACAGTCAGCAAAGCGGGACCAGCATTCAAGGGCCATTTGTGACCAGCCCCCAGCGCATCCAACCGCATGGCACGCTGGTCATTGACCTGCGGAAAAGCGAAGACGAACTTTTTGACTGCATGAAACCGAAGACGCGTTACAACATCCGCCTGGCAGGACGGAAAGAGGTGGTGGTACGGCGATCGGACGATATTGGTAATTTCTACCGGATGATGAATGTTACCAGCGAACGGCAGCAATTCAATGTGCATTCGAGGGAGTATTACCAACGGGCATATGATCTTTTCCATCCAGCCGGGCTGTGCGAACTCTTCGTGGCTGAATTCCAAGGGCGCGCACTGGCGGCGGTGATGATCTTTTCCTTTGGGAGGCAGGCTTACTATTTTTATGGCGCATCCGCTGACGAGGAGCGAAACCGCAAGCCGACCTATCCGCTGCAATGGGAAGCCATCCGCTGGGCGCACGATAAAGGATGTACAGAATACGATATGTGGGGGATCCCCGATGATGTCACCGAAAGCATCGAGGATGAAGAATCGGGACGCGAGGATGGGCTGTGGGGCGTCTATCGGTTCAAGCGCGGCTTCGGGGGATCGATCCAACACGCCCACCCGCCCCTGGACCGCGTCTATATTCCACTGCTCTACAAACTCTATCTTTGGCGCTTTTCCAACAGCGGGGCGGATTAGAAAATGGAAGCCTTCTCTGGAAACCCCGGGGCATGGGATGAATTGCTCGCTGGTCTGCCGCATCCCCACATGCTCCAAACCTGGGAATGGGCAGAGGTCAAGGAAAAATATGGGTGGAAAGCCAAACCGATGGTATGGCGGTTAGCCGTCGAAGAAAGGCCTTCAGCGGCAGCCATGGTCCTCGAACGGACCATTTCACCCGGTGGTTTTGCCTCCAGGTTAAGAGTACTTTACATTCCAAAAGGTCCCAACCTGGATTGGGGTGACGCCTCGCTCCGCCAGCGTGTGTTGAGCGATCTGCAGGTTTTTGCCAAGCGGCAGGCAGCCATCTTTGTGAAGATCGATCCGGATGTAGAACTGGGTGTGGGTATTCCCGGAGCAGTGGATGCGAAGGAAGAACCATGCGGACAGGCCGTCCAATCCGATCTGGAAGAACACGGCTGGCTGTTCTCACAAGACCAGATCCAGTTCCGCAATACTGTCCTGATCGACCTGACCCCCAGCGAGGATGAGATGCTGGCGCGCATGAAGCAGAAGACTCGTTACAACATACGCCTGGCAGATAAGAAAGGGGTCAGGGTGCGAGCCGCAGGAACCGCGGACCTGGCGCTGTTGTACCACATGTACGCTGAAACTTCTGTCCGGGATGGGTTTGTTATCCGCGGAGAAGATTATTATCAGACCGTCTGGAAAACCTTCCATACGGGGTCGATCAACCAGCCTTCAACGACAGTTCCCTTCAGCGAACCGTTAATCGCTGAAGTGGATGGACAACCCGTGGCAGCCATCTCGCTGTTTTACTTTGCCGGACATGCCTATTACATCTACGGCATGTCACGGGATGCACACCGGGAAAAGATGCCCAACCATCTGCTGCAGTGGGAAGCCATGCGCCGTGCCAAGACATTGGGCTGCAGGGATTACAACCTGTGGGGGGCACCAAATGAATTCAATGAAGATGACGACCTGTGGGGTGTATTCCGCTTCAAAGAAGGACTGGGCGGGTCCGTGGACCGCACCATCGGCGCATGGGATTTCCCTGCAAACCGGATGATGTATAAACTATATACACAGATCCTGCCAAGAATCCTAGCCATGATGCGCTCGCGTGGGAAGGTAAAAACCAGACAATCCCTGGGTGATGCATGATATTGAGAATTCGCCCCAATCATCAAAGATAAGTACGTTTCCCCCTCTGCTGCCGGTAGAAATCCTGGAGGCAAAAATGATCGCCCGATTAAGATTTGCCCATCTTCCAACACCGATCGAAGCACTCCCTCGCCTTTCGAAAGCATTGAAGGGCCCGCAGCTGCTGGTCAAACGGGATGACGAGACCGGCCTCGCCTTTGGCGGTAATAAGACCCGCAAACTGGAGTTCCTCGTGGCCGAGGCCCAGGCAACAGGAGCCAAGACCCTGATCACCGCGGGGGCATTGCAGTCCAATCACTGCCGCCAGACTGCTGCAGCTGCCGCCAGGTTTGGTTTTAACTGCATCCTGGTATTGGTCGGAGAAGCCCCGCTCCAGCCAAGCGCCAATTTACTGCTCGACCAGTTATTCGGGGCAGAGATCGTATGGGCGGAAAAGTCCCAGCGTGAAGTTGTTTTGCAGGATACCTTCGAAAAAGCGACAACCCAAGGTAAAAAACCGTATCTTGTCCCTTATGGTGGATCCAATCCTACCGGGGCACTGGGCTATGCTTTTGCAATGGAAGAATTTATGCAGCAAATATCCGCACCAGGCTTGAAACCCCTGCAATGTTCCCCGGATTGGTTGATTTTTGCGTCCTCCTCTGGCGGGACGCAGGCCGGACTGGTCCTCGGGGGGCGGGTATTCGGATACCCTGGCAAGTTACTCGGAATCAGTGTGGACGAACCGCAGCACAACCTGCAGGTGCGTGTGGCGAAACTGGCCACGGAAACCTCAGAGCGGCTTGGACCACGGATCGAATTTGCACCTGACGAGGTGCTGGTCAATGCTGATTACTCCACACCTGGCTATGGGGTGATGACCAAAGTAGAATATGAAGCGATTTCCCTGTTCGCAAAATATGAGGGCCTGCTGCTCGATCCGGTCTACACTGGACGGGCTGCGGCAGGGTTGATCAACCTGATTCGTAAGGGATTCTTCAAGAAGGGTGAGACTGTCCTGTTCTGGCATACCGGAGGACAACCGGCACTGTTCGCAGAGAAATACCAGCGGGAACTCGCTCAATGAGCCAAGTCCCCGGCTGTCAGTCGGGGACTTTTGCTTCTTATTTGTAAGAAAAAACATCTTTTCCCCTGGATAAAGCATCAAGCCCGGGAGCCCACAATTATCCTGAGGAGAGTAAAATTGATTGGACGATCTTCATCCTATTTCAGCAAAGGAATCATAATGAAACCTCAGCTCCTTGCCCTTCTGACCGCCGCAGCCTGGGGAATTGGCGGTTACTTTGAAAAGAAAGGACTGCACCTGGGTGGACTTTCACCGCAAATGGGCATCACCATCCGCACGGCGGTGGCATTGGTCATCCTGGGAGCGATCTCCTTCCCGCAATGGAAAACACTCCCGCAGGCCGGGTCAAAAGCCATCCTGATGATGGTCATCGGTGGCGGCGTTGTGGCTGGTTCCATCGGCATGCTATGCTACTACGCGGCGCTTAATGGCGCACCCTTGACCAAAGTCATGCCGATCGCTTTCACATCCCCGCTTTTTGGGGCGCTGATGGGGATCATCTTTGGAGCTGAACCGCTGACCTGGAAAACCGTCTTCGGTACTCTGCTGACCCTTGCCGGGATCGTTGTGCTGACGGTCTGATGGGAAACGACTTCATCAAACCCCGCTACGACCGAGGTGGATTCGCCGGACTGCCACTGCGCATCAGAGATTGGCTGACGGGCTCTGAAAAATATAATCTGGTTGTCCTGTTCCTGGTTGATGGCTTTGGCTGGCGCTTTGTTGAACAATTCCAGGATACTTCCTTCCTGAAACAGGTTGTCCGCCGGGGGCAGCTGGAAAAACTGACCGCACAATTCCCATCCACCACCGCGGCGCACCTGACCACGCTTCACACCGGTTTGCCGGTGGGCGAGCACGGCATCTTCGAGTGGATCTATTACGAACCAACCCTCGATGTTGTCATTGCCCCGCTGCTTTTTTCCTACTCCGGGACAGCCGAACGCGATACATTGAAAGCCGCCGGCGTCAAACCCCGCAGCCTTTACCCGGGGACCACCTTCTATGGGACGCTCAAAAAGCGGGGGATAACCTCCACCATTCTCCAGAACCGTGAATATACACCCTCCACCTATTCGGACGCGATGTTCCGCGGCGCACTGGTACGCAGCTACCGCGACCTGCCCGAAGGATTGGTTAATCTGTCGCAGATGCTGGAAAAGGCCACCCCGCCAGCTTATTTTGTCCTGTATTACGATAAGATCGACGGGGTCAGCCACGATTATGGCCCAGGTTCTTCCCAGACCGAGGCCGAGATCCAAGCCTTCCTGCTGATGATGGAACACATATTCCAGAAAACCACCGCCCGCCACGAGCGGAAAATCCTGTGCCTGCTGACCGCTGATCACGGGCAGGTCGAGACTGACCCACAGACGACCATTTATCTCAACCGGGAGCCGCGCTTTGCGGGTGTTGAGAAATACCTAAAGACCAACAAGGATGGCAAACTCCTTGCTCCGGCCGGCTCAGCGAGGGACTTTTTCCTGTACATCCGGGAGGGGATGGTAGACGAGGCCCAGACCTTCCTCTCGGACCGACTGGAGGGGCACGCCGAGGTCCGGAAGGTGACGGACCTGATCGCCGAAGGCTACTTCGGTCCCATCATTTCAACGAAGTTCCCGGCGCGTGCCGGCGAACTGGCCATCCTGCCTTACCGCGGGGAGGCCATCTGGTGGTATGAGAAGGATAAATTCGAGCAACGCTTCCGTGGTCATCACGGCGGGCTCACCCCACAGGAGATGGAAATCCCACTGCTGAGCTGGGAATTGTGATGTAAAATTGAATTGCTATACTGTCCCCGCCGTTATACGGCGGTACCTATACACTTGAGAGGAGATTCCCCCATGTACCAAACCGTCATCATTGTTGGAAATGTAGGCCGCGACCCGGAAATGCGTTACACCCCTTCCGGCCAGGCCGTCACTTCGTTCTCGGTTGCAACCAATCGCCAGTACAGTAATAACAATGGCGAAACAGTCAAGGAGACGGTCTGGTTCCGCGTATCCGCCTGGGGAAAACAGGCTGAAACGTGCAATCAGTATCTTAAAAAAGGTTCCAAAGTGCTGGTTGAAGGTCGCCTGACTGCTGACCCCGCCACAGGCGGTCCCCGCATCTGGAACGGGCAGGATGGAGCACCCCGGGCTTCGTTCGAAGTCTCTGCATCAACTGTGCGGTTCCTCAGTTCCCGCAATGAAGCCGAAGGTGGTGGACAAGGCAGTGCTCCCGTCGCAGATGAAAGCAGTGCCCCTGCTGAAGAGGATATCCCGTTCTAATCCGAAAGGGATGTTGATATGGCAGTTCCCCCTCCAAACAAACCTCAGAACACCATCCAGATCGAAGTCCCGCCGGACCTGCAACCAGTCTACTCCAACCTGGCGCGCATCGCCCATGCCCCGGCAGAATTTGTACTGGATCTGGCACGGCTGCTGCCCGGTGATACCAAAGCGACCGTTACGAGCCGGGTGGTCATGTCTCCGGTGGCATTGAAGTTGTTCGTTCAGGCGCTTAATGATAACCTCGGGCGGTACGAGGCCACCTTTGGGACCATTAACATACCCAGCGGCGGTCCATCATCACTGGCTGATAATCTATTCCGTCCGCTCCATCCCCCGGAACCGCCCAAAGAGCCCTAAAAATAATCAATCGGACGCGGACTTCACCACTCGTCCGCGTCCGATTGATTAAAGGAAACAGCATGGACAAACTTGAAAAAATAGCTGAACAAATCCGCCAGACATTCGATGCACAAACCGCCACCCGAGATAAAGCTCTTGGCGAAGCAAGAGCGCTGACACGCGCCTGTGCCCTTGCCATTCGGGCAGTCCATCGGAACGAGACAGACGTCATGCAAGCCCACCTGGATGAAGCCCGCCAACTGGCAAATACCCTGCGCACCGACCTGGCAGAATATCCTGCCTTCTATTACGCAGGTTACACCCAGGATTCATTGAAGGAATTTGCAGAAGCCAGCATCACCTGCGCCCTGATCCGCCACGAACCCCTTCCGGAACCTGAAGCTCTTAACCTACCACCCAATACCTATCTGAACGGGCTGGCAGAATCAGTCGGCGAGATGCGTCGGCGCTGCCTGGACATGCTTCGCCAGGATAACTCCGCCGAAGCCGAACGACTGCTTGGCCACATGGACGACATCTTTGCAATCCTTGTAACGATGGACTACCCCGACGCCATCACCAACGGTTTACGCCGCCAGACAGATATCATCCGGGCCATCATCGAACGGACCCGCGGTGATGTGACCTTCAGCCTGCGTGGTGAAAAACTGGAACGGTCCCTCTCCCGATTAAGCGGAATGCTGCCCGATTCCGAGGGACACCATGAAAATGGCCGGCTACCCCTGCCACCCGAGGAAGAGGGATAACTATGGCCACGCCCAGTAAGGGACAGCATCACCGCCTGGTACTCTACACATATGTCATCAATTACTGGTGGGGAACGATACTTGGAATCGGAATCGTCCTATTTGTGCTGGTTGCAATAATTAAATGGCTACCCGGCTTTTTGCCAGGATATACACCACCCCAGCTTGCCTCCTGGGTGCCATCCCTGACCGGTGTTCTGGGCGCATTTGCCGTATTAATTGCCATCTTCCTGCTTGCCATTCGCAATGCGGCATATGTCCAGCCGTATGATACCCACCTGCGGCTGGTAACTCCCTTCATGCGCATGAATATTTCCTACCGGCGTTTTAAACAGGCTTCCAGTGCGGAGATGGGAAGATTATTCCCTCCAGAAAACTTCCATGGTTGGAAACGTGATTTCCTCCGCCCTCTCTCCAAGCTGACCGCCATTGTCTTGGAACTGAACGACTGGCCGCTGCCACGCTCGGTACTCAATCTTTACCTTTCCCCATTTTTCTTTCCGGATAAAACTGTGCGGATAGCACTGCTCGTCCCGGATTGGATGCGATTTAGCAATGAGATGGAGAGTTTCAGAAGTGCCTGGCTTCAAAAAATCCTTAAATCGGGTAGTACTCCCCAGGCCGACCTGCTCGCCAGCTTTTCAGACAATAAATGAACGTCTACTTTGCATGCTCGATCACGGGGGGGAGAGAATTTGAATCGGTCTTTCAGGCCATCACCGGGACTTTACTGGCTGATGGGCATGAAGTACCGACCGCAAACCTGGCCGATCCGGGGGTGAAAGCACGTGAAGGTGCAGTCAACCCGGGCGAGGTCTTCGAAAGGGACACTGCCTGGATCCGTGGTTGCGATGCATTGGTGGCCGAGGTCAGCACACCCTCGCATGGTGTCGGGTTCGAGGTGGCATATGCTTTGAACCTCAACAAAGCCGTGCTCTGCGTCTTTCGAGAAGGGCAAAACATCTCCAAGATGCTGACAGGAAATTCACATCCCCAGCTTCAGGTAATGAGCTATCAGGATCCTGAAGAAGCGGTGGCCATAATCCGATCCTTCCTGAAGGGATTGGTTTGATTGTGAATATTATCACTAATTATCTATGACATTCCACTCTATTTGCCATAAGGCAAATGGACTATCATTTTGGGCGGAGACCGAAGCATCACAGCTCCATTCGGCTCTTCACTGTCTCCTCCTTTGGCGACCACCTCCGCAGGGCGCTTTCTCCTGCGGAGGTGGTTTTTAACAAAAATGCCGGGAGCGGATCCCTGCATTTTATGGATGGAGGACCGACCTAGAAGATCATCATTATTACGGTTTGTAGACCGGTAAAACCACTGTGAAGGTTGTCCCCTGGCCCAGCAAAGAATCAACCCAGATGCGACCCTGGTGATTATCAATAATGGATTTAACAATAGCCAGACCCAGCCCGGAGCCTCCAACCCCCTTGGGGACATTGCTGGCACGATAAAATTTTTCAAAAATATGGGGCTGGTCAGAAGGAGGGATGCCAGGGCCATTGTCTGAGATGCGCAAAATATCCTGGTCTTTTTGCACCTCCACAGCAATTGATATCTCGCCACCTTCCGGGGTATATTTGATCGCATTCCCTATAAGGTTATCCACCATCTGGCGCAACCGTATGGGATTGCCGCGCACAGAAGGCATATCTGTCGGCAGGTCAACATGCAGGTTCAGTTTCTTATCGGAAATCTGCCCACCCAATGTTTCCAACGCAAAACGGAGAATACCATCCAGAGACACCACTTCCCGCTGGGTGTCAAACCCGGCTTCGATCCGACCCAGCTCAAGCAGGTCGTTCACCAGCGAGGTAATATTCTGCACACTATTCTGAACACGGTGGATGAATTCGCGCTGCTGGTCATTGACCGGACCGACCCGGTCAAGCAGATCCACATAACCGAGGATGGCTGTCAGCGGGGAACGCAGGTCATGAGAGACGGTATGAACAAATTCATTCTTCAGGCGGTCTATCTGCTTCAGGTAGGTGATATCCTGCATGGTGATCGCCAAGCCAATATGAGGGATGGATGTGCACTGAGCAGATAGAACACGCCCATCCTCAAAATTTATTTCATTATGAGGCAATGGGTTATCAATACCCTGACTCAAGAGAAGTTTCACATCCGGATGAGAGAGTACTTCGTCGATCGATTTCCCTTTGATCTCATCGTCCTGCCAAAGACCAAACGACCTGCGCGCGGCCGGGTTGATCAACAGGAGATTGGATTTCTCATCAAGGATGATGACCCCGTCCTCGATATGCTCAACGATGGTATCAAGTTTTTGCAACTCATCCACGCGCTGTTGTAGCGAGGCGGTAGTGCGCCTGATCTCGCGACGGGACCAATCACCTATCCGGTCAGCCCGTTTGATGCTATTCTCCACGGTTTGCAGAATCTCGTTTATATGTAATGGGGCATACAAACAATCGCTCACACCGATATGAATTGCTTTTTTGACAACCTGGGGAGAGTCCTGGAGAAGGAGCAGTAAAACGGGAAGGGATGGAAAGCGTTCCAAAAGACTGGCAGCAATCTCCATTTCATCTTTACCGCTAAAACCCTGACCGATAATCACCAGGGCGGGTGAAGATTCTTGCAACGACTTTTGGAGTGCAACGTGATCCCGGGCAATGGCAACGTGATACGAAACCGCGGTCAGTGCCCGTTCAAACAGTTGAAGGAGTTGCTCATCATCAAGAGCAATTAATATAAGGTCGGATTTTGGCATAAATTAGCCGTCAAAATTGGCAGGAGAGTCTTGCCAGGCTGGATGCTGTCCGGCTGTGGCCAGCTGCAACCTGTGGACCAAGGCGATCTGTATGGTTTCCAATGACTGTTTCGGTTTGCCAATCATTCTCCCCATTTTACCAGCAAGAAGCAAATCATTGGGATAGGTCAATGGTTGGATAGGTGATTGAACCACATGCACCCATTTGCGCAGTTGTTCCAGCCCGACCACCTGTTCCGGGTATTCCAATGGCTTAAGGACCTGATTTGCAATCAAATTGCTCCAATCAGGATCGTTCTCAACCCGTAATGTGCTTTTAGCGGTTGTATTGCTCATATTTTCATGATAGTACAATTATCCAAAACACGTGAATGGGAGCGAGGGTATTGTAACACTTTTACACAAGGGAAGTGTTCCTCGTGTAAAATACACCATTCCTACATTTAAAGGAGCTTTCATGGACGACTTTCTATGGTGGCGCGACGGGGTCATTTACCAGATTTATCCGCGCTCTTTTTCCGACAGCAACGGGGATGGCCTGGGCGACCTGCTCGGGATCATCTCCCATCTGGATTACCTCAAGGACCTGGGCATCGATGCCATCTGGTTATCCCCTTTCCAGCCGACCCCGGATAAGGATTTCGGGTATGACATCAGCGATTATGTAGATGTCGACCCGCGCTTCGGGACTCTGGCGGATTTTGCCAGGCTGGTGGCTGAGGCGCATCTGCGGGGCATCCGCATCGTTCTTGACCTGGTCTTGAACCACACCTCCGCTCAGCATGCTTGGTTCCGGGAATCCAGCTCCAGCCAGGAAAACTTAAAACGTGACTGGTATATCTGGCGCGATCGTCCCAACAACTGGCAGGCCTCATTTGGGGGAAGTGCTTGGGAATATGATCCGGTCACCCGGCAATATTACCTTCACCTGTTCACCAAGGAGCAGCCGGATGTCAACTGGCGCAACCGCGAGGTGCGTAAAGCAATGCTCGATATTTTCCGTTTCTGGATGGAGCTCGGTGCAGACGGATTCCGGCTGGACGTGTTCAATGCATATTTCAAGGATGCCAACCTTCCTGACAACCCGCCAAAATTCGGCCTGCGTGCCTTCGACCGCCAACGCCATATCCATGATATCGACCAGCCAGAAATGATGCCTTTCCTGAACGAACTGCGCAACCTGCTGGATTCCTACCCGGAACGCTATGCCGTTGGCGAGACATATCTGGCCACGCTGCCGAAAACAATCTCGTATTGTGGAAATGACAAGCTGCACACGGCTTTCAGTTTCGATTTCACTTCGAATGATCTCTTCTATCCCTGGAACCCGGCATGGCTGATGAAGCGGATTACCCGGCATGAAGAGGCTTTTAACGGTGGGGGCATCTGGCCGACAACTGTGATGAGCAACCATGACCTGCCGCGGGCTGCCAGTCGATACAGCCGGGACGAAGGTGACGCCCAGGCAAAACTGGCCATGACCCTCCTGCTCACACTGCGGGGCACACCCTTCCTGTATTATGGCGAGGAGATTGCCATGCGTGATATTTCGTTGAAACGCGGCGAGATCCTTGACCCGCCCGGCAGGAAATACTGGCCTATCTACAAGGGCCGCGACGGCTGTCGCTCCCCGATGCAATGGAACGACGGACCTCATGCAGGGTTCTCGACCACCCGGCCCTGGCTGCCGGTCCATCCAAATTACGTTCGGCGCAATGTGGCTGCCCAGCAAGCGGACCCGGATTCAATGTTCAACTTTACAAAAAACCTGCTCAAGTTGCGGAAAGAGATGCCTGCTCTCCGTCGGGGAAGTTTTATCCCCCTTAAAACTCCCTACGGCACATTGGCTTACATTCGCCAGACGGATGACCAGTCGGTGCTGGTGAGAATGAATTTCAGCAAGAGCCAGGTGAACATCGATCAGCCGGCTGCGGACTGGCGGGTGATTTTCAGCACTTCGGAAGGTGCACAAGGCACCCTCACCCCTTATGAAATACAACTGTTCCTCAAAGAATGATGAAACTGTTTCAACCCAGTCTCATATAGACTGGATGGAGCACCTACTTGCTTGCATTCCGGTTCCGATACCCCTATAATTGATGCATCATGGCCGATCCTGAACCCAAACGCATTGCAGCGGTTTCGAAATACCTGATCATCGTTGCTGCCCTCCTGGTCTTTACCGGCTGGTTCATCAACACACCTCCGGGGCTTTTGGGTAAGGCGGATGCCATCGGGTATGCCGTGTGCCACCGCATCGGCGAACGGTCGTTCCACATCGGGAGCTACCAGTTACCGCTCTGCGCTCGTTGTTCCGGCATGTATCTGGGTGCTATGACCGGCCTAATCTTCCAATCCATCGCAAGTTGGAAGCGGTTGAAGCTCCCCCGTTGGGGCATTCTCGCGATCCTGGCTGTATTTTTTATTGCCTTTGGAATTGATGGTTCCAATTCGTATCTTTACCTGCTAAAACAGGTCTCACCGGGGATCTTCCCGAAAATACCCAATATCTACATTCCCAATAACACCCTGCGGTTGCTAACCGGGAGTGGGATGGGCCTGGATATCGCCATCATGCTCTTCCCGGCGTTCAACCAGACCATCTGGGTCGATGGCGGGAACGAACCGGCGCTTAAAGGCTGGAAGACTTTTGGACTGTTGCTGGGTATCCAGCTGGTTTTGGACCTGCTGGTCCTAAGCGAGAGCCCTGCCGTCCTTTATCCGCTGGCGATCATCAGCGTCCTGGGTGTCTGGATCCTGCTGACCATGGTCTATGGGATGCTCTGGGTGATGATCATGGGTCAGGATAACAAGTATTCAAAAATACAGCAATTATGGCTGCCGTTGCTGGCTGGTTTAACGGTTGCCATGATCCAAACCGCCGGTATTGATCTGCTGCGATTCTGGCTGACCCATACCTGGGGAGCGATCCCCCTCGGCAATTAAGG
>Ga0207931_1000630_pt1 | contig 12844 bp, 7 predicted proteins | sample NGESurdeep092012_2_FD_184478 | JGI IMG/M metagenome (GOLD analysis project Ga0207931, IMG submission 184478) | Arctic peat soil microbial communities from Barrow, Alaska - NGEE Surface sample 415-1 deep-092012 (SPAdes) | ecosystem: Environmental > Terrestrial > Soil > Wetlands > Peat ...
GAAAATCAATTAATTGTCAAATATTTCTTGACACAAAACGTACTTTTTGCATACAGTCCCCCCACATAAAACCGGAACAGGGAAAGATTCCACATGACAGGCGCGCCAGGGCCGATACGCGAGGAATACAGAACAGAACACTAAGTGTTACGGCTTACAGCGCAACGCCGCAGATGGACTTTTACCGAAGCCGGCAACGAAAGGAGAATAATGTTATGGCTACACCGGAATTCAAGTACCAGGATCCGTTTCCACTCGGACCCGACAGCACCAAGTACCGCCTCCTCGGCAAGGATGGCGTATCGGTCGCTACTTTCGAAGGGAAGGAAATATTGAAAATCGCCCCGTCGGCCCTCGCCTTCCTCGCCAACCAGGCGATGCGCGATGTTTCGTTCCTCTTGCGCCCCGAACATAACGAGATGGTCGCCAAGATCCTCACCGACCCGGAGGCATCCATGAACGAAAAGGGCGTCGCCATCGCCATGCTGCGCAACGCCGAAGTTTCCGCCAAATTCGAGCTCCCCCTCTGCCAGGACACCGGCACCGCCACCATCGTCGGCAAGAAAGGGCAGCAGGTCTGGACCGGCGTGAAGGACGAGGAGTACATCTCCAAGGGGGTCTACAAGACCTACACCGAGGAGAATCTCCGCTATTCCCAGACCGTGGCGCTGGACATGTACAAGGAGACCAACACCGGTACCAACATGCCGGCCCAGATTGACCTCTACGCCGCCGAGGGGATGGAGTACAAGTTCCTCTTCGTCGCCAAGGGGGGCGGTTCCGCCAACAAGTCTTACCTCTACCAGGAAACAAAGGCGCTCCTCACCCCGACCAGTCTCTTCAATTTTCTCGTCGACAAGATGAAGTCGCTGGGCACCGCCGCCTGCCCGCCGTACCACATCGCCTTCGTTATCGGCGGCACCAGCGCCGAAGGATGCCTGAAGACCGTGAAGCTTGCCTCGGCCAAGTACCTCGACACCCTCCCCACCAAAGGGAACGAGCAAGGCCAGGCCTTCCGCGACGTGGAACTGGAGAAGAAACTTATCGAAGCAGCCCAGAAGCTCGGAATCGGCGCCCAGTTCGGCGGCAAGTACTTCGCCCACGATGTGCGCGTGATCCGTCTGCCGCGCCACGGCGCCTCCTGCCCGGTTGGGATGGGGGTTTCCTGCTCCGCCGATCGCAACGTCAAGGCAAAGATCAATAAAGATGGTATCTGGCTCGAGGAGCTTGACCGCAACCCGGGTCGACTCATCCCCGATGCATACCGCCGCAAACATGACCATGGCGTGAAGATTGACCTCAACAAGCCGATAAAAGAAGTTCTGGCTGAGCTGACCAAGCACCCGGTCTCCACATCACTGTTGCTCACCGGCACTATCGTTGTTGGCCGTGACATCGCCCACTCAAAGTTCAAGGAGATCATCGACGCAGGCAAACCGGTCCCCGAATATCTCCTCAAACACCCGATCTACTATGCCGGTCCGGCAAAGCAGCCGGCGAATAAACCCTCCGGCTCCTTCGGCCCGACCACGGCCGGACGCATGGACTCATACGTCGATCTCCTCCAGTCCAAGGGCGCGTCTCTCGTCATGATAGCCAAAGGAAACCGGAGCCAGCAGGTGACGGACGCGTGCAAGAAACATGGCGGCTTCTACCTCGGTTCCATAGGCGGCCCGGCCGCACTTCTGGCTGACGAGAACATCAAGAAGGTAGAATGTATTGACTTCCCCGAACTCGGTATGGAGGCGGTATGGAAGATTGATGTCGTTGATTTCCCGGCGTTTATCCTGGTGGATGACAAGGGAAATGACTTCTATAAACAGTTAGGTTGCTAATATAAACAGCGAATCCCCCGGTTGCGGAAGCGGCCGGGGGATTTTTTTTGATTTTAATCCAACCGTCTAACTTATGAAAATTATTTGGCGGAAGTGCATGGGAATCGAACTTTTCCGCTGTTTCATTTTTTTGACCTCTGACCTGATTTTGTTATAGTGCTGAGCATACATTATGCCAAAATTTAATTTCAGTAATATAATGATTTACAAATGATCAATCCTTCTGACTGCAAATAATCACAATAATGCCTGCGTTATATCGCAATAAGGTGTTGCATTGTGAAATATAATAATAGAAACTTGGACATTGGAGAACAAAAAAGAACACAGAGAAAGACACATTTTTCGCAGAAGTCCAGAAAAGATAGCGCCTCTGGGAGAAGAAGGCATACATTATTGCTGTGTATGACGAGCCGCAAACATCAGGCAGCAGTGAGCCGGTGCCAACTTTATCGGTGGCATTTAAAAATACGGCAAGAATTAGGACAATGCCAGTGGTTTGGAAAAACAAATAAAAAGATTTTTTACAGGACTGCCGTAAGCTACTTTGAATTGTCCCACATTTCTTTATAGACTCCACTGCAAATAATCAGATCATCTACTTTTTCAAAATATACGTGTTTAAGGAGATCATCTTTAGTTACCGGATTTTGCCACTCGTATTCCACCCAGCCACTTCCTTTTGCACTGGCGGATTTAATGATTTCTTGAATAAATTTTCTGCCGCTTGAATCTTTGACGTCTATGAAGTTCTGTCCGACGTATTTTTCATTGACTCCGTGTGCAATCATAATCCCTTTGAGGTTCAGCACAAAAACATACATATCGTCCTTAACAAAAGGTCCTCTGAAATTTGAGAACTCCGCCAAAGCGATCTTTTGACCTGCTTTTTTGTAAAAAGCTATTGCTTTGACCACCCACTCTTTTGCTTTAAGGCTCCTTAAGGCAACTTTTTCCATCTTTTCGCTTAAACGAAGCGTTTTCAATTCTTGCATCAATTCAATGGGCGTCCTGCCATATTTCGCAAGCGCCTGCTGCTCAAAGAGGCCGGATGTAAGATGATGCCGGATATACTCATCATCATAGGGCGGTTTGCCAAAATACATTTCCAGATCCTTTAAAGCTTCCTCTTTCATTGTTGTTGAGAGTTTTTCCATTTGTATCCTCCTATTTTTTTTGAATCTAATATTTTATTTTTCATTCTTATCGGAAATTCTTCTGACTGGTTAGCCCAGTAACTTCGGCAGCAGTTTTTCGAAGTAATCCAGCGAATCGGGGTTTATTAACGCATCCCGGTTCGTCACGGGTCTGCCATTGAACAGATTCGTAACCGCGCTCTCCACTTTTTTCATGCTGAAAGTGTAGGGGATATCCGGGACCTCAATGATCTCAGCGGGGACATGCCGGGGTGAACCTTTCTCCCGCAGAGCGATTCGAATTTTGCCCTTAAACTCGTCTGCCAACGTCACTCCATCGGCTAGTTTAACGAAAAGGAGGATGCGCTGATCGTTATCCCAGTTCTGCCCGATCACCAGACTGTCCATTATCCCCTCTATTCCCTGCACTACATTATAGATTTCGGCCGTACCGATACGCACTCCGGAGGGTTTTAGCACCGCATCCGAACGTCCGTAGAATGATACGCCGCCGGTTTTGCTGTCGATGACGATGTAATCGCCATGTCTCCAGACATCTTTGTTGGGGAAAAAGTCAAAGTAGGCATCGCGGTATTTACTCCCATCCGGATCGTTCCAGAAGCAAATCGGCATAGAGGGCGAGGGCGCTTCACAGACCAGTTCGCCCTGCCGGTCACAGATCGGATTTCCGGTTTCATTGTATGCATTGACCTTCATCGCAAGCGCTCGCCCCTGAACTTCTCCCGCATAAACCGGGCTGACCGGATTACCGGCGGCAAAACAACCATTGATGTCCGTACCGCCGGAAATCGAATTGAGGTGCACGTCATGCTTGATCTCGCGATAAACATAATCAAAACCTTCTGCGGAAAGGGGCGACCCGGTCTGCGAAATCTCTTTCAGCGACGATAAATCATAGTCCTTACCCGGTCTCAGCCTTTGTTTGATCAGGTTGTGAATGTACGTTGCACTAGTGCCGAATACGGTAATCTTTTCATCCTGCACAATTTGCCACATTGCTCCGGCGTCGGGATAACCCGGATTGCCGTCGTAGAGGACGACCGTTGCGCCGACGGCGAGCGAACTAAGCAGCCAGTTCCACATCATCCAACTGCACGACGTAATGTAAAAGATTCTGTCCTCGCGTTTCAGGTCTGTGTGCAATATCAGGTCCTTGAGCTGATTGATCAGAATGCCGCCCGCGCTTTGCACCATACACTTGGGCTTGCCTGTTGTCCCCGATGAGAACATGATATATACTGGATGGTCAAACGGCAATTGCTCGAATTCGATGGGCAGTCCTTTTTCCGTACCGAGAAAATCAGCCCAGTGTACCGCGTTGGGAATCATGCCGATGTCGGCTTTGTCCGACGTATATGATACGACGACGACCTTTTTCAGCGAGGGGATACCTTTTGCGACATGAGCCGCGTTTTCGCGAGTATCGAAACGCTTTCCCTTGTAAAAGTAACCGTCGGCAGTAAAAAGCACTGCCGGCTGCACCTGTCCCAGCCTGTCCAGTGCGGCTTGCGGACCGATGTCCGTTGCGCATGAAGACCATGTTGCGCCGATGCTCGTCGCCGCAAGCATCGCAATCGCCGTCTCCATCAAGTTGGGCATGTAAGCTACGATGCGATCTCCGGGGGCAATTCCCATAGCGCGGAGCGATTTCGCCACTCGTGCGACTGCGTCGTACAATTCCGCATAAGTCATTGTGGCGGATTTCTGTGTCTCTCCTCTAAAAATAAATGCGAGATTATCGTCACGATAGCGCAAAAGATTCTCTGCAAAATTCAACCGCGCGCCGCTAAACCATTTCGCGCCGGGAAAATGGTGCAAGTCGTCCACGACTTCATCATACCCGTGGGAAGCCTTGATTCCGGCAAAATCCCACATCGTCATCCAGAAATCGGGAATGTTTTCGACGGACCACTGCCATAATTGAGCATAGGAGTGAATATTCTGTCCATATTTCCGGTTGATGATGTCAATGAACCGAGTAATGTTCGCCTTGTTCTTCCTTTCCGCAGACGGTTCCCACAGCTGTATTTTCATTCAATGTTCCCTCTTTCTTGAGGCATGTCGTACACTTTCACCCTCGTCGACAATTTTTGGCACGGAACGCCTCTACGCCAAAAGTCATCATTCTGATTATGCTGCAAAAAATGATGTGTTATAATGAGCAGTGGTTATTTCGATACCTCAAAGCCGACCTCTTTCATCAGGCTGTTAACTGTCATCGAATATTTTGCAAGAATCTGTATTTCGAGGAGGTCTGATGAAAGTCTTTTTTCAATTATGTCTTTCGGTACCGGCTCGTCATTCAAAATGTATGTTATTTTATCAGACTATCTTTGCTATTTGCAATATTAAATAATTATAAGGTTAGTACCAGTAATAACATAGCAATAATCATGAGGCTATGATTATGCAACCTTGATTCGGGCATCTTATGTGTATGAATCCAATGATTATAGATTGAAAGTGTGGATAAGTAGCAAATATAGAAAAACAAGCTTACAGGAAGATATATGGTCGAAGACACCCCCTACACCTGTTGAATCTTGAATATTCTCATTGAGGCGATCCTCGCATATCAGTGTTTACGGAATCAATGTGTCCTGCTTCGTAGTATTATGCCTTTTGCCTTCATTCGGCTCCGCCTTCTCTCCGGGTACCACCTCTCGAATTCACTACGCTTAAGATTTTCGTCCCGAAGGCGCTTCATTCATACGTTCGGTGATTGAAAAGCGGTTTTCAGAATTCGCCTTCGGCTCATACTTCAAGATGGGTGCTCACTTCGTTCCGCCCTTTATTAAATGGTTTTGAGCTTAACTTCAAAACAATTGAAGGAAGATATTTTAAATTTTCCCCAAATCCAGAATCAGGCAAAAACGACTTCCAAGGCGGCAGATTTACGACGTGGCGGTTTTGGTTTAACAATTATTTGCACGTCACTGCCAAGGACATTAAGAAAATAAATCAGTCGTTCCAGGGAAAAACCTGACAGCTTGCCATTCATGATAGCTGAAATTTTGGGTTGTTCTGTTCCCAGGATTCTTGCAGCCTCTGCCTGACTAATATGGCGTCTCTGAATTATTTCACTTATTTTGTGGGCAAGCTGTGCTTTTGCCAGGCGTTCTTCCGCGTCCGGAAGCCCGATATCTGCGAATACATTCCCACTACTCATAATTACTTTATCCTTCATGGTATACCTCATTTTTTGAATCGTAATTCATGGTACTCTGAAGCTGCCTTCAGTCTACTATTTATCAAATCAATTTCCTGTTTCGGTGTTTCAATCCCAGTCTTTGCCTTTTTCTGGAACGCATGCAGAACATAGATTGCACCTTCCAGCCTGGTTGTGTATACAATCCTGTATGCATTTCCAGAATAGTTTTCTACAATTTCAATAACACCGGCACCGTAAAACCTTTCAATGGCTTTGCTGCTGGATGTTTGCCGCCCATCTGGGCCTTATACAAAGCAAAACCCGCAACATCCTTAACCGCCTCTGGGAACTTTTTGAGATCCTCTCTGCAGCTACCTATCCAGATTAACGGTTTCGTATTCATAGATTCGTTTATACCATATATGGTATAATAAGCAAGATAATTTATGATGACGTAATTTAGGGAAAATGCTTTAATGCTTAGGGTCGGATTAGAGTCAGGAGTTTCAGAGATGCACTAAAAGTGAGGATATACACGGATTCGATTCCCACGGATGAAAAGAATCCCCAAGCGAAACGCACCAATTCGGTTATCGGATCGGTTTTAAAACTATAAGTTATTGAAATTATTATATAAATTGGCGGAAGTGCATGGGAATCGAACCCACCCGAGACGGTTTTAGCGCCCCGCACTGGATTTGAAGTCCAGGAGGCCCACCAGTGACCTTGGCACTTCCGCGTATTTAAAGATATTCAGGTTTTGCTGTCTGTTCGAAGGTTCGGTCTATCAACTGCACCGTTACCTTATCACCTTTTTTGACCGAGGTTGCCTTTTCATGCAGAATTATCAGTCCATTTGCCCTGACCATTGACTTCAGTATGCCGGACCCCTGTTCTCCGGTCGTTGTCACGGCAAATTCTCCCTCTCTGTATTCAACCCGGGACCTGATGAAATGTTTCGTCCCTTTCTTTTTTGTGATGTCTTCTTGGAGGGTTGCTTTAATAGTCCTTCTGAACAGATTCTTATGTCCCATCATTTTGAGTATGGACGGCCGCACAAACTGTTCAAAGGAAACCATAGAGGATACGGGATTTCCGGGAAGACCAAATATCGGAATGCCACCCATGGCGCCGAAGGCAAGGGGTTTCCCGGGCCTCATCGCAACCTGCCAGAATTGCATCTGATTTCCTACTTCCTTCATGATATCTTTTACGAGATCATAATCTCCCACAGAAACACCACCCGAGGAAATAATTATATCAGCCCGCATTGCTTCCCTGAATTTTCCGATGAGATCATCCCTTCTATCTTTTGCTATTCCGATTTGTAGTGGAGCACCACCGCATTCTATAATCTGTGCGGCAGTTGAATAGCTGTTACTACTGACGATCTGCCACGGCGAGGGTACAGTATCGATATCAACAAGTTCATCACCGGTTGCAACAACAGCAACCAACGGTCTCTGGTATACATAGATAAAGGAACGTCCCAGGGCGGCAAGCATACCGACCTCTGCCGGTCTGATGATATCCCCCTGAGAAATGACGAGATGCCCCTCTCTGACGTCTTCTCCCGCGCACCTGATATCCTGTCCCTTTTCAGCCTCCTCAAATATTGTAACTCTCTGCCCGTCCTTCTGTGTGTCCTCTACTCTCACAACTGCATTGGCTCCCACCGGTAAGGGAGCGCCGGTCATAATTCTGGATGCCTCGCCGGCAGCAACACTTTTTCGGGGAATAGCCCCGGCAGGTATATCTTCGACGACATTGAGAATAATGGGCTTTTCTTTTGAAGCCCCACGGGTGTCCTCCCAACGGAGGGCGTATCCATCCATGGCGGAGTTATCTTTTGGCGGAATGTTTCGACTTGCATAGATATCCTCACCAATAACCCTCCCAAGGGAATCAAGGATGTTGACCTTCTCTCTCCCCAAGGGAACAATTACTTCGAGAATCCAGCATAACGCTTCTTCAACACTGATCATATTCTGAGACACCGTAATAGTTTGTCAGGTTAGCTATCCCAAATGCCATCCCTTGTCAATAGATAAGGTAAGCATATTTACCCTTGAATAAAAAATGTATATAATATAGGTGTGCTTATTAAGCTACTGAGGATTTTAAAAGAGGTCGACATTAATGGATTTTGAGTCATTGCAGAAAAAGATCAGACGGCTCCTTGCAGAAAGAAATGCAGTCCTTCTGGTACACTATTATCAGAGGGGTGAGATTCAGGATATTGCTGATATTCTTGGTGATTCTCTTGCCCTGAGCATGGGAGCCGCCAAAACAGATGCCGATGTTATCGTTTTCGCAGGCGTTCATTTCATGGCGGAGAGCGCCTCCATACTATGCCCAGACAAGACTGTCCTTCTGCCGAGACTGGAGGCCGGTTGTGCCCTCGCAGACATGATTGACGCGGGTCTCCTGTCAAAGGCAAAAAAAGACCATCCGGATGCACTGGTTGTGACCTACATCAATTCATCCGCTGAAATCAAAGCCCTCAGTGACATCTGCTGCACTTCTTCCAACGCGATAAACGTGGTGAACTCCCTCAGCAGCAAGAAGGTCATGATGGCGCCCGATGGAAACCTGGCCCGCTACACGGCGCATTTTACCGATAAGGAAATAATTCCATGGAACGGCTACTGTCCGGTTCATCACTTTCTTACGGCGGATTCTGTAAGACAGGCGAAAGCGAAATTCCCCGGGGCGCTTTTCGCAGCCCATCCTGAATGTACGGCCGAGGTTTTAGCAATGGCCGATTTTGTAGGAAGTACGGGAAAGATTCTAAAATATGCCGGAGAATGCGAGGCGAAGGAGATAATTGTCGGTACAGAAATGGGAATTATGCATCAGCTGAAAAAGCAGAATCCTGATAAGACTTTTATTCCTGCATCGGATAATTTGATCTGTAAGACTATGAAATGTACTACCCTCGAAGATATATTAAATGCATTGCTCGAAATGAAACACGTGATAAAGGTGCCTGAAGAGATAAGAATCCCGGCCAAAAAAACCCTCGACAGGATGCTTGTTATTGCATGACCGAAGGCGAATCACGCAGGCGCCGCCTTATAGGCGGGCTGGAGGGGCGCAATGTAAAACAATTTCTTCCTTGCCGGAAAGCCCCGCCCATGGAAAGGGAGCTTGAATATGTGTGCACAGTGTCCGTGAGAAAAATTGTAGAGAAAATTGAACGTCATCCCTTTATCACTTTGTTCGACAGGATCAAGCGGGGAGAAAAAAATTTACATGTCAGCGGTCTTCACGGTTCAGCAAAATCCTTCCTCCTTTCATTAATTTCCCGACGCATAAACAGGACATTGATCGTAATCACACCGACGGAGAAGGAAGCAAGGGATCTCTATCAGGATATTTCTTTTTTTCTTGGTGAAGAAAATAAGGTTACCCTGTACCCGCAATGGGATTTCTCTGCGACGGATATATTAGCCTTTCAAAGGGATGTGGAACTGTCACGGATAGAGGTCCTCAGCCGCTTACTTATTGAAAAACTTCCTGTAGTAATTGTTCCCATGAAGGCCCTTATGCAAAAGGTCATACCGAGGGTAGTCCTCGAAGATTATTTAGAGGTCATTTCCATCGGAGATACCGTAGACAGGGATGATCTGGTTCTAAAATTATCGGCAGGCGGCTACCACAGAGCAACACTTGTAGATGAAAAGGGTCAATTCAGCTTGAGGGGACATGTAATAGACATATATCCTCCAACCGCTTTGCGGCCTGTCAGAATGGAATTCATCGGGGACGAACTGGAGTCAATCAGGGAATTTGACCCCGCATCCCAGAGATCCACAGGGGAATTGATCGATTTCACACTGGCCCCGACAAGGGATGTAATCCTGTCTGAAGACAGGAGAAAACAGGCCATAGTAAATATAAAGTATCGCGCCCTCGAACTGGAACTGCCCCGGATAACCAGGACCCGCCTTACCGAAGTGATCGAAAATGATCTGATTTCTTCGATAAATCCCCTGTTCCTGCCGCTGTTTTACGAATCGTTCGAGAGGGCAAGCAGAGATATTTCCTCTGAATCTCCGGCAGAGGCAGGAAAAGAAGATTTTCAGCCTGTTCTCGGAACGTTCTTTGATTACATGCCTGAAGACTTCATCCTCATTTTTGACGATTTTCCGGCTATTGAAAGGGCTCGGGAGAATATTGAAAACGAGACAGATCGATTTTTACTGAAGGCCCGCAATGAAGAGACGTTTTATTTGGAAAAGGATTCCTGTTATTCAGCAAGAGAACTCATTCTTCAAAAATGTAATGATTTCCGAAAAGTTTATCTCGAAGGCTTACCTATCGGAACTGAAGGGCATGACGACAATAATGTTGCTGTTTTTCATGTGAACGCTCAAATGAACACGGATGTAAAGCCAACGATAACATCGCAGAAATTGGGCGAGGGGGATGGCTTCCTGAAACCCCTCGCAGAGAAAATCAAGTTATGGCTTCATGAAGGGAATCTGGTGACATTTTTAGGAACAGGACAGGAAGAGGTAGAGCGTTTAGGCCACCTCCTGGAACAATATAACATCCCTGCCGCCAGATCAAATGTTCCTTTTACAGTTGATGTCGATCAGTATAGTGATAAGGGGCGGCTTGTTATCAGAGAAGGCAAAATTACGGGAGGATTCCGGCTGCCCGATTTGAAACTGATTGTAATCACAGAAGAGGAAGTCTTCGGCAGGAAGGTCTCCCGTAGGCGACCAAGACCCGGCAGGGAAGGGTTCTTTCTGAAGTCGTTCGGTGATTTAAATGAGGGAGATTATGCGGTCCACACCGACCACGGCATCGGAGTGTACCGGGGGCTTAAAAAACTTTCCATCGGTGAAATCGAAACCGATTTTCTCCTTCTTGAATATCTGGAGGGCGACAAACTTTATATACCGATAGATCGCCTCGACCAGATCCAGCGGTATATCGGCCCGGAGGGCTTCGCGCCGAGGATTGAAAAACTGGGCGGTTCTTCGTGGGAAGCCTTAAAAGAAAAGGTAAAAAAGTCCGTCCGTGAAGTTGCCGAGGAACTGGTTTCCATTTATGCCGCCAGGGAGGTGATGGATGGATATTCATTTTCCCAACCCGACAGGGCTTACGATGAATTTTGTTCCACCTTTGAATATGAGGAAACGCCCGATCAGTCCAGATCCATCGAGGATGTTCTTCTTGATATGGGCAATGACAAGCCTATGGACAGGCTGGTTTGCGGCGACGCGGGGTTCGGTAAAACCGAAGTTGCTCTGAGGGCGTCTTTCAGGGCGGCAATGGACGGAAAACAGGTGGGCATTCTTGTCCCCACAACGATATTAGCGGAACAGCACTATCAAACATTTTCCCGGAGATTAAACAACTATCCTGTCTGCGTTGAAGTCCTGAACCGGTTGAAGACAAGGGCAGAGCAGCAGAAAATTGTGGAAGGAATAAACAGGGGGACTGTGGATATTGTGATCGGGACCCACCGGCTATTGCAAAGTGATATCAAGTTCAAAGACCTGGGGCTTGTCATTATCGATGAGGAACAGCGTTTTGGAGTCGCCCATAAGGAGAAACTAAAAAAGCTCAGAACCCTTGTCGACGTCCTCACCCTGACGGCAACACCCATACCGAGAACGTTGCATCTGTCGCTCGTCGGCATCCGTGATTTATCGATCATCAATACCCCCCCGGAGGACAGGCTTCCTATCAAAACCTGCGTGTTTGAATTTAATGAAGACATAATTAGAGATTCGATTCGGCAGGAACTCAGCAGGCAAGGCCAGGTTTTTTTTCTCCACGACCGGGTGCAATCCATATACACCATGGCGCGGCTGGTTGAAAAACTCGTCCCGGAGGCAAAAATTGGTATTGTTCATGGTCGTATGAAGGGCAATGATATTGAAAATACGATGGCAAAATTTATCCGGGGGGATTACAATGTTCTTGTTAGTACGTCAATAATCGCATCCGGTGTAGATATTCCAACAGCCAATACCATAATCATCAACCGGGCCGACCGGTTCGGGCTCGCTCAACTGTATCAAATCAGAGGGAGGGTCGGCAGGTCTAAAGAAGAGGCTAATGCCATCCTTCTGGTCCCCAAAGGATCAATGTTATCGAAGGATACTCAAAGGCGGCTTCGTGTCATAATGGATTTTTCCGAACCCGGTTCGGGCTTCAGAATCGCCTCCAACGATCTGGAAATAAGAGGGGCGGGCAACATTCTGGGGACATCCCAGTCAGGACAGATTGCCGCAGTAGGATACGAGCTGTATACTGAATTAATGGAAAGGACCATCAGAGAAATCAGGGGAGAAAAAATGCCCGAGGATGAGGCAAAACCGGAAATCCATTTGGGCTTGCCGGCGTTCATCCCCGAGGACTACATGCCTGATGTCCACCGCAGGCTCGTAACGTATAAAAGATTATCCATCGCTGCTACCGATGAAGAACTGTCAAAGATCAGAGAGGAAATTATCGACTGCTACGGATTTGTCCCCTCTGAGATGGAAAACCTCTTTGAGGTGATCAGCATTAGGAACCTTCTGAAAGTCATAAGAGGGAAAAAGATGGGGTACGACGGAAAAAACTTGTTCATCGACTTTCACCGGAACAGCCCCGTCAATCCGTCAACGATCGTTGAGCTATCCCGGAAAAAAGTGAAGGGAGTGAAGCTTACACCGGATTTCAAGCTAACTATCTTC
>Ga0207931_1000632_pt1 | contig 12777 bp, 12 predicted proteins | sample NGESurdeep092012_2_FD_184478 | JGI IMG/M metagenome (GOLD analysis project Ga0207931, IMG submission 184478) | Arctic peat soil microbial communities from Barrow, Alaska - NGEE Surface sample 415-1 deep-092012 (SPAdes) | ecosystem: Environmental > Terrestrial > Soil > Wetlands > Peat ...
GCGGAGAGAATACACCACGAATCTGAGTTCAACAGATTTGTAAATGACCTGGGTCGAAGGGAATCAGGAAACAACTGGTTGTCTGTAAATTGCATCGGTTGTTTTGGAGAATGGCAATTTGCTGAATCGACCGTCCATTACCTGGGATTTAAGAATGTAACTCTTAACAAGTTCAAAAATGATCCTGAAGTATTTCCTCGGGAGTTGCAGCGCAAGGTCCTGGAGGCTCTGATAAAGGTTAATCTGGTTTTACTGAGGGATTACTACGACTATATCGGAGACACAATAATGGAGGTGCAGATCACAAAATCAGGAATGATTGCTGCGTCACATTTGGGAGGTGCCCAGTCAGTAAGGCTGTTCCTTGCTTCGAAAGGCAGGATTGACAAAGAGGATGTCCTTGGCACCTCGGTAAGGAATTACATGAAAAAATTCAGTTTTTATGATATAGATTAGTCAAAATACAAGGTGGGAGAGTTTCCCTGACCAGACCAATGGTTCTAAGGAAACCGGAAACAAAAAACCTGATGTGTGGAATCATCAGGTTTTTTTATATTAAACCACCATGAACTCACCCCCTTTATCCCCCTCTCTGCTTGCGCAAAGAGGGGGAATTACTTATCATACAGTCAATTACTCCGTGTTTTACTCCGTGTAACTCCGTGCGACTCCGTGGTAAAATGGATCACTGTATCCCATGCCACTTGTTTGATAATGATGATAATCCCTGGATAAGCTTTAGTACCCTCCATGAAGTATCCGGAACAAGGTAATCCGGAGATACTAATTTTGGAATATTCTGGTCATGTTCTTTTATTGCCAGCTCAATTGAAGCCAGGACAACATCAGGATCAAAACCAGTAAGGATAATTGTTCCTGCATCCTGGGCTTCTGGCCTCTCCATCGACTGCCGGAATGAAATGGCAGGAAATTTCAGGATTGCTGATTCCTCACTGATTGTACCTGAATCTGACAAAGTGCATTTTGCATTCATCTGCAGTTTGTTATAATCGAGGAATCCAAAGGGTTTAAGGAACTGAATCAGAGGATTCATTTTAATATCCTTTACGTCTTCCAGCCGTTTCCTGGTACGTGGATGGGTTGAAACAACCACGGGCAGTCCATAGTTTTCGCATAACTTATTTAAAATGGTCAGGATTTTAATCAGATTGCCCGGATTGTCGACGTTTTCCTCACGATGAGTCGAAACCAAGAAATAGTTCCGCGTTTCGTGTTTCGTGTTTAAGTTCCCCTTTGAAGGGGGCCGAGCGTTAAGGATTTGCCCAGTGGGCAAATCTAGCGAGGAGCCAGTCTGCAGGGCAGGAGGGATGTTGTTTTTATTATCATCAAGCGCCAATTCTTTAAGGATACCCGACGCTTCAATCTTAGATCGGTAGTAATTCAACACTTCAAACATAGGAGATCCGGTCAGATAAATGCGGCGATGGGGGAGACCTTCGCTTATAAGATGTCGTCGGGCATGTTCGGTATAAACAAGGTTGAAATCGGAGATATGGTCAATTACCCTTCTGTTTATTTCTTCGGGAACATTAAAGTCGAAGCACCTGTTGCCTGCTTCCATATGGAAAATGGGGATATGAAGACGTTTTGCCATATATGCTGACAGACAAGAATTTGTATCACCCAGGACAAGCAGTGCATCGGGTTTCTCTTTCCGGAGCAATTCCCCGGATTTACGGATTATATCTCCGACTGAAGCTTCAAGCGATGAAACATCAACATTCAGAAAATGATCAGGCTTCCGAAGTTCGAGATCTTTGAAGAAGATTTCGTTCAACTCGTAATCATAGTTTTGGCCAGTGTGGGCTATTACATGGTTTACATGTTTATCCAGTAACGACATTACCCGTGACAGTCGAATTATTTCGGGTCTTGTTCCGACGACAGTAAGTACTTTCATTTAGTATATCTTTTTGTTTCTCGCAGATTTTCGCAGATTGAAATCCCGCAGATTTTCGCAGAGTAGTCATTCTTAATACTCTGCGTAACTCTGCGTCTTTATCAGCGTAACTCTGCGAGAACTTTTTTCATTTTTTCTTGCATAGTTTCACTGAGTTACAAGTTATTTACAATTCTTACAATTGAATCCTTTATTGAGGAAACGTTAAAATTAATCAAAAGTCCAAGTTTTTTGCCTGATAGTTTTAAATAAGTTAGCACTTGCTTATGATGCACATCTGCCAGGGCATCAACTGACTTAATTTCTACAACAACCAGATCATTGATTAACAGATCTATACGGTATCCAAGCTCTAATTTTATGCCATCATATACTACTGGTAAGCCGACCTGAGTCCAGACATCATATCCCATTTTAGATAATTCATGAGCCAATGCAAATTCATAAACAGATTCCAGCAAACCAGGGCCAAGATTAGTATGTACTTTAAAAGCGGCGCCTCTTATATCGTATGAAATATCATTTTCAGTCATGCTCTATTTATAGAATTTTTATTTCTCGCAGATTTTCGCAGATTGAAATCCCGCAGATTTTCGCAGATTAGTCATTCTTAACACTCTGCGTAACTCTGCGTTTTTATCAGCGTAACTCTGCGAGAACTTTTTAAACCTTTTCAAAGAATGTATCTGGGTCTTCAGGATTGAATAATTCATTAATCCAGAATATTGTATATAGATCTTCCTTCCCGATATTAGTAATATTGTGCGTGTACCAGACAGGCATATCTACGTAAGAAGGTTCATTCCCGTCAAGATCAAAATTTATTATTTTATCAGTCCCGATTCGTCTCAACTGAATTCTTGCCTTCCCTTTAATAACAGCAAACCTTTCGATTTTCCTTGTATGAAAATGATTGCCACGGGTTATTCCGTGTTTGGTTGTTGAAAAGGATACCTGTCCACCCAGACTTGATTTGATTGTTTCAACGAAAGTTCCACGTTCGTCGATATTCTTGACAAGCTTTACAGGATAATGGTTTGCGATATCCATGTAGCATCTGAAAGTGTTAAACAGATTGATTTCGAATTTATTATTCAGGGAGGGAAAGACTCCTTTATCTGAATATTCAGCCTTAAAAAGTTTGATCAGTTCAAGGATCTCAGTGACCTTTTTTTCAGATGTATGCGGAATTTTATATTCTATTCTGGAATACTTTTCCTTTATAGCTTTCCAGATCACTTCCACCAGTTCCCCGATATAGATCAGCTTCAACTGAGCATCAATTTCGATTTTGGGTTCTTCGTTATGGGTCAGCTGATGTGAGAATGTAGCTACCACCGAATTGTAATAAGGATTTCCGAATGGTCCGAAAACATTCGGAACAATCATTCCGGTGAATTTCGCATTATTTGCCTTTGCCCAATTGGCCAACAACTCTCTTCCCTCCCTTTTGGATTTTCCGAACATGTTATCCCTCTCCTCCTGGGTGGATGAGGAGAACAGAATGTGAGGCTTTGAGCCGGTTGAATCCAACGCTTTTAAAAGCTTTTTAACCAGAAGTATATTGGTATCATAAATAGTTTGCGGATCATTATGCCGGTTCAGCGCAGCAAGATGGATTATTACATCGCACTGTTTTACAAATTCTTCAAGTTTAGTGATGTCCTCAAAGTAGTTATCCTCAAATGGGATCCTCGCCACTTCGTTCTTCTTCAATCCGAAGAAGTTGTAAAGGTGAGTTCCTATGAATCCGGCCTGGCCGGTGATGCCGATATGAAGCATGTTTATTTTATATATTGATTTACCAGCGCAACAATTTTATTAACACTATCGAATGCTTCAGGTGTTGCCTTACTGGGTGGGATCTTTATATTGAACTTTCTTTCCAGAAAAACGAGTAATGAGACCATTGAAAAGGAATCGACATACCCGCTTGAAATCAATGGTGTATCACAGTTTACTTCAGCTTCTTCATCTTCAATGTATTCTTTAATAACATACTTTAAAACAATATCCTTCATTTCTTCCAAATTCATTTTCTCCATATTACTGATATTACTATTTGATTTTATAATTCTGTCAGATTAACTTAATCATTTTCGAGAGTGGATATATCACCAATTTCCTCACCCCACTCTTTAGCGTGAAGCATCCTTCTCATTATCTTACCGCTTCTGGTTTTGGGGATTCTATCCATGAACTCTATTTCCTGAGGCATAGCCAGGGAGGAAAGTTTCTTCCTGATAAAATTCATAATGTCAAGTTCCATATCCGGACCAGGAGCATATCCGGGTTTTAATGTGACGAATGCTTTTACAACCTCCATATTTACATCATCCGGTTTAGCAACTACTGCTGATTCTGCTACTGCAGGATGTTCCAGGAGAGCCGATTCAACTTCAAAAGGACTTACAAGGTGACCTCCAGTATTGATAACATCATCATCTCTCCCGATAAACCAAAAATAGCCATCATTATCTATGCTTGCCTTATCTCCTGTAAGGTACCAGCCATTAACGAACTTCTCATTATATTTTATCGGGTTATTCCAATATGATCTCATCATTGCCGGCCAGCCAGGTTTGAAAGCAATCAGCCCGGCTTTCCCAGGTTCATTTAAAGGTTCAAATGATTTCTGATCTAGTACAACACCAGTAATCCCCGGAAATGGTTTACCCATAGAACCGGGTTTTATTTTCATTCCCGGGAAGTTTGATATCATTATGGATCCGGTTTCTGTCTGCCAGAATGTGTCATGGAATGGTTTTCCAAATACACTTTCAGCCCAGATAACTGCCTCAGAGTTCAATGGTTCACCAACACTGGCAAGATGACGCAAGCTGGATAAGTTGAAGTTTCTGACGATGTCATCGCCGGCTTTCATCAACGATCTGATAGCAGTAGGTGATGAGTACCACATTGAAACTTTATTATTCTCTATAAATTTATACCAGGTTTGAGCGGAGAAGCCGGCATCGAGAACACACTGTGTAATTCCCATACTCCATGGGCCTATTATTCCATATGAAGTGCCTGTTACCCATCCCGGATCAGCAGTACACCAGTAAATATCATCATCCCTGAGGTCAAGTACCCATTTGGCAGTAAGATATTGTGATATGAGGGAATAATGAACATGCAGTACTCCTTTAGGCTGACCTGTGGTTCCGGATGTATAATGTAAAACTGATGGTGATTCAGATCTTGTGGGAAATATATTCATCTCTTCAATCTGAGGCATTTTCTCCAGACTGAAAGGAATTTCATTTTTCTCAAGGGGTTTTGTTTTGTCGTGATCAATAATGATTATGTATTCCAGATGCGGCAGTTTATAATGGATTTTTCTGATCCTGGTTAAATACTTTCTTTGGGTGATGATAGCACGGGTTTGTGCATCTTCCAGTCTGACGTATAGCGACTCCTCTCCAAAAGCAGAGAATAATGGTTGTACAATCGCTCCTATTTTCAATATTCCGAGAAATGAAAAATATAATTCAGGTATCCTGTCCATAAAAAGGCAAACTCTGTCTTCATTTGTCAACCCTGTGTTTTTAAGGAAACTTCCAATTGTATTGCTGGCCAGACGAATATCATTAAAAGTATATTGTTTCTTTATTCCCCCGAATCCCTCATAATATAAAGCTGTTTTTTCACTATTCCCACTCAGACATATCCTGTCGGAGCAATACCAGCCGATATTGATCAGATCTTCATCTCTGTATCCAAGTTCATTTTTAGCCAAAGACCAGTCAAATTCTTTTAACCTTGCTTCGTAAGAGCCAATATTTGACATTTTAAAATAGTAATTTCCTAATTATACCAACATCCAAGATAATGCAAATATTAATTGACAGCGAATATTGATTTTATCTTTATAAGAATATTAATGCATTTCATGTCTTTGTTAAATATTTTGAAATTTGTTTTATCTTCATTTCTCCATTTTATCATTTGACGGTAAGAATATATTTTTTTCATTATTTGATTGTCAACAAAATTATTTATATGATTATTATCATACTCAATTTTGTCAAATATGGTCTTTAACTCCTTCATCTATTTATTCTTCCTTGCCTTTGTTGTTATAGCCTATTATGTTTTTCCCTATAGGGTTGGATGGATATGGTTACTCCTGGCCAGTGTTGGATATTATCTTTCATTCATACCAATATTCCTCTTACTACTGGTTGGAATTGTCTTTGTAAACTATTTCCTGGCTTAATTGGCTGGCAAAGATACCAGAGGACAGAAACAGCCGATTATTGATCCTGATTGTTATTATGAATATTCTGATTCTGGTTTTTTTCAAATACTTCAACATTCTCTTTCCTGGTATTCAGTTTCATTTGTACAATGTAGATCTCTTTTTCCGGGTTGATCCGATAAACAAAATGATCCTGCCATTGGGGTTATCCTATATTATTTTTACGGTATTAAGCTACCAGATTGAGATCAAAAGAAAAACCATCCAGCCCGAGAAACATTTTGGATATTTTTCCCTTTATCTCTTTTTCTTTCCAAAAATAGCCCAGGGGCCTATAGAAAGGCCTCAACAACTGATCCCACAGTTGCATCAAAGTCACTCTTTTAATTACAACATGGTTGTTGAAGGTTTGAGACAGATGCTTTGGGGTTATTTTAAGAAATTAGTTGTTGCCGACAGATTGGCTATTTATGTAAATGCAGTTTACAATAATAGTGAACATCATAATGGAACTACGCTTATTGTCGCAACCATTTTCTTTGCATTTCAGATTTATGCAGACTTCTCAGGTTATACGGATATCGCATTGGGTTCAGCAAAATTATTTGGATTCAATCTGACCAACAATTTTAAGAGACCTTATCTGGCAACTTCAATACAGGATTTTTGGAACAGATGGCATATTAGTTTCTCCACCTGGCTGCGTGATTACATCTTTTTACCACTGGCGTATTCCCTGACAAATAAGATGAAGAAGCAAAAGTACTTATATGTGTCTGCGGATAAATGGATTTATCTGATTGCAATTATGGTAACCTTTGTAATTTGTGGGATCTGGCATGGGGTAGGTTGGACATATTTGCTTTGGGGCGTATTGTTTGGAGTGTACCTCGCTTACTCAAACTGGACTAAGGATTTTCATAAAAAAATCAGAAAACGATTTCATATTAAAAAAACCTCCCGCTATTATACCGTCTATAAAATCCTTTTAACTTTTATCCTTGTGTCATTCGCATGGATATTTTTCAGGGCAGATTCGATAACTGACGCTATTCAGATTCTCAGGAAAATTTTTACTTCATCGGGCCCTGTTTTTTATGAAATTTCTTCAAATTTAGTCTTTGCTATATTTGGGATCATATCATTAGTTATTATTGACATCAAACGGGAATATTATAATGCTCGTTGGTCAATACTTTACAGTAAGTATCCATCTGTCCGGTATGCGGGCATTATTCTTATCGTCATCACTATTCTTCTTATTGGTGTTTTTGACGGTGGACAATTTATTTATTTTCAATTTTAGTTACGCACCTTACCAATGACAAGTTCTTATTTCAGACAGATAATTCGATTTATTTCAAAATTCCTTTTGATAGTGTCACTAACTCTCGTTTGTGACCGGGGAATCGGAACAATTTTAAGGTATTTCTATTTCCGACAGGAATCGGGAGCAGGATACAGGACTACTTATGCTATTGATAGTACTGTTGCTGATATACTTATTCTTGGATCTTCCCGGGCTAATCATAGTTATGTTCCGGACATCTTTGAAGAAAGTCTTCACTATAGTTTTTTTAATACAGGGAGAGAAGGAAATTTTATTTTTTATAATTATGCAATATTTAAAAGTGTTACCGGGCGCTATAACCCAAAGCTTGTAATTGTTGACATAAGTCCGGGAGAGCTTATATATAGTGTAGCTGAGTATGAAAAATTGTCCCTGTTACTTCCTTATTATAAGTCACATCCGGAAATCGGGCATATTGTTGACTTTAAGAGTCCATTTGAAAAGGTCAAGCTTATTTCCGCTATTTATCCTTACAACTCATTGATATTACAGATTGGAATGGGGAACCTTGATTTAAATAAGAAAAGAGTTTCAGATGATAAAGGTTATGTTCCCATTTTCCAAGTAATGAAGAATGAAAAAATTGATACCGCAAAAATTAGCACCTGCACGATAGATGAAAATGAAATCCGTGCGCTGAAGGATATTATTTCAACCTGTCAACAACAAAAAATTGATTTAATATTTGTTTATTCTCCAATATGGAGTATTATTCAGGACAGTTTTTGTAATACAATATTATCTGAATTATGTTCTGTGAAAGGCATAAGATATTTCGATTTGTCAAACTCACCGGCTTTTATTAATAATCCTGACTATTTTGCAGACATACGCCATTTAAATGATGAAGGAGCAAGAGTATTTTCAACTATGCTGATTGACAAAATTTTACAAAATAATTAAATTCAAAAAAAATGCATAAAATTTGCTTAGCTTTTTACATTCTTTTATCTGCAAATAAAATACAGTAGTAATTCTATAACCGCAAAACAGAAGTTCACCAGATAATCTGCTTATTCAACTCTTCTGTTTTTTTTAACCTGAATTAGTAAAAAATATGATAAAATGGTGGCAAGTCCAAATTGAATTGCAATAAGAATTACATTCCCAAGATCCTGTAGTATGTAACAAATAATAATAAAAACCAGGTTAATTGAAATAAGTATTGTGGTTGACTGCAAATGGCTGAAGCCAAGTTCCAGCATGCGGTGATGAATATGCTGATGGTCAGCTTTAAAAGGAGATTTCCCCTGCAAAATTCGGATTGAAAAAACACGCAGAGTATCGAACAATGGCAATATAAACAAGGTAACTGCAAAAGCTGGTGCCGAATTAATGACAGCAATTCCTTTGGCAGATGGTTCAAGTTCCAGAAATCGAACTACCAGCACTCCCAAAACAAGTCCTATAGTAAGAGATCCTGTATCACCCAGAAATATCTTGTTTTTATTACTGAAAACGTTGAAGTTGAAGAAAGCTATGAGCGCTCCGGCAAGAGCGGAACACATTACTGCACAAGCAATATTTCCTGTCATATAAAACCACAATCCAAGAACAAATGAAACCAGTATTCCGATACCTGAAGCAAGTCCGTCAATCCCGTCAATAAGGTTAAACCCATTTATTAATACTATCATTACAAAGATAGTAAGTAAGAGGCTTAATAAGTAAGGAATATCGCCGATCCCTAAAAAACCATGCAAATTGCTGATTCTAATATTGGCAAGAACACAAATTATTAAAACTGCAAGAAATTGTCCCAAAAGCTTTTTCCATGGTTTACCACCCATCAGATCGTCTTTTATGCCAACGATGAAGATTACTATCAATCCGGTTATCAGATAACTCAATTCAAAAGTGAAATATGCTCCGGCAACTACATTTGTCGAAAGAATAAATCCTGCAAATATTCCAACACCCCCGAGTACGGGGATAGGCTTTTCGTGAGAGGCACGACCTGTAGGTTCTGCATACAAACTCTTATATATAGCACCTTTGACAATTATTGGAATAGCAAAATACGTGACAGAAAAAGCAATTAAAAATCCTAAAACTATCAGGATCCACAGAGGGACAGAAAACGAAGAAAAGTCAAACGGGAAAAACAATATACCCAGTTTTAAAACCATGAAGTGAAGATAGAAAAAACCGCTAAAGCAACCAAGTTCATTATTTTCAGTTAAATATAAGTCTTGGCACGATTATCAACGGTTTGTCTTTTAAATCAGGATGAATATCAATTAGAAGAAGCTTTTAGCTGATAAGAAAGGCAGTTTTATCAAAAGGTAACAAATTTTTACAGTCAATTCTGATAAATTTGAGTGGTAGTAAAAACAAGTTTACGAGATTGTGTTGGCTGTCAGATTTATATGAAGACTTGAGACCTGGGGATCCGATGCCATTTTAACTGACTGATTTTTGATAAATGATCTGAATTTGATTACCAAAAAATCCAGATGAACTGCATATTCACAATAAAGCGTGAGATTTGACCGGAGAGCGTAGAACGTAGAGCGTAGAGCGTAGAGATTTGAGTGAGTATTTAGTTTCAGAGTTTCAGAGTTCCAGAGTTCCAGAGTTTCAGAGTTTGCCCTGTGAAATAAGGCCAGAACTGGGGTGCTTTCTGTTTAAAAATTTCAATTGTTGTTCTTTTTTAGCTAGTTTGGATTGATATTTCACGGGGAGAGTTCGTCCCGCTAAAGCGAGCCTCGGTTCAGAGTTCCAAAGTTAATCAACCCTGAACCGAGCCCCCGCCATGCCAGGCTGTGTGAAAACATTATAAGGAGATTCCTCATTTCGCCAGCCTTCACTCTGTTCAGGTTGGCTCCATTCGGAATGACAGAGTATTTTTAATTATAGGTGGGAGGGAAGCAGGGGCGTTTCGAATAAGATTTGACATACCCGTCTTGCGGGGTAAACTCCGGCGAGTTCGGCGCAGCCCTTTGCCACAGACAGGAATCAAATCTGAAAGATTTTTTCATATTTTGTTTCGGTGACTTCTACCTTATAATTTATCCAATAAGATCGATTTTACAACTTCATAAGCCTTTTGCGGATCATATTCTTCCCCTCCTCGCAATAGCATACTCGTATCGCCAAGAAACTCTTCATCTTGCATCTTTAGCTCCATATTTAGCAGAAACTCCTTCTGTGTAGGAGGTTTTCCTGCCACGTACTTGCTCTATCTGCTCAAGATTAACCCAATGCACTGTGTTTCTCCACTCATTTATTGCATATTCGGGTATCATTCGTCAATTTCAATTTGCTCGTTAACAATTATTCTCCACTTTTTATTGGTAATGCAACCAACTGTTGATTTCCGGTTTTTTAATGGTGTGTTGCGGGTTGAACATCCAAATTCTTTCATCTTCTCCAATAACACCTCAGCGATGTCGGCATATCCAAGAGCTACATCTAACAAATATCCTAATCGATGAATAACCGGAGCAGGTACGTGTTCAAAAAATAATTCCGATAATTGATTGAAATTTAATTCGTTGACAAATTCATTAAGAACAGTGGCAACTCTATTTAATCCCCCAATTTCTCTTTCATACTGAACTAAATCGGCAGCAGTCAGCTCAGGGCAGGAAACATTAACATACCCGGTCTTTGTTTTCTTCTTAACAACCAATTCCGCAGGTATTTCTTTCTTATTTGTAAAGTTTATCTTCACGTCCTTTTTTTTCGAACTACGAAGAGAGCCCGAAGTGGTAACCACACAAAATTCCTGTGGTCGCTGATGCGCTGCTCCATAGAATACTGCGGCACTTAGTAGTGAGATGTAGTAAGGTCTGTCAAGATATTTCATCAAGTCATCTATGTATAGCACTGGGGGAATAATTCCTTTTGAACTATATTCGATAGGAATAATTGCATAAAGCCCTTGCCACACAGAGTAGATTCTACCCTTACTTACTAAACGGGTAAGGGCATTCTTTAATGCAGCCTCATTGCGTGAAGCAAATTGCTCATATATTTCTGTTAAAGTAAAAGTAATTCGTCCCCGTCTTTGAAGGTCGTCAATCCAATCTCTGACTTTATATATTTTGTCCGGTGGCATATGTCATCCTTTACATTATAACTGCAAATATAATCATATTTTATATATTTGTGCAGTTTGAATGTTGTAAACAGATATATGCTATTCCAGGTTTCAAGTTGCTACGTGAAACGCTCAACAAAAAGCGATAAGTGGTGAGATTTGAGCGTAGAGCAGAGAGATTAGTGAAAAGTGAATAGTTACCTCTTTACTTTTGTCTTTCTCTTAGTGTGCCAGGCAAATTACATGCCGACAAGTCCGGACAAGTTACCTGATTTATCAGGGATAGTTATTTTACATTTATTTCTAATTGTTTCCCTAATCCTGTTTCAATAATCTTTTTTAGAGTAGCAAGTTCAATGTCGGATCTATCATTCTCAATTCGAGAGATGTAATTTCTGGTAGTTCCACTCATTAAAGCTAATTCCTGTTGTGTTAATCCGGATTTTATTCTTGCCTCACGAATAAGTCGCCCGATTTTCGAAGCAAATCCAGATCCTTCTGAATTACTGTACTTTAATAAAATATCTGCTCCGATTTCAAAAGGCACTTTTGCTTTTTTATTATTTTTAAGAGTAATGAATTGTTCTACATTATTCCAGGAAAGAGTATTGTTTTTTAATTTAACTTTTGCAAATTCATAAGTGTCTTTGAGAATCGCAATGGGAGAGTCATTATCAATCTCCAATTTTTTAAGGACTTTATTAAAATCAATAATCCTTGATTCTCCATTATTGAAAACTACTGAAATTGATAATCCCTTAATCCAGTTAATTTTCAAAATCCTGGGTGTTTTAATATTTCGTCTCATTTTAGATTTGGATTTAATTCAAAATGGGGTGGCCTGTGTTCTCCGTTGTATACATTTATCCTAATTCCATTAACGTTATCAATCGTTGGCATTAACTCATTTTTTACAAAGGTATCTAATTAGGTACATGTTGTCAAGTTTATTGAAAGCTTTTTTATTAATATCCTTTAAAAGACTGTCCTACGAAAAATCTTAACAAACGGTAAATCCGCAAACGCAAAACATTTAATATGTTCAGGGTTCACTGGTTGAAACGCCAAAAGCCAAACTCGGAACAATGTACACTCAACAAAAAGCGATGAGTGGTGAGTGGTGAGATTTGAGCGTAGAGCGTAGAGATTAGCGAAAAGTTGAGGAGCGCAGCGACGAAATCCCGCTTAGGCGGGATGATAAGTGAATAGTTAACTCTTTACTTTTGTCTTTTTATTTTTGTCTTTATCTTAGTGTG
>Ga0207931_1000634_pt1 | contig 12750 bp, 9 predicted proteins | sample NGESurdeep092012_2_FD_184478 | JGI IMG/M metagenome (GOLD analysis project Ga0207931, IMG submission 184478) | Arctic peat soil microbial communities from Barrow, Alaska - NGEE Surface sample 415-1 deep-092012 (SPAdes) | ecosystem: Environmental > Terrestrial > Soil > Wetlands > Peat ...
TCGGCTGACGGAAAGTCTATCGCCTATATGTCCTCAATGAAATTCTATGATGCCATAATGTTTTCGCACCTTGTCAGAAATGAATGGACAGCTCCTGTCAATATCACGCCTGAGCTGCAGTCTGACGGAGACCATTATATCTCATACCTCTCTCCCAACGGCACTGTCATGCTGCTGTCAAAGGATGACAACATCAACAGCGATATATGGATCAGCAAGTTAGACGGTACCAGATGGGAACCGGCACACAAGTTGAAAAAGGATATAAACACAAAATACTGGGAAGCACACGGTTACATGACAGAGGACGGCTCGGCAATGATATTCTCCAGCGACAGACCAGGCGGCTTCGGAGGTCTTGATCTGTATATATCAAAACTGAATAAGGATGGCGAATGGGGCACACCTGTCAACCTGGGACCTGAGATAAACACTCCGTTTAATGATGACAGACCATTTCTCATCAATAACGGCACGATACTCTTTTTCGCTTCGCAGGGTCATTATAATATGGGCGGGTATGACATCTTCAGAAGTGATCTGCAGAACAACGGCCTTTGGAGCAAACCAAAGAACATAGGTTATCCTTTGAATACTCCTGACGATAATATCTTCTTCTGCCCGACAGATAAAGGCAACGGAGGCTTCATGTCAATGACTCGCAGGGACGAGGGAGCAGGCAAAGCTGACATCTACCATATCAGGTTCAAATAATGAAGACGAGGATTACGATAATGGTCATAAAGACTTAAAATTGTAACGAAAACTAAAAATGGGAATAAGGGGAATAGTAATTGTTGCGGGACTACTTGCAGCTGTGCCGCTCAGCGCCCAGAAGAAGAGTGAGATCAAAGCGATTTGGCTTGAAGCCGAATCACACTATCTGTACGGCGAATATGAACTTGCCAATCCGCTCTACCTGATCCTTAATGACCTCAGACCCGGCAACGCGAATATCAAATACAAAATAGGCAACTGCTATCTTAATATCTTTGACGAGAAGCCAAAAGCTATTCCTTTTCTTGAAGCAGCTGTGATGAATACCAGCTATGACTCCAAAACCAGCCTTCTCAAAGAAAAAAGGGCTCCGCTTGATGCATACTTCTCTCTTGCCAATGCCTACAGGATAACAAACAGACTCGACAGCGCCCTGAGCACCTACCGGATGTTCAAGAACCTTATTGCAAAGACAGGTGAGATGAAGAACCAGGAGTTTGTCAACCAGCAGGTACAGGCATGCAACCTTGCATCAGTCCAGATGAAGTCACCTGTCAACGTGCTTATACAGCCCCTGAAGGAATACATAAATCAGGGCTCTGTTAATGACCGGCCTGTGGTGAGTTACGACGGAAGCACTATGGCCTATACCGAACGTCGCGGACTCGAATCTGTCATTTATGTCACCAGGAAAGAGAAGGACGGCTGGGGCACACCGGTTGATATCACCGCAGAAGCTTCCATGGGAACTGACTGTTATACGACCTCACTGAATAATGACGGTACAGAATTGTATCTTTTCAAGAATGACAATTACGACGGTAATATCTACATGACAACATACAAAAACGGGAAATGGTCTGAAATAGTCAGCCTCAATAAAAATATCAACACCAAATTCTACGAATCCCATGCCGCTATTTCTTCAGACGGCAAGAAGCTCTATTTCACTTCAAATCGTCTGGGCGGGTTTGGAGAACTTGATCTCTGGATGGCTGAAAGAGACCAGACAGGCGACTGGGGCGTACCGGTGAATCTTGGAGATGTTGTCAACTCTCCATATAACGAAGAAACGCCCTTTATATCAAAAGACGGCCTGACCCTCACATACAGCTCGGAGGGCCATGGATCTATCGGAGGCTATGATATTTATTTATCGACGTCAAAGGCAGGTGTATGGGGCAAACCGGTCAATATAGGATATCCGTTAAGCACGACCGATGATGATCTCGGCTTCGAGCCGTTTGACAATGGCGCATTTGGCTATTATTCGGTAATGACCGCCTACAAGAAGAAGGAGATCGCCCTGGTGACATTCAATCCTCCTTCGGAAGAGTCGGGAGACACGGTAACAATCAGCTTTGATCCTAAAGACCTCCCTTACATAACACTGACTGACTCTTCCTCCCTTATCATGAACCTTGTCATAAAAGATGTTCTTGACACAGACGAGGAGAATGATCCCGAAGTGCTTTATTATACCGTTCAGGTTATGGCACTATATAACCCTGTTGATCCTGCATACTTTGAGTACGCTGATATAGCTGTGTTCTATAATCGCCAGGACAAGTTCTACCGTTACACCACGGGGCGCTTTGATACAAAGCTGAAGGCATACGCGGAGCTTGCTAGGTTGCTCAGGCTGGGGTATCCGAATGATATCTTCGTCAAGAAAGTTTACAGGAATGATGCTCGAAAGTAACGGAGTCAGGCTGCGAGCTGTTGAACCCGAGGACCTGGAACTCCTTTACAAATGGGAGAATGAGGAAGCAAACTGGAAACAGAGCAATACACTGGTACCATACTCAAAATATATCCTTAAGCGATATATCGCCAATTCCTATAAAAGCCTTTTCGAGACCTTTCAGCTGAGGCTGATGATTGATGCGACTGCTGAGAAAAAGACCATTGGCACTATTGATCTCTTCGATTTCGACCAGTTTCATATGAGGGCCGGGGTCGGCATCCTGATCGCCGACCCTGGCGACAGGAAGAAAGGCCATGCCTCGGCAGCACTTGAGTGCATTATCAGATATTCCTTTGAATCACTCTGCCTGCATCAGCTGTGGTGCAATATCCTTGAAGGCAATGAAGAAAGTATGAACCTTTTTCTTCATCACGGATTTGTCCTCAGTGCCACGAAAAAGGAGTGGGTACGCTTTAATGGCATATTTATCACTGAATACATGTTGCAGCTTATTAATCCGGCAAAATAGAGAAAGCTGTAAATTATTTATTTCTGCATTCTTTTTGCCTGCCACCCGCAACCAGCATCCCGCATGCCGCGGCTATATCCCCGCCTCTTGACTTACGGACTGAAGCGCCTATACCTGATGTTACCAGAAGATGCTTGAACCTCATCATTGCTTCAGCGTCAGAACTGCAGTCACTGTCATTTTCCAGCTGATGGTAAGGGAGAAGATTTACTCTTATTTTCGTTCCGTCAAGTAATCTTTTTAGTTCTTCAAGATGCCTTTCTGTATCATTTTTTCCTCTGATCATTACGTAGGCCACTGTAAGGCGCCTGTAACGGCCTGCCTTAAATGTCTTCATGAGAGCGAGGGTCTCTTTGAATGGCCATGCAGATTCAGCCGGCATTACCTCTCTTCGTTCCTCGCTAAAAGGAGAATAAAGACTGAGGGTGAGGTTACATTCGGTTTCTTCCGACAGTCTCTTTACCGCAGGTGTCACACCGACCGTTGAGACTGTCACCCTGTTCCTGCCTATTGCCAGTCCCCATTCAGCAATGAATATATTGTAAGCTTTGATTACTTCCTCAATATTGTCACCGGGTTCACCCATTCCCATCATCACCACATGACTGACATCATGCGGAAGGCTGACAACCTGGTTGACAATCTCGCCGGCTGTCAGGTTGCCTCTCCAGCCATTCAGTCCGGTTGCACAGAAGCGGCAGCCCATGCGGCATCCCGACTGCACAGAAACGCATACTGTTTTGCGGTTACCCTCAGGGAGATAAACAGTCTCATGAAGAAGGCCTTCATCGGTCCGGAAAAGGTACTTTACTGAACCGTCTGCAGAAACAGCCGACGATACAGGAGAGCTAAGGCCTGTGGCAAAACTTTCCGGGAGAACTGACAGCACATTTTTAGGGATATCGTTTATTTCAGTAAAAGACCTTATGCCCCTTCTGAATATCCAGTAAAGGATTCGCCGGGCATATCTCGGATCCAGACCTTTGATTGCCAGAAGGTGCTCCAGGCCGGCGAGATCAATACCGGCCAGTGGTATAATTTTAACTGATTCTCTCACAGTCAGAAGAAGAAGGCTGTCGCCCCTGTGGGATGACAGCCTTAAAAAAATTACAGTTATAGTATTAATTCAATCCCCTGTTTTTCAGCAAGGCATCTATCTTCGGTTCACGGCCCCGGAAATTAAGGTACATCTGTTCGGCATCCATTGTCCCCATCTTTTCCAGAATGTTTTTCCTGAATGAGGCAGCTGTAGCCTGGTCGAAGATACCCTTTTCCTTAAAGGCTTCAAAGGCGTCATTATCCAGCACTGCTGCCCAGGTGTAGACATAGTAGCCTGCATCATATCCGTCAATCATATGAAGAAAATATGTGCTGCGGTACCTTGGTTCTATCTCAGGTATAAGGCCTATTTTCTTCATCGTCTCCTTCTCAAACTTCTGAACGTCAACGTTCACCGGAGCTTCGAGAGTATAGTATGCCATATCGAGCAGTGAGGCGGCCATTATCTCAACATTGTCAAAACCGGTGTTGAAGTAGGTGCTGTTCTTAATCTTCTCAATCAGTGCATCAGGCATGACCTCTCCGGTCTTATAATGTTTGGCGTACATTTTAAGTACCTCAGGATTGGTGGCCCAATGCTCCATTATCTGGGAAGGCAGCTCGACTATATCTCTTGCGGTAGTTGTGCTTGAATAGGTGTTTTTTGAGAAGAGTCCCTGAAGGCCATGTCCGAACTCATGGAAGAGTGTATTCACATCATCCAGGCTCAGAAGAGCAGGTTCATCACCTGCCGGAGGGGTAAAGTTCCCTACTATGGTCACGATGGGGGTTATTTCCTTACCGTCGAGCACCCTGTGGTCACGGTATCCTCCGCACCATGCTCCCTGGCGTTTGCTCTCACGCGGGAAGAAGTCCATGTACAGAACACCCAGGGGGCGTCCGTCAGCTTCTTTCACTTCAAAAGCCTGTGCATCAGGATGAGGCAATGGTATGTTTTCAATCCGGGTAAAAGTAATTCCGTAAAGTTTGTTGGCAACTGCAAATACGCCGTCGCGGGCGTTGTCAAGGCTGAAATAAGGCCTCAGTTCATTCTCGTCGAGATCATACTTCGACTTGCGTAGCTTCTCAGCATAATACCACCAGTCATGGGGCTCGAGCTTGAATTTGCCACCTTCGCTGTCGATAATCTTTTGCATTTCGTCGCGTTCGCGGCCGGCCACCGGCAGCGATCTGCCAAGCAGATTATTAAGAAGATTGAGGACATTCTCCGGCGTCTTGGCCATCCTGTTCTCAAGATTGAGGGCGGCATGAGTTTTATATCCCAGAAGCTTTGCCCTGTCAGCCCTTAGTCTGACCAGGTCTGCAAGCACCTGGTTGTTGTCATATTGATTATGGTTGTTGCCACGGTTAAGGTATGCATCATAAAGTTTCTTGCGGAGGTCGCGGTTGTCTGCATACTGAAGGAACGGTATCATGCTCGGCTTCTGTGTTGTGAAGACCCACTTGCCCATAAGACTGTCAGCCTCTGCCATCTCGGCTGCATTGGTAATGACACTCTCAGGCAGTCCGGCCAGGTCAGCTTCATTATCAATGACAAGCTTGAAGTCGTTGGTTTCAGCAAGGACGTCCTGGCTGAATTTGACAGTAAGCTTGGAAATTTCCTGGTTCAGTTTCTTGAGAGTCTCCTGGTCTGTTGCGTTCAGAAGGGCACCATTTCGTACGAAACCCTTGTAGAGATTCTCAAGGAGGAACATCTCCTCATCATTGAGGTTCTCGTTCGCCCGGTTATCATATACGGCCTTGATCCTCTGGAAGAGAGCTGCATTAAGAAGAACCTCATCTGTGAAGGCTGCCATCTTCGGGGCGAGCTCCATCTGGAGAGCCTCAAGGGTGTCATTGGTATTGGCGCTTGTCTGGGCATAAAAGACGAATGCCACCTTGTTCAGAAGCTGCCCTCCGCGGTCGTATGCTGCGATTGTGTTTTTAAAAGTAGGAGCTTCGGTGCTGGAGGTGATGGCTTCTATCTCAGCTTTGGCAAGGGTGATGGCTGAGTCGGCAGCAGGCATGTAATTCTCATTCTTTATCTGGTCAAAAGGAGGAACACCAAAAGGCGTCTGCCATTCAGTAAAGAATGGGTTTATCGGTTCTTTCTTTTCTGTTGTGCAAGAGACAACGGCAATTATTGCGGTCATCATGATGATAATGATCTTTTTCACGGTACTGGTTTTAATTAATAATGAATCTCTTTAGAGTGGCGGCTAAGATAATTTTTTTATGAATAATATCCTTTGACATAATGCATGATTCAATTTCTTTTTAATCATGGGCAAAAACATTTCCGCCTGTTAATAAATTGTTCAGGATTGAAACATTTATTAATAAAATGCAGTATAAGGTACGTTCGCTATTATTATTTTTATGCGATTACAGGTACCATGAATACAGTAATTAAGAATTAATGCCGATGAAGAAACTTTTACCCTCCAAAATACCCTTCATTTTTATTATTGTCATGGCTCTGCTTCCAGCAACTTATAGTTTTGGACAGACCCGTTCCAAGCTAATAACAGACAATAAGTTTTCCGGTACGGATTCACTCACCTTAAAACTTGCTGAAAATATCAAGTTATATCCTGTTCCTGCCAAGACCGAACTCATTGCAGAGAATATTTCAGGTGTCACCATGATAGAGATTTTTGATGTTACCGGCAATAAACATATGACAGAAGTCTGCGACAAACAGGATCAGATCACCATAACAGTAAACCAGCTTAACAGGGGAATTTACTTCATCAGGTTCACTGCACCGCGGGTAACCCTGATGAAAAGATTTGTCAAGGAATAATTTAATCCTCTCACCTTACATATTAACCGCACGGTATTTCCGCAGCGGTTTTTTTAATTGTACGGAAGCCTGGCAGAAGAGTCTGCGGCTGTTTACAACAAAATCAGCTATATTTGCATCTGCCATTCTGAAGAGGCGCGGCGTACCGGAGAGATGCCAGAGTGGTCGATTGGGGCGGTCTCGAAAACCGTTGTCCGGGCGACTGGACCGGGGGTTCGAATCCCCCTCTCTCCGCAGACCATATCACGCCCGTCAGCCGCATGGCTGACGGGATTTTTATTTTACGGCATAACGAACCTGGCTTGCCGGAGTGAGTGATGACGGAAAATAAAATAACTCATGAGCTGCGCTCATGAGGAAGTGATATGGTCTGCAGGTTCTCCCACAGGGGATCACGAGCGAAGCGAGTAATCCCCGTTTTAAAATAAAACTCTGTATTTTCCCGCATCAACATTATTAATTCTACATTGTTTTATTATTCAAGTAATTTTGCATCATGACTGACAAGACCCTCACAATAGAAGGAATGAACTGTGCTTCATGCGCTGTCAATGTAGAGAAGGCCGCAAGAAAGGTCGAGGGTATTGCCGTGGCAAATGTCAACCTCGCCACGGGCAGGCTGACACTCAAATATGATGAGAAGAAAACCTCGGTAAGCCAGGTGATGGACGCCGTCGACAAGGCGGGTTACAAGGCCATTGATGATGAGAAAGAGAGAAAAGCCACACGGCCTGAGCAACAAAAACTGAGAGGTAGGCTAATCTGGTCGCTCATCTTCACCGTTCCCCTGCTTGTACTTACAATGTCTCATATGGCAGGCGCCTCACTGCCTCGTTCCATTTCTCCTGAAGAAAACCCGGTAATTTTTGCCCTCCTGCAGCTACTGCTCACGACACCGGTTGTAGCCACCGGCTGGAACTTTTACTTTACCGGCTTCAAAACGCTCTTCAGAGGCAATCCCGGTATGGATACCCTTGTGGCGCTGGGCACCTCTGCAGCATTCCTCTATAGCCTTTATGCTACCATACGTATTTTCGGGGGCGCGGCACAATATGTTCATAATCTGTATTTCGAGTCAGCCGCAGCAATCCTGACACTGATCACCACCGGCAGATACCTCGAAGTCCGTTCAAAAGGCAGGGCAGGCAGTGCCATAAAGAGGCTTCTCTCACTTGCGCCGCAGCTTGCCACTGTGCGTCGTAACGGCATCGAGAAGATAGTGCCAGCATCTAAGGTAGTGCCCGACGATATTGTCATAGTAAAGCCCGGCGAGAGGTTCCCGGTAGACGGCATAGTGACTGAAGGAAATACATCTGTCGATGAATCGATGCTCACAGGCGAAAGCGCACCTGTGGAAAAGAGTATCGGCTCCGAGGTGACCGGTGCGAGCATCAACTTGCACGGATCTGTCATTTTCAAAGCCACCCGTGTCGGCAGTGAGACCACCCTGGCTCAGATAATAAAGCTCGTCGAGGATGCCCAGGGTTCAAAGGCACCGATTGCCAGGCTCGCTGACAGGATATCAGGAGTGTTTGTGCCTGTGGTGATGTCACTGGCTTTTCTGTCAGCTTCAGGATGGCTCATCGCTACAGGCGACTTCCGACTCGCATTCACAATCCTTATTTCTGTACTCATCATCGCCTGTCCTTGTGCGCTGGGGCTGGCGACACCGGTGGCAGTGATGGTCGGAACAGGCAGAGGCGCTGAGCAGGGAATACTGATTAAGAGTGGCGAGGCGCTTGAGACTGCCCGGAAAGCGTCAACGGTGGTGCTTGACAAAACCGGAACCCTTACTACAGGCAGACCTGTTGTGACTGATATTATCATGACAGCTTCCCGGGATAAGAAGGAGCTTCTTGCACTGGTTGCATCAGCTGAAAAACGATCAGAACATCCTGCAGGGAAGGCGGTGGCAGCATATGCAGAACAGACCGGCGTTACCTGCAGCGATCCTGAACGATTTACTGCCATGCCCGGTTACGGTGTGGAAGCATTCACTTCAGGGCTTCATGTGCTGGCTGGCAGCAGGCGGCTGATGGAAGAGAGGAAGATTGACCTCCGGGCAGCAGACAGACTCACAGAAAGACTGACGTCAGAAGGAAAAACAATCCTTTATGTCGCTGTCAGCGGTATATGCGAGGGTGTGATCGCTGTTGCCGATACCCTTCGTCCCGGATCTCGCGAGGCTGTGCAGGAACTTATTGCCATGGGACATAAGGTGATGATGATAACAGGTGACAGCGCCGGAACTGCTATGCATATTGCAGGTGAGGCAGGCATTACCAGCGTATTGGCGGGACTGCTGCCCGGAGACAAGGCTGAAGAGATAAGAAAATTGAAGAAAGATGGAAATACGGTGGTGATGGTCGGTGACGGCATTAATGATGCACCGGCTCTCGCTGCAGCAGATGTGGGTATTGCTATCGGATCAGGGACAGATGTGGCAATGGAAGCTGCTGATGTGGTGCTAATAAAGAGCGATCTGCGCGATGTGGTCAAAACCCTTAAACTCAGTCGTGCAACAATGCGCAATATCCGTCAGAACCTCTTCTGGGCATTTTTCTACAATATCCTTGGTATACCTGTAGCCATGGGAGTTCTGCACCTTTTCGGCGGACCGCTGCTTAACCCGATGATCGCTGCCGCTGCAATGAGCTTCAGCTCTCTGTCAGTAGTATGGAATGCGCTGAGGCTCAGGAAATGGCATTAGGCAGTAGGCAGTAGGCAATAGTCAAGAAAAGAGAGATCTGAAAAAGTTTCTCTTTTTTTTATTGCCCCACTAATGCCTAATGCCTATTGCCTATTGCCTGATCTGTACTAACTTTAACCCTGTACCTTGTACCCTGAACCTTGAACCTTAGCATAATCATACCTGTTTACAACGAGGCTGATGTCATAGCAACAACTCTCGACAGGGTCCGGGAAACGGTTATGCCGGCTTTTGTTGATCGCACCGAGGTGATCATCGTTGATGACTGTTCAACTGACCATTCGGCCGGAATAGCAGAGAGCTACGTAAGCAAAGACCCGGAAATCAGACTTATCAGACTGCCGGTCAACAGCGGAAAAGGAGCTGCTGTGACAGCAGGTGTCAGGGTTTCAACAGGTGATACTGTCATAATACAGGATGCTGACTTGGAGCTTGACCCTGCAGATATCCCCGCCCTTCTTGAAAAACTGCACAGTGAAGATCTTGATATAGTCAGCGGAACACGCTTCAGATCAGGACAAGACTATCCCGGTTACGCCCGTCCTGCAGCGACTGCCAACAGGTTCTTCTCATCTGTTGCATCTCTTATGACCGGGAGAAAAATCACCGACGTTACCTGCGGGTACAAGGTTATAAGGAAGAACCTTTTCGACCGAATGAACCTTAAAGAGAAACGGTTCGGATTTGAGACGGAGTTGATGATCAGATCACTCCTTGATAAAAACATCATGTACGGTGAGTGCGACGTCAGTTACCAGCCAAGAAGAAAAACCGAAGGTAAAAAGATCAGGATCAGTGATGGCATAGGCATAGTGGGTAAGACACTGAGATACGGGCTGGAAGGAAAGAAATGGCTGTCGGCAATGACCATAACATTTATCATAACATTTATGATCATTAATATGGTGAGCGTCAAACACTGGAAGGAGGAGCAGCGTGTGATTGAATGGGATGCAATTTCCTATTATGCTTACCTGCCGGCGGCATTTATATATAACGATCTGTCGCTTAGCTTTACAGATAACTACAATAGTCCCCATAATTTCATCTTCTGGCCTGAAAAAGGTCCTGACGGACAGTATGTGATTAAGACTACAATGGGGCTCTCTGTGCTCTGGCTGCCCTTCTTTATTGCCGGGCACCTGACTGCTTTGATCACCGGTGCAGATGCGGGCGGTTACTCAGATCCCTATAAATTTTTTCTGCTCCTCAGTGCGCTTTTTTATTTGCTGGTTGGCCTGATCTATCTGCGCAGAATAATTCTCTCCCAATTCTCAGACAGGGTCACGTCACTGATCCTGGCTGGTTTTGCATTTGGTACAAACCTCTACTGGTATACCCTGTTCCAGGGGACGATGGCGCATGTCTATTCGTTTGCGCTCGTAAATGTATTTGTCTGGTATTCTATGAAGTGGCAAGGAGCATGGAGCAAGGAGCACGGGGTAAATAAATTAGAAGTTTCCCCTCCTAAGTTAGGAGGGGTGCCGTCCCGATACATCGGGACGGGGGGTGGTCTGCTAGAGATACAAAGTCCAGAGTTTCGATGGTGGTCAGCTGTAAGGCTGGGATTGTTGCTTGGATTAATATCGCTGATCAGGCCGACGAATATTATCATCGTTATTTTCTTTCTGTTTTACGGAGTGATATCAGGAAAAGATCTGAGGAACAGGGTCAGGGGATTGGCAACAGACTATAAATATATCTTGCTGATGATGCTGATGGTCATTGTGGTGTGGGTGCCACAAATGACCTACTGGAAAGCGATGACAGACCATTGGCTCTGGTTCTCGTACGGCAGCGACGAGAGGTTTTTATTTGGTGATCCGGCAATAATCAAAGGCCTTTTCAGCTGGCGAAAGGGACTATTCATCTACACTCCCCTGCTCCTCTTCTCATTAGCGGGAGTCGTCATACTCTGGATAAAGCGTTCGCCCTACGCTCTCCCCATTACAATATTTGTCCCGTTAAACATTTATATCATCTTTTCATGGTGGTGCTGGTGGTACGGCGGCGGCTTCGGACAGAGGGCCTTCATCGATAGTTACGCCCTGATGGCGGTAGGTGCAGCAGCGTTGCTTTCCTTTGCTCTCAGCTCAGGCAGGAAATGGCTAAGGATCGGCATAGTCGCAACATACCTGATGCTTATATCACTCGGGATCTTTAATAATATCCAGTATTATTACGGAGCGATCCACTGGGATTCAATGACAAGAGAAGCTTATTGGGATTCATTCGGCCGTGTCAGACCGTCAGCCCGGTTCAACAGCCTGCTGGAGGCTCCGGACTACGAGGCAGCGCGGGAAGGAAAGGGCAGGTAGCTAATCAAGTATCCTTACTTCATGCGTCAGCTCAATATGTGCTTTTCTGTAGACTGCAGAGACTCCGCAATAACTTTCCAGTGACATACTAATAGCCTTTTCTATCTTCCCGGGATCGAGATCTTTTCCGCGAAACTCGTAGATAATGTGCATCCTGTAGTAAGGATTGGGGTGTTCTTCTTCTGTCTCTCCCTCAACAATGACATTGAAATATTGAAGTTCCTGGCGCATTTTCTTCATCAGCGAGATGACATCCATCCCTGTGCACCCGGCAAGGGCAGCCAGCATCAGAGGTTTCGGACGCGGACCGGTATCGTCGCCTTTCTCCGCTGCCAGATCCATCATAAAGTGATGTCCGTTGACTTCAGTATCAAATTGCATCCTGCCTTTCCACGATGCTTCTGCTTTATGCTTCATGGTCATTTATTTCTGCAAAGAAATAGAATAATACTATTATGATAATCAATTGCTGCCCCTTCTTTGTTTTTATTTCTTTTTGGGACACATAGAACAATTTTTGGGACGCATAGCAATGTATGTTACCAGAATAAGGTTTAACTTAGCCTGAAAGAATATTCAGTAATAATAATATAAAAAATCACTGCTATGAAAAAAATTATCGCACTTTTATTTCTGGTAATTCCAATATCCTTGTTTTCTCAGAACATTGATGTTGACATCCTTAAGGCAATTCATTCGCCTGACCCGCTTCCCTCCGATGGTTTCTTCAGGTTTATTTCAAACTCCAATATGTATGTCTATCTGGGTACTCCCGTCACAATGGCAGTTGTCGGATTAGCCGGACATGATAATGAATTATTGCGAAATGCTGCCGTGATGGCAGCAGGAACAGCAGTTAGCTACGGCATTGCTGTGGGTTTAAAATATACTGTTAAACGCGACCGGCCTTTTATTACTTATCCCGACGATTTTGCAGATAAATCA
>Ga0207931_1000635_pt1 | contig 12738 bp, 7 predicted proteins | sample NGESurdeep092012_2_FD_184478 | JGI IMG/M metagenome (GOLD analysis project Ga0207931, IMG submission 184478) | Arctic peat soil microbial communities from Barrow, Alaska - NGEE Surface sample 415-1 deep-092012 (SPAdes) | ecosystem: Environmental > Terrestrial > Soil > Wetlands > Peat ...
AAAACATGAACCGGCAAGAATTAATATGAAAAACCATATATATATTTTCATGGCTAACGGTTAATCAGGATTTTCTTCGTTTCACTACCCCAATCCCCCTTGAGACAAACAATAAATATGTTAAATGGCAGGTTGCTGCAATTTATTTCAGTGTCATCTTTTAGTTCACGCCTCAGATAAAGCCTGCCGTCAGTGCCGAATATGCTTAATGAAGCCGGGGAATTAATATCACTGATCTGAAGGCTGTTTGAAGACGGGTGGTAAGAAATCTTACTGCTGTGATTACCATAGTCAATTGTACTGATACCAACAGGCATATCAAACAACTTAACAGTGTCAGGTATTACGGCAGTCACAGCACCCTCAACATCAAGCCAGTAGAAACGTGCTCTGTAGTTGCGGCTATCCTGATATATTGAATTGAAGTTTGTTGTGTTTACGTTGAAAGAAATCAGGATCTTACCATCTTTCTGAAATTGAGGATGGGCAAAAAGATTATACGAAATATTGGGCGAATGAGGTTTGATAACAGCAAACCTGTTTTCAATACCCCCTGATATCTTACGGTCCCAGGGCCCTGTAATCTTATCGGCTTCAAGGATGAACAGCTCACCTACCAGCCATATTTCGTGCATGATCAGGTAGAATTTACCGTTCTTTTCATAGACATAAAACGATTCGCTCATCGGGCGGTCACCGACAGGCACAGCCTTCTTACAATCAAATGACCAGGTGTCAGGACCAGCATAAAACTCCCATGGTTCCTCAATGCTTTCTGATACCCTGGCGACGTAGGGCAAGGGATATGTAAACGCTCCGGAGGTAGTATCTTTTACTCCGAAAATATAAGTATGATCTCCGCTTTTAATAATGCACGCACCGAAACGGAATGTGGTATCGGTCACTGATTTAAACTTCGTGGTTTCAATATATTCAATATCAGGGTACTTATATGAAGCTTTATAAGTTGTGCCGACCTGAAAATTAAAACCCGGAGTTCCATTATCCTTCAACTTCACCCTTACCGCAAAAACTTTTATTGTATCATGCTCTATGACTGCATGTTCCGGCCAGAAGAAATCCTGTCCTTCTCCGGGGATAAATGAGGAAGGATTGTTAGTCGTTCCGCCGTGATAGGTAGTAAGGACACTGCCATCTTCAATTATGGCAGCATTGTTTATCATTTTTGACTGTGACGGGATAATTCCAAACTCTCCGTTTTTTTCTCCGATAAAGCTGTCGCCAAACAGCCACAACGTTTTATTATCGGGAAGCGGCAGGGAAATAGTAGCATCGCCGGCACACCAGCCTCCGTTAACAGTGTTGAACTTGCTGAATTGTTCCGGCGCTTCGGTAATGACATTTTGAGCAGAAATATCGTGAAGCGTTAATGCCATTTCAAACAGCAGGACAATCAGAACAGACCTGGTTAATATTAAAAAGCGTTTCTTCATTAATCAGGATTTTGTATATCTGAATCAATTGTATTCCGGTATTTATTGAATCTTTTCTTTTTTCATTACCGGTTTCCCGGAAATATATTCAATTGTGTAATATTCATTTTTATAAAAGACATGATATAATTTCCCTTTGAACTGGAAGTTACCTCTGGCTGTAATGGCTTCCCCGTCAATCTGAGGATAAAATCCAAAGAAATCTTTGAGCATGGTCTCGGCAAAAGCAACGCCTGATGCTGATTCCCTGTTGCACCAATCTCTTTCCGCAATTCTTACCATAGCTTTACTGTTTCTCTTATTCTCACCCCATAATTCATGAGCCTGTGCCCAGATTCCTTCGTAGGTGACGGGCTCGACTGCATGGTAAAAATCAAGCGCTTTCTGCGGGTATCCCATCAGGGTAAGCGCATCCATCACGTCAACCGGCCATCCGTCGAAAGCACCAAACGGTCCATGATCGCACCTGTCAGATTTGTCAGCTGCAATATCACTGAGTGATTGTGCTCTCATCCAGTGATCGGTCATTAATTCACGATAAAGAAAATCTATCATTTCACTTTTAATGGCAGGAGGTACGTCATCCGGAATATACTTGCCAAAGAAGGTGAAATCGAGGCAATGGCGGACTTCAATTTTTTTGTTACCGGGATACAAACTGTTCCAAACCCCGTTCCCGGCATAAAGTTTCAGGATACGCTGGATCATTTCAGACGCCTGAAGATTTAATGAATCAGCTTTCTGTTTATCTCCCATATGCTGATAGAATTTTGCCGTTTCACGCATCATCCACGCATAACCAACATTAAATGAAGGTACTATGTGTTTATAAGTGGGAACGCACTCCAGTAAATTCCATTCATCATCTCCAAAATCAGCCAGTTTATAAATATCGTCAGTACAGCCTTCAGTACCATAAATTGAAATTTTCTTCCAGTTCAATGAGTAATCTTCAAGATGCTGCAATATTGTTCTACCAGCGATTGTATCATTCAAAAAGTCATAATCACCTGACACGGCAATATAATCACGGATATGCTGAAACAAAGCCCAGTAGTTGGCAGAATATCCATTTCCAACGCCTTTTCCTCCAAAATTGTCTTTTCCGTAATATTTGCTGGGATCTATTTTTATCCAGGAAGAGATATGTTCTTTCATCATTACCGGATCAACCGCAGCCCATAATGTCGACCATAAGGTAATATCCCAGAAAAAAGTAATGGAGGCACCCCAGCGCGGTCCTCCGGTTAGAAAGACTTTCTTGTGCTCAGGGAGGTTGGTATTTATCAGGTAGAGCATAGTTAACGGGCTGGTATAATAAACCTTTTTTGCCAGTGTATCGTCTGTTTCAAGAACAGGAAAACAACCCGAGATAAGAGAATTTCCGGGTTTGAATATCGTTTCCCATTTTTCTTCCCAACTGTTTTTTATTCCATTGAAACGGGCATCAAAGTTGCCAGACCAATCAGCAATGTTCAATTTCAAAGTTTCAACGTTATCACCATAAGTCATAAAGTACTTGATAGTTTTGGTCTCTCCGGGGGCTAATTTGCAGGCCCATGAAGCAGTGGCTCCGCTATTCTTCGCTTCCAGCCTGTCAGGGACAGTTATGACACAAAACGAGGTAACGGCATCTGTTTCCGTATCATGAATAAATACAGTATTGTCTTCCTTAATTGAAGAGTATTTTTGACAATTGAGTATTTCGTTGTCGCTTGGCCATTTCATAAGAATTTTCTGAAGTGCCGGCTTTCCGTTGACCAACTCCCAGCTCATACCTTCCTTTTGGTATACAGGTTCTCCAAGGTGCTCCCTGATATTTTCAGTTTCTTCATCACGTTTCGTTACCATGCCTGACATTTTGGGGTATGGGTACCACCACTGCCAGTCTCCCCCATATTTACTGATAAAACCTATAAGATCAAGATCGAGACTGAGATCCTGCGCAACGGTGTCGTTATTTGTTATTTCAACCTGCCACATGACGGCATCCTTGTCGAATAACATCCTTGTCGAGCTCAGAATGTCCAATCGATCAATCTTCCCTTTGCGAAGTGCCTGGTAAGGTTGCCAGCGCCATGTCGAAACTTTTGGGGTTTTACCATTTATTCTCAGTGTGCCGGTATGATAGCCTCCTGAATATGGCGCTGAAGCAAACCAACTTATAGAAGTCATATCTCTGTTTACCAATGCTTGCCCACGAAAGTTTCTGATGGATGGCTCCATTTCAACTGTATCAGTTGAAACCCAGATACCTGATAAATATTCAAGGGAAGGAATATTATCACTGATGCCAACCTGGCCTGACTTATTATTTTTGCAGCCTGTAAGGTTAAAAATCATCATAAGAGCAATGAGAAAAAAGGATTTTTTCATTATCAAGGTTTTTTAAGTTCTGACAAAAGCTTTAATTGTAGCACACTTTTTACCTTCTGATTCGCCAAAGGGACGAATAGAATATTCTCCTACACAGGCGGGAACTATAAAGGTTTCAGCATAGTGAACAACGAATGGCTCAAACCTTCCGTTAGGACTTTCAACAATTATTTCACGACCCTCGATCAGGTTCAGGACATTCACTCCTCCATTTGTATTATGATCTACTTTTCCCGAGAACCAGTGTCTGCGTGTTTCAATAAACTCTCTTTCATGCAGTCCGGTGACCTCTTCAGTCCATCCGTCACCTTCTGCAATCTTTCTGAACTGGTTTATAAGATTGTTCCTGGCCCAGCTGGTTGTTCTGTACCACTGGATGACATTTTCCCCATGTTCAATATTTATTGGTCTCGGCTTGCCGTTAGCTTCAACACGCCCCCAATCCCAGAGTTTGAATGTAAAATTATAGGTTGTGGCGCTTATTTCCAGGACCAGGCAGTTCTTCCCTGAACAATGAACTGTACCTCCGGGAATCAGGAAATGATCATGCTTTTTTGCGGGCCACCTGTTTACATATTTGCCATCATCGAATAAAGCTGCATCATCTTGCGCCTTATACAGATCTTCGATCATTTCCCTGGGTTTTATACCCTCTTTCAATCCCAGATATACCGAGGCATCTTCCCAGGTATCCATTAAATAATAGCTTTCATCCTGGGTATAATGAATGCCAAATTTCTCCTGGATGTATTCAGTTATAGGATGAACCTGAAGGCTGAGGTTTCCTCCGTCCATTGTATCCAGGTAATCAAACCTGATCGGAAATTCATCTCCAAACCGGCCATAGACAGCCTCTCCCAGTAAATTAACGGGATGTGCAAATATCAGGTTTACTGAAGGAGTTTCGAATAATCCTTCACCAAAGTCAAACATAAGGCTGTTCTCTTCGGGGATGCAGTTAAAGCACCACGAATAGTTCTCCGGCTGCGGATCAAGATCAAATGTATTTTTCATCCACTGTCCGCCCCATATGCCATGATCAAATAAGGGTACCACGCTGAAAGGCTGTGATAAGGTTTTCTCCAGACATTTTTTAAACGTTACGGCAGTTATCATCCGGGGTTCATTCATGTCTGTAGTGTCCAGAATAAAATCCCATTTGTTCATCAGTTTTTTCTTGTGTCTGTCGCAAATCCGCCAGTCGACAAAATATCCTCTTTTATACTTTGCCTCTATTGATTCCTCCCTGTTACGAATACCAAGACCATCCACCTTATCTGCTCTCATCCTCAACTGTATTTCCCACCGTGGCATGTCGGCATAGATAAGCAGTGACGGATTTCCAGCAACGAGAGAAGCTCCGTACCCAAAAATGAGTATAGTCCCGCGTTGTAAACCGGCAACTTTTTCCCGGCATGATTCAAGCTTCTCCGGGTTGACCAGATTAAAAATATTCAAACGTGTCAAATATCCGAAAATGCGGTCGTCCGTTACATCAGGCCAGGTAATTCTGCTTATATCTTCCGGTGAGAGGAAATAATCCGTGCTGGTGATGACAAGGTCTGGTCGCAGGTTTTCTGAAAATATTTTAAGGAGTTCATCAAAGAATATTCCCTGGTAACAGTCGACGACGACAATTCTTTTATTAAGACGACTGTCGCTCAGGTTCCCATTTATTTTCCTGAAAATATTATCCCATCCTTTAGAATAACCGTCATTGAATTCTCTTACATGAATTACAGGTACTTTGCTGAAATTAGGCAGCAATATTCCTTTATTTTCAATTGTATCCGTCATTCTGTGTGAGGTTAGGATTAAGGTACCGTTCTTTCTGCGGTATCGGGAACAATGTATGGTAAGACTGGATATTAGCAGTGGGTTTTGCCAGAGGCACCCGATAGGTAAGCTCACCCATACGTACAAGGTCGAACCATCTTTGTCCTTCCATTACAAATTCCCATTGCCGTTCCTGTAAAACAGCATCTTTAAATGGCTGGTAAGCCAATCCGTCAGTAAGATCATCAAGTCCGGCCCTGTTCCGAACATCATTTATAGCATTGTAAGCCTCAACTGTAGGACCGTGTTGAATCTCATTAAGTGCTTCAGCATACATCAGCAACACATCGGAATAGCGCAGGTAAATATAGTCTGCATCAGATTCTCCGTTTTGTCTTCCTCCTTCTGCTTCCTGATCCCAGTATTTTTTAATAAACGGGCCACTGAAAGTTTCGCCCTCAAATTCAGTGATGAATGTCGCTGCTTTTCTTTTATCGAGATTGCTGAAACTATTGTACAGGTATTCAGTCGGTCTTTCCCATCCCTGCCCGTTATGCACACCGTTTGCCGAGGCAGTTGTTGGCATCAAACGCACAATAAACTGATTTGTAGTCCATCCTTCACCTAAGGTTCCGCTGAAATTGATAGCCCATAATATTTCGCCGGAATTGGCATTTTTTAGTTTGAAAATATCTGCAAATTCAGGTTGAAGTGTATAATGTCCGAGAACTTTTTCGAGACTGACTTTAGCAGAGTTAAAGTCCTCCGAACTATTGGTCAAGGCACCTCTAGTCAGGTAAACTTTTGCCAGCAATGCTGATGCGGCGAAGCTGTTTGGCATTCCTTTCACCCTGTCAGGGAATGGATTGACCGCAAGCAGCTGTTCCGCCTTTGTAAGATCACTGATGATGCTTTCGTACACCTGGGCTGCCGGAGTTCTTTCAATCTGTGTCTGTACGGGGCTTTTTGTTGAAAATAGCTGCAGAGGTACATCTCCGAATAATCTTACCAGCTCAAAATAGAGCATGCCTCTTATAAAATAAGCTTCCCCCTGAAGGTGATTCTTAATTTCAGGCCTTGAATATTTAGATATTTTTTCAGATTCTTCCAGAAGGACATTGGCTGAATTAAGAACCTCATAGCAACCAACCCATACATAGTATACTGTGGCATTATTTACGTCAAATGTAAATTGAGACAGGTCAAGCATGTCTATGGAAGGTCCGGTTTCATAACAGTTATCGGATGCAAGATCCTGCAGGACCCAGTAATTATTAAAAAACAGGCCACCGCCTGTCCATGTCCAGGTTATGAGTCCTCCGAACATACCATTGGCAAAACTGACCAGGTCTTTTTCCGAAAGAAAGTAGTTATCATAGTTCAGTTCAGAACGCAGATCCTGTTCCAAAAAGTCCTTGCAACTGCCAAGGGACAGCAACAGGACTGTCAAAAGTATAGTGATTTTTTTCATTGCCGTGGATTTAGCAGTTAAAATGTAGCATTAATACTGAACAACAGTGATCTGGCTGTGGGGTATGCCCCGTAATCAGCACCTTTGCCGAAAACACTTCCACCATAGATAGACACTTCGGGATCGTATCCTGAGTATTTTGTCAGGGTGTACAGATTGTACCCGCTCAATGATAGAGTTATATTATTGATTTTGATTTTATTCAGCAGCTCCCGCGGAAGGCTGTAGGATAAAATCACTTGTTTAAGCCTGGCATAAGATCCGTCTTCAACATATACATCAGACATAATTATCCCATGAGATGATGCATTAGCTCTTGGATATTCATTTGTAGGATTAGTCTCAGTCCACCTCTGAAGCGCAACGGCAGAGTTATTCTGGTATCCGTCAAAACTTTCCAGCTGAAACCTGTTGAAGTTGACGATTTCATTTCCATAATCACCCTGAATATAAATATCCAGTGAAAAATTCTTATATGAGAATGTGTTTCTGAAACCGTATGAGAAATCGGGGTTGGCATTGCCCAGTTTGAAGTAATCGTCAACGGTAAGTTTTCCGTCAGGAACCTTATCCACATATTTGCGGTCGCCCCACCTCGGTATTTTTGAAGGAAAGAACGGAACGGAAGAAGGATCTTCGTCAAGCTGAATTATTCCATCTGATTTGTAACCGTAAATAACACCTACAGGTTCACCTTCGCTTATCATTGTCCAATCAAGTATATTCAGGACCGATATGCCATAAATATTTTCGGATTTATCAAGGTTCGTCACTTCATTCCTGTTAAATGAAAGATTAAAGCGTGTGCTCCATCTGAAGTCACCTTCAAAATTGACGGTGTTCAGCGAAAACTCGATCCCTCTGTTCTGCAGGTCACCAACGTTATCCCAGACATACTCAAAACCTGAGGATCTGTTCACAGGCAGGTAAAGCAAAAGGTCAGAAGTATTTTTAAGATAAGCCTCTGTTGTGAACTCTATACGTGATTTGTAAAGACTAAGGTCAATTCCCACATCATACTGCCTGGTAACTTCCCATTTTAAATCATTGTTCGCAAGGGAATAAACATAGGTCCCGATAACCTCAGCACCTGATTCTTCACCATAGAAGTACTGATGTGTCCCCATAAGACTTAATGTGGCTCCCGATGGAATACCTTCATTCCCCACACTTCCTGCACTGATTCTTAATTTAAGATCATTTATAGCTTCAACATTTTCCAGGAATCTTTCTTTGGTAAGTCGCCATGCTGCCGAAACTGAAGGGAAGAAACCCCATTTATTGGAAGCTCCGAATTTTGACGATCCGTCAAGCCTTCCTGATACAGTAAGATAATACTTGCTGTCGAAATCATACATGACTCTTCCCAATCCGGATAACATGGCCCACGAACTGTATCCGGACATAATGGTTTTATCCAGTCCCATGCCAAGATTATAGTAAGTAAGCCTTTCATCTTCAAATCGCTCAACAGCTATCTCGGCTCTTTCAGATACAAATTTCTGAGCAGTCTGGCCGGCAAGCACGTTAAAATGATGCTTATCGAAAGCAAATTTATAAGTCAATGTGTTTTCCATCAGCCATGTATAGCCCTGGATATTCACATTTGACCCTTTACCCTTGTCCTGGCCTCTTTTAATATAGCTTGGTATGTACTGCTGTTCCTTGTTAAAGAAAGCGTCTATGCCGATTTTGAATTTATACTGGAGATTTTTAATAATGTCCCAATCTGTGTAGAAGTCACCAATCATCCTGTCGGTAGTGATCAGTATGTCTGTTTCATTCATCTCAGCAACTGGGTTTGGAATGGCATTGATGGTATTACTCTCATAGGTGTAACCTCCCACCCGGGTTGAATCATAAACTTCCTGTCCGGGATTAAACAGCAGAGCCATTGCTGTCACACTGGACGCCACATTAGGGACACCTGTTGTGACACCATGGCTGACAGATTGTGATAGGTTCAGATTTATGCCCGTTTTAACTGTTTTTGACAGCTCGGTATCAAGGTTGACCCTGACAGTACCTTTATTAAAATCAGAGTTATGAATAATACCCTGGTTAGTGACCAGGTTTGCGGACATGAAATACACTGTATTCTCATTACCGCCCTGGAGAGAAATCTGGCTGTTCATCACTGGAGCAGTCCTGAAGATTTCACCCTGCCAGTCAGTTCCTTCACCAAACCGGCTGGGAACTGCAAAATTGCTTCCATATGCAATAGCGGGATAATATTTTCTTGCTTCCGTTACAGCGTCATTTCCTAACTCCGCTAATTCTCTTGCATTCAGGAGATCGATTTTCCGGGCCAGCTGCTGTATGCCATAGCTTAAATTCAGGTTTACCTGCAAAGCTCCCTTTTTTCCCCGTTTAGTGTTTATCAGAATAACCCCGTTGGCTCCCCTGGCTCCGTAAATCGCAGTTGCTGATGCATCTTTTAATATTTGCATTGATTCTATGTCCTGGGGATTAATACTTGATAGGGGATTTATAGCTGATCCCTGAATAGTCCCGGTTGTAAGTTCTGTAGGATCGGTAATTATTGGAATACCGTCAATAACGTACAGAGGTTCATTTGTACCGTTAATAGATGTTGTTCCCCTGATACGAATAGAAACGGGAGCTCCTGGTTTTCCGGATGACTGACTGACTACAACACCTGATGCCTGTCCCTGAAGCGACTGATCAAGAGAGGTTATTGCCGGGGAATCTAATTCTTTCGCTTTCACTGATGATATGGAAACAGTCACATCTCCCTTTCGCTGTGTCCCGTAGCCAATTACGACAACCGCATCTAATTCAGTTGTTTCAAAAGTCATTGTGAATTCATAGAATGTTTTTCCCTCAACAACGCTCTGACTGGCCCTGGTATAGCCCACGAACGAGCAACTGATAGTTCTGGCAGTGCTTTTGTTAATTGTCAGGGTAAATTCACCGGCTGTATTTGTAAGTGTACCCGTAGTCGTTCCGTCAACAACAACAGCAACACCGGGTAAAGGTAACATGTCTTCATCCACAACCTTCCCCCTGATAGTTGCCTCCTGTGCAAATAAAGTATTTACGCACAGAAAGGACACAAGAAATAGGATTGAGTTTTTCATTTTTCGAAAGTTTCACTGATAACAAGAAGATAAGAACTGACTCGCAGAACTTCACTGTTCTTTCCGCGATAGAAAACCAGTCTTTATAGTCCTATGACTATATTTCAGGGTTGTCTGATAAGTATCCGGAAGAAATACTTTTCAGACAACCCGGAATAAATAGGTTTGATGGCAATTAATTAATTGTCAGTAAAGAATTATCTATATGAGTGCAGCTTAGAGCAGCATTGGCGTTAACCGTTGTTTCAATGGCAGTTGTACCATATGGTACAAAAGCTCCTTTGGCCTGGCTTTTAAATGTATTCGTAATTCTCAATCCCCAGACTTTTATTTCCCAGAACATCGACATTTGTGTTTCACTGGCAGCGGTAATCTTATAATCATAATATTCGTCAACAGCGGTATCTCCTGACTTAAGTCTCCTGATCAATCTGACAATAGCTATAGTATCAGCATTATTTGGAGTTTCTTTATAAACCCAGTAGCAAAAATGGTGTGAATCTTCAGCGAATGCAGGAGACAAATCTTCCTCGTAGGTTCCATCCTCGTTAAATCTGTAGATAATTGCAGCGTCAGCAGCCGAGAGTACATCTCCCCAAGCCGGATCTATACTGGCTGTAACTTTCCAGTCATATTTCACGAACATTGACTGGATAGAAATTTTTGTATTAACTACCAGGCCAATTGTTTTAACCGCGTTTTTTGAATCCGTTAATTCAAATTCAAATCCAAGAGTATGCAGATCATCAAATTCCGCCACAGTATATGTAAAATTATAGGTGTGAGTATTGCCGCTGGTGGTTATGTGTGATGTTACATCAGTTGCAGCACCTTTCTGGGTATCAACAACTTTATAATATTTAAGAGATTTAACTCCTTCGGCGACAATGGTCACTGTCGCAGTTGCATCCTGCCCTACATCCAGCTGGGCGGTAGATGATGGGTTGATTGTCATTTCTGTCACAATGTCTTTCTTGCATGAGTTAAAGACAAAAGTCGACACTACTGCCACAATGGCAATTAAAGAGAGAAAGAGAAGTGCTTTTTTCATGATTTTAAAGGTTAGGTTCATAATAATACGCTTAACTTGATATATGTTCAAATGTATGAACATATAATATGTATCAAATATAATAAAAATTCTTCAGAAATAGAAATTTTGTTTTACAAGCAAGTCTGAAATGTATATTTTGGAACTATATGATTAATTGCATTTTCGAAAGTTAAAGTTCTCTTTCGCTTTCAACACTGTATACAAAACTATCCGCCCTGTAATAGCTGATGTTATACTCTATAGGCCTTGCACCCGGGTCATAAACAAACCGTTTGCGTTTGAGTACCGGATCACCGCAGCTGAGTCTTAACTTCCCTGCCAGCAATTCATCTGCCACAAGGGCGCTGATTTCTTCTTTGGATAATTTGGCCGGTGTAGCATAATCTTTCTCGAGTATCTCATACAGCGGCTGGGTAAAATCTTCTTCCCCGGTCAGGCCAATTCTTGGGTGAAAGAATGAAACTGAAAACACAAAAGGCCCTGAAGAGCTGCCTCTTAACCGTTCAAGCTTTAAAATTTTCTTTTTTAAAGGTATTCTGAAAAAATCTACATGCTCCTGTTCAGCTTCCACCCATGAAATATTTAGCTCGTAATTGGTAATTTCAATACCCATGGCCTTCATTTCCTGGGAAAAGCTTAACCAGTTATTCAATCTTGTGTGAACACTGACATCAGCAACACGAGTACCAACTCCTTTTTTCCTGACAAGCAATCCTTCATAAACCAGTTTATTGGCTGCCTGCCTTAATGTATTTCTTGATATCCCAAGAAGCTTTGCAAGATCAACCTCATTTGGGAGGAGTTTACCTTTTGCATACTCAGGATCTTTGATCATTTCGCGCAGCAGGTTCTCAACCTGAATGTGCAATGGAGAAGCGCTTTTGTGATCAATCTGATAGTTCATTTCAGTCCATTTAGTCATTCTGCCGATCTCCTGCTGCAGAAAGTACATTTAAATGCAAGTTCGTCAAATTATGGATATAAACAATTTTGTTGACATCCTGCATTTTAAAATTGAAGATCAAATATCTTACCTTTGATTACGAATGGTAAATCGTCATGAATTCAAGGGAGAGAATCATTGCGTCGATAAACCACCGGCAGCCCGATAAAGTGCCCATTGACCTGGCCGGTTCAACTGTCACAGGCATCGCAGCAATTGCTTACAATAATCTGAAAAAACATCTTGGAATTAAAAACCCGACGAGGGTCTTTGATGTTGTCCAGCAACTGGCTAATGTTGATATGGAGATAATTGATTTATTCGGTGTTGATGCTCTTGATATAAACAGGATCTCTGCGGAGAGTGGTGACTGGTATGAAGTTGAACTTGCTGATGGAAGCAAGGCAGAGTATCCGCAATGGTATCACCCCGTCAGATTGCCTGATGGCTCATGGCAGACGACCGATTCAGACGGCACAATATTATCGAGGATGCCGGTTGGCGCAACATGCTTTGATCAGATGTATTTCCCGTATGAAAACGGATATCCGGAAAATTTCAGC
>Ga0207931_1000637_pt1 | contig 12728 bp, 10 predicted proteins | sample NGESurdeep092012_2_FD_184478 | JGI IMG/M metagenome (GOLD analysis project Ga0207931, IMG submission 184478) | Arctic peat soil microbial communities from Barrow, Alaska - NGEE Surface sample 415-1 deep-092012 (SPAdes) | ecosystem: Environmental > Terrestrial > Soil > Wetlands > Peat ...
CCTCTTGCCCTGGTTGTCGCGGTCGCGGCCGGCGTGATCCTGGGCTTGCCGATCCTGCGGATGCGCGGCGATTACCTGGCCATCGTCACCCTGGGCTTTGGCGAGATCATCCGCATCGTTGTCCTTTCCGACTGGCTGAAACCCCTCCTGGGGGGCTCGGAGGGAATCCAGCGCATCGGCAAACCGGCCTTCGGAAGTTTCGTTCTGGTAAACCAGCAGGAGCTTTATTACTTGATATTGGCTGGGATCATCCTGGCAGGCTTTATCGCTACCCGCTTGAAGGATTCCCACCTCGGCCGTTCCTGGATGGCCCTGCGTGAGGATGAAGATGTTGCCGAAGCGATGGGCATCAACAAGGTCACCACCAAGCTGCTGGCCTTTGCGATGGGCGCCCTCTTTTCCGGCTTGGGGGGTGCGTTGTTTGCAACCAAGATCGGCTCGGTCTACCCGCAAAGCTTTAGCTTTATTGTTTCGATCAATATCCTTTCCCTGATCATCATCGGCGGCATGGGCAGCATCCCGGGTGTCTTTGTTGGCGGGTTGGCTCTGGTTGGATTACCTTTGCTGCTCAGCCAGTTCGCGGATTTCCGTTACCTGATTTACGGTGCCGTATTGGTGATCATGATGTTGATGAAACCGGAGGGGCTGGCGCCGGAAGCACGCCGCCGCCTTGAATTGCACGAAGATGATATTGGACCGAGTCCGCAAGAAGAACCTCAGACCTTGACAAAGAATCCGGGGCGCTAGGAGGAGACTGAGATGGCGATACTCGTTTCGAACAAGGTGACCAAACGATTCGGCGGCCTGGAAGCTGTAAGCAAGGTTGATCTGGAAGTAAAAGAACACGCGATCTACAGCATCATCGGCCCCAATGGAGCCGGCAAGACCACCTTCTTCAACTGCGTGACCGGTTTTTACACCCCGGAGGAAGGGGAGATCTTGTTCAACGGCAGGAACATCACCGGCCTGTCCACCGACCGGGTTACGCGCTTGGGGATTGCCCGCACCTACCAGAACATCCGCCTGTTCAAGAACATGACCACTGTGGAAAATATCCTGGTCGGGATGCATCCTCATTTGAAATCGGGCGTGCTGGGAGCAATATTCCGCGATCCGCGCACCAACCGGGAGGAAAAAGAAGCCGTCGAGGAAGCCAGCCGGCTGCTCAATTTTATCAATCTAAAAGGGAAGGGAGACCTGCTGGCCAAGAACCTGCCTTACGGTGAACAACGCCGCCTGGAGATTGGGCGGGCTCTCGCCAGCAAACCCTCCCTCCTGCTCCTGGATGAACCCACCGCCGGTATGAATCCCAGCGAGACTCAGGATATGGTCGGTTTTATCCGCCGTTTGCGGGATGAGTTGGGCATCACCATCCTGCTCATCGAACACCAGATGCGGGTGGTGATGAGCATTTCTGAGCAGATCACCGTTCTTGATTTTGGCCTGAAAATCGCCGAGGGAACTCCGCAGGAAATCCAGAAGAATCCCCGCGTAGTCGAAGCCTATCTTGGGCGAGGCGCGGCGAGCGGCCTCGGCCAGGCCCTCACAGCAGACTGAGCCGGAGGACCATTATGCCTATTCTGGAAGTCGAGAATATTCACTCATATTACGGCAACATCCACGCCCTTAAAGGGGTTTCTTTGACCGTTGAGAAGGGTGAAATAGTGACCTTGATCGGTGCCAATGGCGCTGGCAAGTCCACCACCCTGCGCACCATCTGCGGTTTGCTTAAGCCCCGTGAGGGCCATGTGCGCTTCAATGGGGAAGACCTGGCTCCCTATAAACCCCACGACCTGATCTTTAAGGGAATGTCGATGGTGCCGGAGGGACGGCAAATCTTTGCCCGGCTGACAGTCGCTGAGAACCTGGAAATGGGAGCCTACACCCGCAAGAAAGGGCCGGAGTTGGCCGCGGACCTGGAGCGCGTGTTCACTCTGTTCCCGCGCCTCAAGGAGCGTCGTAAACAGGTCGGCGGCACGCTCTCCGGCGGGGAACAACAGATGCTTGCCACCGGGCGGGCGCTCATGGCTCACCCCCGCCTGCTTTTGATGGATGAACCTTCCATGGGGCTGGCCCCGGTCCTGGTGGAAAGTATTTTTGATACCATCATCCAGATAAACAAGGAGGGCACCACCATCCTGCTGGTCGAGCAAAATGCCCTCATGGCGCTCAGTGTTGCCACGCGCGGCTACGTTCTTCAGACCGGAGAAATCATATTACAGGATACTTCTGAGGAACTCAAGAAAAACAAGATGATACAAAAATCCTATTTAGGCATGGAATAGAGTCTTGTGTAGTCGATTTGACGGATCGTGCAACTCACTTCGCCTGCCTGGAATAAACGGCTCTCTTCGTGAACAGCGAAGAGAGCCTGCGGATAGTCGTCCGCACGCAGGCCGGTGCAATGATTCTCCGTAAGTTAATCGAAAAAGCACTTGGAGCGTCAACCGTTACCAAGATGGATCAAAAGTTCAATTATGCAATTTGCATAAATCAGGCATAGACGCCAATTCAAACGAAAGGATTGCAAATGGCTGAACAACAACTGCTTTACCTCTCACGCGCCAACGTTGAAAACGTTGCGCTTGACATGCCGACCATTCTGAAACTTCTCGAAGAGGCATTCAAGGAAAAAGGTCATGGGAAGGTCGAAATGCCCCCCAAGCCGGGGATCCACACCATGCCGGACGCCTTCATCCATGCCATGCCTGCTTTTATCCCCTCGCTGCATTCAGCAGGGATCAAATGGGTCAGCGGCTATCCCGAGAATTTCAAGCGGGGTCTTCCCTACATTACAGGGTTGCTCATCCTTAATGAGGATGAGACCGGTATTCCCTACGCCGTGATGGACTGTACCTGGATCACCGCTTACCGAACCGGGGCGGCGACCGGGCTGTCCGCCAAGTATCTGGCCCGTCCAAATAGCGAGGTGGCCGCGATCCTGGCGTGCGGGGTGCAGGGGCGGACCAACCTGGAGGCGCTTGCCTGCCTGTTCCCGCTCAAGCGCGTATACGCCTACGACATTCTGCCGGAAGTCCAGGCGAAATTTATCGAAGAAATGAAGAGGAAATTCAAATTTGAGGTCGTTCCAGCCAAAGGACCCAAAGAGGCTGTCATGGAAAGTGATCTGGTCGTGACATCCGGCCCGATCCTCAAACATCCCACCCCCATCATCGAAAAGGACTGGCTGAAGCCCGGCGGGTTTGGTTCAGCCGTTGATTTCGACTCGTATTGGACCGGTCCGGCGATGGCTCAAATGGACAAGATCAGCACGGACGATCACGCGCAGTTCCAGTACTATCGCACGAGCGGTTACTTCCAACAAACTCCCGATCCCTATGCAGACCTGGGCGAGTTGGCTACCGGTCAGAAACCGGGGCGGGGCTCAGACAGCGAGCGGACTCTGGCGATCAACCTGGGCCTGGCGATGGACGATATGGCCATCGCACCGGAAATCTACCGGCGGGCACGCGAAAAAGGGATCGGCACCTGGCTGCCGCTATAATGGTTCCCAGAACAGCTGATGTCGTAATTATCGGAGGCGGCGTAATGGGCGCAAGTACCGCTTACCATCTTGCCCTGCGCGGCCAAAAGAACATTCTGCTCCTTGAAAAAGATGAATTCTTTGGACAGGGTGCAACCGGCCGCTGTGCAGGGGGGGTCCGATATCAATTCTCGACCGAGGTCAACGTCCGTCTTTCCTTGCAGAGTTTACCCATGCTCGAGCGTTTCAAGGACGAGATCGGTCAGGAGATTAGCTTCCACAAGTGCGGTTACCTTTTTGTTCTTACCAGGCCCGAAGACGTCAAAACCTTTCGGCACAGCCTGGAGCTCCAGCGGAACCTTGGCGTCCACACCGAATGGCTGGCCCCGGACGAAATTCACCGTCGCCTGCCCTTGATGCGTTTTGAGGATGCCCTGGCAGGGTCATTTAATCCGGAAGACGGCCTGGTCGACCCGAACAGCGTTGTCATGGGTTATGTGGGCGCGGCGCAGCGTTTAGGAGTTCAATGCCTCAATAATGTCGAAGTAACCGGCATTCAGGTTGCGGCAGGTAAAATCATTGCCATGGAAACAAATCGGGGGACGATCTCCACCCCGGTAATCGTGAACGCTGCGGGGCCCTGGGCCGGTCTGATCGGTCAAATGGCGGGAGTAGCGGTCCCAATTGTCCCTTATCGCCGACAAATCATGACGACCACTCCATTGCCGGAAGTGCCTCAAGATTTTCCCTTCGTTCTGGATTTCGCACAGTCTCTTTACTTCCACCGGGAGGGGGATGGAATTTTGACCGGCATGTCAAACCTAAACGAAAAAGCCGGATTCGACCAGAGCGTTGACGAGGACTTCGAGATGATCAACCTTGAGGCGGCAATCGCCCGCATGCCCTGCCTCGAGAAGGCCGGCTTGCTGTCTCATTGGGCCGGCTTGTATGAAGTCACCCCCGACGCGCATCCAATCTATGGCAAAACACCCGTCGATGGCTTTTATATCGTTGCTGGTTTCTCAGGTCACGGTTTCATGCACGGCCCAATCTCGGGAAAATTAATGGCGGAATGCATCCTGGACGGGAAATTCCACAGCCAGGACGTTTCAATGCTCGACCTGGCCAGGTTCAAGGAAGGTCGTCAAATCCAAGAATATAACGTCGTCTGATCGGGAAAAGCGGCTTGAGCACCAGGAATAAAACGACGGGCTGTGTACACAACCCGTCAGATTTTTTGGTTACACCGGCTTACTTTTTTCTCAGTGAACTCCAGACATACACCCCAATCCCGATCCCGGCCAGCAAAAACACGGCCCCGAGGATGCCCAGCAGCGGCATGCGTTTATTCCCGGGGTTACCGGTTACCACCACTGTTTTTAACTGCGCACCGTAGTCAATATAGGCGATATCACCGGCGCTGGCATCCACGCTGGAGGTCAGGTTAATCGTGGGGTTATACCCATCCGGCGCCGCGGCGCTGACGTTATACTTACCCATCGGCACATTCGTGAAGCACATGCCCTGGTAGGCAGTCGCGTCCGGGTTGATGGCAGTGGTCAGGGTTTGGGAGTATGTCCCATCCAGGCTGGTGAGACTGATCGCCGCACCAGGAATGGCACTCTCGGTTGTCTGGCGCAAGCCGTCGCCGTTAACATCGTCGTAGACCAGCACACACACTTCGGCCATGCCGCCCGCACCCGGTGTGGCCGTTGGCAGGGCTATCGTCGGTGACGGCGAAGGCCCGGGAGTCGGCGAGGCGGCTGCGGGTCCACCGACGCCAATCATTAACTGCTGTCCCTCGCGTAGAGAGCAATTCGCGTCCAACTGGTTGGTCAACCGCAGATAATCCTGCGTTACGCCGTATAAGATGGATATCTGTTCGCAGGTATCCCCGGCTTTAACGATATAGATAATCCGTCCGTCCGGGCCGGGAGTCGGCGAGGGGTAACCCACCAGCGGTTCACCGGGTGCAGCCTGGACACCCGAGGAAATCCAGCCCAACCCAAGGATAATCAGGAAAACGCTGACAAGCAGAAGGGCCTTGGTTTTCATGGAGTCACTTGCAAAGATTATACCCCATCGCCTGTGCCCTTGATATAATGCAATTGCAGGTGCTGCGGGAATTCCCCAATATTCCAACTGCGATTCCAAGAAGGAGTAAACATGACTCTACAAGTCATTGTGGGTGCACAATGGGGGGACGAGGGCAAAGGCCGCATCGTGGATTGGTTTGCTGCACAAGCGGATCTCTCCGCCCGCTACAACGGCGGTGATAATGCCGGGCACACCGTTACGGTGGGAAGCCGGATCTTTAAACTGCATCTCATTCCATCCGGGATCATTCACCCGCAAATCGTTGCCATTCTGGGGAACGGCATGGTGGTCAACCCAGGCACGCTGTTAGATGAAATGGATATACTCCGCCAGGCCGGGATTTCCGTCTCACCGGAGCGGCTGCGCCTTTCCTACGCTGCGCATCTCATCACGCCCGCCCACCAGGCGCTCGATAAGGCTCTCGAAGCAGCCCGCGGCAAGGGCAATATTGGTACCACCGGGCGCGGCATCGGACCGGCATATACGGATAAAGCCACCCGCCGCGGCCTGCGCGCCGCCGATATGCTGGCTCCCGATTTCTTCGAGCGGATTGGCGACCACGTGGCTGAGGCTAACCGGACCCTGAGCATGCTGGGCGCACCCGCACTGGACCCGGCACCGGTCTGCGAACAATACCGGGAATATGCCGCCCGCCTGAAGTCCCACATTGCCGATACAGCGCTCGAACTTCACGCTGCGCTGCGAGCCGGGAAAACTGTCCTGGCTGAAGGCGCACAGGGGACTCTGCTCGATATTGACTTTGGCACCTATCCTTTCGTGACCTCCTCCAGCACCACAGCCCCCGGCGCGTTGACCGGTCTCGGCCTGGGGCTGGATGCGGCCGGCGATGCGCGTGTGATCGGCGTGGTCAAGGCCTTCCAGACGCGGGTAGGCTCCGGGCCTTTCCCGACCGAGGTCTTTGACGACCTGGCCCTGCGACTGCGCGGCAGTGGCGAACATCCTTGGGACGAATACGGCACCACCACCAGCCGCCCGCGGCGCGTCGGCTGGCTGGACGGGGTTTTATTGAAGTATGCCGTTCGAATCAACGGAATCAGCGACCTGGCGGTCACCAAGCTGGACATCCTGAGCGGATTGGAAAGCATCCGGCTGTGTACTGCCTACCGCCGCGACGGGAATTTGTTATCCGGCCTGCCCTTCGGCCCGGCAGACCTGTGTCCGTACGAGCCGGTTTACGAGGAACTACCTGGCTGGAAGGAAGACGTCTCTGCCGTGCGGACATGGGAGGGTTTGCCAACGGCGGCGAAAACCTATCTCGAGCGGGTGACCAGCCTGGCTGGGGTGCCGGTGCGGCTGGTCAGTGTGGGGCCGGAAAGGGAGCAGATTGTCAATCATCCATAACAAAAGAGACCGCCTTTCGGCGGTTTGATTTTTATTCACTCACCTTACGCAAAACGTCCCGCAGGTTCCCGTAATTCAGGCTCACTTTCTGTCCAAACCTGCCCCCTTCACCCTGCGGGTACTACGCGGGGACGTTCCCCTGCGGGGACGATGTCAGCGGGACGGTGCGTAACATCAGTTATTCAATCGTCCTGGTGCTCGGTTTCTGATATCTTTTTTTGATCTCCGGCAGGAAGTACTCGTTGAAGAATTTATCCACATTGTAATCCGGCTTCCAGCCCCAGTCCTTGCGGGCCAGCGAGTCGTCCACGTCCTCCGGCCAGGAATCGACGATGCCCTGGCGGCGCGGGTTCGGCTCGAAGGTGATCTGCGCGCCGGAGAAGGCAGCCAGCGCCCGCTGGCGGAACTCACCGGCCGTAAGGCTGAAAGCCGCAATGTTGTAGACCTGGCTGGTGAGGCATTTGCGGGGCGCATCCATCAGCATCAGCAGGGACTTGATGGCATCCGGCATGGCCATGAACGAGATGCGTGTGTCGGCATCCACGAAGCAGGCGTAGGGTTTGCCAGCCGCGGCTGAATGCAGCATCTCGGGCCCATAATCACTTGTCCCGCCGCTGGGGACGGTGAAGGCGCTGACCAGCCCGGGGAAGCGGATGGCGCGGAAATCGAGCATCGTGGGCGGGTTCGGGTCCAGGTGGCGCTGTCCGCAGTAGCGGCTGTAATAAACGCCCAGTTTTTCGCAATAGAGTTTGTTGCAGCCGTACATGGTGTGCGGGGTGTTCCACTCGTCTTCTTTTACGTTCCCAGCAGCGTGCTTGGCGGCCCGGTCCGGGAAACCGTAGGCGGCGATCGAACTTGGGAATAGGAACTTGACCGGCTTCTTGAGCTTTTCCGACTTGTAAGCTGCCAGCAGCAGCAGTTGCATCGTCCCTTCCACGTTGATGCGGTGGGCTTCCTCGGTGGCCACCTCCGCTTTCGAGGAGAGCGAGGCTGCCAGGTGGAAGATGATGTCGAAATCATAATCATAAAAAATCTTGATCCGGTTGACCAGGTCCCCCTGCATGTGTTCCGCCGAAAGGCTCTTGATCGTCTCGGGCAGGGGCACCAGGTCGGCGGTGACGATGCGGAAGCCCCGCTTTGTCAGGCTTTGGACAAGTGCCTGGCCGATCTCGCCGCACGCGCCGGTCACCAGGACGGATTTTTCGTTCATGGATTTCTCCTTCTGTTCCAGTTTATGCTAGAATGATAATATATAAAGGTGGTTGAGACACCAATTGATTGTACAACAGCTTGCGTAAAAATTCTTCCGAACTTTGGCCGATGAAACTCACTTTTTTTTGCCGTGGATTGCTCCTGCTCGTTTCCTTGACCGCTTGCAGCGGCCTGTTCCCCGCGCCCGCCCTGACCCCCACGCCCATCTCCGGGACCGAAACGCCCACAGCCACCATCGTCTGGTTCCCGCCGACCAATACGCCGACTTTCTTCCCGACCCAGACCATCCTGTCAACCCCGGAACAGCGCCCGGGTCTCGGGGAGCTGCTCTTCACGGATATCTTCGACCAGCCTGACCTGTGGAGTACCTCCGTGGCCTCCAAGGCCAGCGCAACAGTGACCCACAACCGGCTGATCCTGTCCATCTCCGGGCAGGGACCGGTTTCCATCGCCAGTCTGCGCAGCCAGCCGGCACTGGGAGATTTCTACGCCGAAGCCACCGTAAAGCTTAGCCTGTGCGGCGACAAAGACCAGTTCGGGATGATCTTCCGCGCCGCTCCCGGCGACAACAATTACCGCTTCGCGGTCAGCTGCGATGGCCAGGAGCGTCTTGAACGCAGGCTTTCCGGGTCCACCACGCTCCTGCTCGATTGGCTGTCCAGCGGCGACGCGCCCATCGCGGCTCCCGCCGAGGTCAAACTCGGCGTCTGGGCGGTGGGCGACGAGATACGCTTCTTCCTGAACGACCACTACCAGTTCAATATTCGGGATCCCGCCCTGCACGCCGGTACGCTCGGCTTTTTCGTGTATGCCAACGGGGCAGCGCCCATCACCGCTTCCTTCTCGGACCTGACGGCGTATTCTGTCGCCTATGTTTCTCCCACTCCTTCGCTCACGCCGTCCCGGACGCCGACCCCTTCCCGCACTCCCATTCCCAGCCGGACTCCCACCCCATGAAGAATAAACTCAACGACCTCGACCCCAAGACTTGGCTCAAGTTCCAGAAATCCTGGTTCATCCACAACCCCCCGCCGCGCAAGAAGGGCGTGCTGGTCCATCCGGCCAAGTTCCCGGAGACAATGGCCCAGGAATTCATCGAATTCTTCACCAAGCGCGGTGGAACGGTACTGGACCCGATGGCCGGTACCGGTTCGACGCTCATCGCCGCCCTGCGGGCGGGACGGCACTCCTGCGGCATTGAGCTCAATCCGAAATATGCCGAGATCGCCCGGCAAATCATTGCCGATGAACGCCTCGCGCTGGGGGCATCCGCCGAAGGTCTAACCTCCGACGTTATCACGGGTGACGCCTCTCAGGCTCTTGACTTTGGACTTTCGACGTTCGACTATGTTTTGACTTCCCCGCCCTACTGGGACATGCTGCACGCCAAAGGCGCAGAGACACAGAAGAAGCGCCGCACTTCAGCGGATCTGGATGTCTTTTATTCCGACGACCCGCATGACCTCGGCAACCTGCACGATTATGAGGAATTCCTGGCGAAACTGGTCGCCATCTATGCCGGTTTGAAGCCGGTACTAAAAGAGAAAGCCTACCTGACAATCATCGTCAAGAACGTGAAAAAAGGCGGGAAGATCTACCCCCTGGCCTGGGACCTGGGCCGCGAACTGGGCAAGGTGTACAAGCTCAAGGATGAAAAGCTCTGGATGCAGGATAACCAGCGCCTGGCGCCCTATGGGCTGGGGTCCGCCTGGGTGAGCAATACGTTCCATCACTATTGTTTGCAGTTCAGGAATGAGTAAGGGCACGAACTATCGTGCCCCTACCCATCTACGATGATCACATCCACTGACATCCTCCACCTCCCCTATACCCCCGACCTGACCGAAGGCGGTATTGCTTATGCCTGCCGTTCGCTGGCCACCACAACCGAACGCATGGGCGGCGCCCGGCCCCGTGCGGGAACCGGGACTAACGTGGAGCGCTTGCGGCGCATCGTTGGCGGGGTGGCTGCCGAACTGGCTTTCCGGCATACTCTTACCGAGCAGGCCATCCCGTTCAACGTGCTGGGGGCGACGCCCTTTACCCACCCGGACCGGTACAACGTCTCGCTGGGCGGGCATCGCTGCGACCTGAAGAGCTTCCTCATCACCCGTCGCCAGCAGATCGCCCTCATCCGGAAGGACCCAACGTTCGTGCTCCAAGCTCCCGCCCTCGTCCCGCTTGACCAGTTTGCGGCCGAAGGACACAAACTGGATGATCTGTATCTATTCGCTTTTTTGCTGGGGGTGGTGGCGGCTGCCCGGGAAGATGTGGATAAAGCAGTGGCTGCCGGTCAGCCTATCTATCTCATCCACCCCCTGCCCGACAACTGGGCGCGTCCGGCCAACTGGCTGCTGCTCGAAAAGTTGGCCCTGAAAAGCGAATGCGAGACGCCCATCAGCGTAGAGATCGGCGGACAGAACGTTGAGCGGGAATTCGTCACTGCCATGTTGGAACTCCCGCCTAAAAAACGCGTGCCTGTGGAGCAGAGTTTCCACAGCCTGGCCTATGTCCACGCGGCGCGCAAGCCCGAGGCCCGGATCGGCCTGCACAGCCCGCTGCGCGGCGAAGCGTATATCATCCCGGCCCACGCCTGGGGCAATATCTGGGTCTATGGGATGGACATTTTGCTCACCGGCTGGCTCAGCCACGAGGAGTACCGCCGCAAAGCGAAAGTGCTGAACGCTGGGATGCGCACCTTCCAATATGACCGCACGCGCGTGAAAAACCTGCTTGTCCCAATGTTGGAGTTGAATCCGCTGGGCGGACTGTTGACACGTGTGAAGGAGTGGGAGGCGGAAAGGGGAAGTCCCGCGCACCTTGAGGCGATTAAATCGCGAGATAGCATTCGGCTCAACGAATGACGACCCGGGTAAATTTGCTACTCCGCTAATGAAATTATCGGGTTATTCTGCGATTAGGATGATTAAAAGAAGCATTTTTCCCAATGGCGGAGTTGAATCCACTGGCACCGCTGTTCTCGCTGTGTTGGGGTCTTCGCGAAGCACCCCCGCCCGCACCCCGAAGGAGGCCAGACCCCGACACCCCGGTGACCGAAAGTCTCAACCACTTGTGATGTTTTCAGGACTAGTCTGGTAGGAGACCTGCGGTCAGAAACTGTTGCGGGTCAGGAGACCCGCACCAAGCGTGAATTATTAATTGACGTCTCCTGTATCCTGTGGTATCATCCCATCACAACCAAATAGCCCCCAACGGCACTCTTATTCAGAGAGGTGGAGGGACCGGCCCTGTGAAACCTCGACAACCACCGCGCAAGCGGCTGGTGCCAATTCCGGCAGTAGGGGTAATCCTTATTATTACCCGTAGTTCTGGAAGATGAGAGGGCAGCCGTGCGCCTCGCGCAATTGCCCTTTCGCTTGAAGGGGCAATTTCATTTTTACAGGAGACCCACAATTCGTGACTACCACTTTTATGTCTTCCCCCAAACTGCTGTTCACCTCCGAGTCGGTGACCGAAGGCCATCCCGATAAACTGTGCGACCAGATCGCCGATTCCGTCCTGGACGCCTGCTTCGAGCAGGACCCGCTTAGCCGCGTGGCCTGCGAAGTGGCCACCAAGACCGGCTTCGTGATGCTGCTGGGCGAGATCACCACTCACGCCTTTGTCAATTTCGACGACCTGGCCCGCAAGGTTATCAAGGAGATCGGCTACGACAGCAGCGAAAAGGGCTTCGACGGAAATACCTGCGGTGTGCTTTCGGCCATCTCCAGCCAGAGCCCGGATATTGACATGGGCGTCAGCAAATCCCTGGAAGCCAAGGACGGTGACGAGGACCAGATCGACCTGATCGGCGCCGGCGACCAGGGCATGATGTTCGGCTATGCCTGCAACGAGACCGCACAACTGATGCCGATGCCCATCTACCTGGCCCACAAATTGACCCGCAAGTTGGCCGAGGTGCGCAAGGCAGGCACACTGCCCTGGCTACGCCCGGACGGCAAGTCCCAGGTCACGGTAGAGTATGCTTACGGCAAGCCGAAGCGCATTGACACCGTGCTGGTCTCCACCCAGCATTCCCCGGATGTTTCGCACGCTGATATCGAAGAAGGAATCATGGAGCACGTCATTGTGCCGAGCATGCCCGCAGAGATGGTGGACAAGAACCTGAAGATCATTGTCAACCCGACCGGGCGCTTTGTCATCGGCGGCCCCATGGGCGACGCGGGGGTCACCGGGCGCAAGATCATCGTGGATACCTACGGCGGCATGGGTCGTCACGGCGGCGGTGCGTTCTCTGGCAAGGACCCGACCAAGGTGGACCGCTCGGCAGCCTACGCGGCGCGCTGGGCGGCCAAGAACGTGGTCGCGGCGGGACTGGCCGACCGGATCGAGATCCAGGTGGCCTATGCCATCGGCATGGCGCACCCGCTCTCGGTCAACGTCGAAACCTTCGGGACCGGGAAAATTGCCGACGAAAAGATCAGCAAACTCATCCTCGAGCACTTCGACCTGCGCCCCGGCGCCATCATCCGCGACCTGGATCTGCGCCGTCCCATCTACCGCAAGACGGCCGCCTACGGCCACTTCGGACGGGACGATGTCCAGTTCCCGT
>Ga0207931_1000638_pt1 | contig 12723 bp, 8 predicted proteins | sample NGESurdeep092012_2_FD_184478 | JGI IMG/M metagenome (GOLD analysis project Ga0207931, IMG submission 184478) | Arctic peat soil microbial communities from Barrow, Alaska - NGEE Surface sample 415-1 deep-092012 (SPAdes) | ecosystem: Environmental > Terrestrial > Soil > Wetlands > Peat ...
CCACCGAGATCACCGAGTTCACCAACGCCGGCCTGATGGTCGGCCTGGCGACCGTCAACCTGGCCGACGACCCGATGGCCACCTTCAACGGGTTCTGGGGCGCCTGCTCGACCTACGGATCGTTCAGCTACCTCAAGTACGGCCCCATGCGGCTCTTCAGCCAGCTCGCCCAGGACACCCAGCTCAAGGTCGGCAAGGTGCTCTGGGTCGCGGGTCACTCCGGCCCGGAGACCGCGGAGGATTCACGCACCCACTTCGGGATCTTCGAGACCGGGGTGACGCAGCTCTTCCCCGAAGGCCACGTGATCGACCTGCACCCCTGGGAGTACAACGAAGTCCCGGTGGTGCTGGGTGCGGCGCTGGCCCAGGCGGCGCCGATCGTCGCCCTGCACCTGACCCGCCCGCCGATCGAGCTACCCGACCGCGCAGCGTTGGGGATGCCTTCCCACTTCGAGGCCGCCCGCGGCGCGTATGTGCTGCGCGACTTCCGGCCCGGCCAACCCGCCATGGGCACCGTCTTCGTGCAGGGCACCACGAGCACCGCCAACCTCGTGAAGCTCCTCCCCGATCTGGATCGGGAACGCCTCAATGTCAAGGTGGTGGCCGCCATCAGCCCGCAGCTGTTCCGCCTGCAGCCGGCCGACTACCGGGCCCGGACGGTGACCCCGGCCGACCGGATCGACGGGATGGCGATCACCAACCGGGCCGCCCGGCTGATGTCCGACTGGGTGGACGGCCCGCTGGCCCTCGAGTACTCAATGGGCTCGGACTGGGACGACCGCTGGCGGACCGGTGGCACGATCGACGAGGTCATGGACGAGGCGCACCTGACGCCGTCCCACCTGCTGGCGGGGATCGAGCGCTTCGTGCGTGAGCGCGAGTCGCGGCTGCGGCGGGTGCGCGAGGCGCTCGAGGCGGCCGAGTCACGCGGGTCGGTCGGCACGACGGGCGGCCGGTGACCCGGTCTTCTCATCCACAATCAGCGGTCCTGGCCTCCGGGTCATGCAGAGGAGCATCCCATGCAGCCACTTGAGCTCGAGCGTGACCTCGTCGACGCGACCGTCTACGAGAATACGGTCGCGCGGTTTCGGGAGGCTGGCGTCGGCCTCCCCACGTTTGCGCAGCTCGCGGACCCGTCCCTCATCCCGGCGAAGATTCGCGCCGCGCTTGCGTCGGTCGGACCCGATGACGCGCATCCCCTGAACCTGTTCCGGGTCAACTGGTACAACGACGACGCTCGGCGCGGCCTCGCACCGGTGCCCGCCCACGTCGTGCTCCCGAAGGCGCTCACGGGCGTCGACGCGCGCATCGTCGTGGCGTTCGGCGATCGGTTCCCGATGATCGGCGCTCACAAGGTGCTCGCCGCCTACGGTTGCCTGGTCCCGCGGGTCATCACCGGGCAGTTCGACCCGACGCGCCACCGCGCGATCTGGCCGTCCACCGGGAACTACTGCCGGGGCGGGGTCGCGATCTCCCGGCTGATGGACTGCCGGGGTGTGGCCGTGCTGCCGGAGGGCATGAGCCGGGAGCGTTTCGCCTGGCTGGAGAACTGGGTCGTCGACCCGTCCGACATCATCCGGACACCCGGCACCGAGAGCAACGTCAAGGAGATCTATGACCGTTGCAAGGAGCTCGCCGCCGACCCGGAGAACGTGATCTTCAACCAGTTCTCGGAGTTCGGGAACTACATCGCCCATTACCTCGCTACCGGGACGGCGCTCCTGAACGTCTACGACGCGATGCGCCAGGAGGAGCCAGCGCTTCGGCTGCGGGCGTTCGTCTCGGCGACCGGTTCGGCCGGCACCATCGCCGCGGGCGATTTCCTCAAGGCGCAGGCCGGGTCCCTCACCGTTGCGGTCGAGGCGCTGGAGTGCGCGACCATGCTCCGCAACGGGTTCGGCGAACACAACATCCAGGGGATCGGCGACAAGCACATCCCGTTCATCCACAACGTGATGGCGACCGACGTGGTGGTTGCGGTCTCGGACCGCGCGACCGACCGCCTGGGCGTCCTGTTCAACACCGAGGTCGGCCGCGCCTACCTCGGCGGGCGGCGGAGCGTGCCGAGCGAGGGCATGGACGCCCTGCCGTCCCTGGGCCTCTCGAGCATCGCCAACGTGCTGGGCGCCATCAAGACCGCCAGGTACTACGACATGGGCCCCGACGACGTGATCGTGACCGTGGCGACCGATGGCGCCGCCATGTACGGCAGCGAACGCGACCTGGCGCTGGGCAAGTATTTCGCGGGCGACTTCGACGAGGTGGCCGCCGGGGAAGTCTTCGGCGAGCACCTGCTCGGCGCCACGACCGACCACCTGTTGGAGCTCAGCCACGAGGACCGGGAGCGGATCTTCAACCTCGGCTACTTCACGTGGGTCGAACAGCAGGGGATGTCGATCGACGAGTTCCGGATCCGCCGGAACCCCGGGTTCTGGAGCGACCTGCCCAAGATCGTGACCGATTGGGACCGCATGATCGACGAGTTCAACGCGCGGACCGGAGTGCTGGAGGCCATGTGACCACCCCAGCCGGCGCCCTCGCCAGCGCCCTGGTCTGCGCCGGGTGCGGCGCGTCGCCGGCGCGGGACGATCCGCATCCGTTCCGATGCCCGAACGCGGGCGCCAACGACGACACGGACCACGTCCTGCGCCGCCGGCTGGACGCCTCGGCAGCGGAGTTCCCGGCCGCCGGGGACGACGCCGCGACGAGTCCCTACCTCCGCTACCGGCGGCTGTTCCACGCCTATCACCTTGCCCGCGCGGGCGGGGTCGAGGACGAGGAATACTGCGCGCTGGTCGCTCGCCTGGACGGCGAGGTCGCGAAGGTCGACGGCCGCGGGTTCGTCGCCTCGCCGTTCGCCCGCGCAGACGCGCTCAGCGAGCAGCTCGGGTTCGCGCCGGACGGCGGCATCTGGGTCAAGGACGAGACCGGCAACGTGTCCGGCTCGCACAAGGCTCGCCACCTGTTCGGGCTGCTGGTGCACCTCGAGGTGCTCGAGCGGCTGGGCCTTGCCGACCCGGCGCATCGACCCAACCTCGCCATCGCCAGCTGCGGGAACGCCGCCCTGGCAGCGGCCGTCGTCGCGGCGGCCGGCCGTCGCGTGCTGGACGTGTTCGTCCCGATCGACGCGGATCCCGCCGTCGTCGGCCGGCTGAAGGCGCTCGACGCGCGTGTCACCGTGTGCCCGCGTGAGCCGGGCGTTCCCGGCGACCCCACCTACCACCGGCTTGTCCGTGCGGTCAATGCGGGCGCCCTCCCCTTCACCTGCCAGGGAAACGAGAACGGAATCGCGGTCGAAGGCGGGTTCACGCTCGGATACGAGATGGCAGCGGCCCTGGCGAACGGACCCACGCTGGATCGGCTGGTTGTCCAGGTTGGCGGCGGCGCCCTTGCGAGCGCGTGCATCGAGTCGATCGATGACTGCGTGGCCATGCGAGTCCTCCCGCGGGCGCCGCGCCTCCACGCCGTGCAGACAGAGGGTGCCTGGCCGCTGCGCCGCGCGTTCGACCGGGTCGCCGCTCGCCTGCCGGCCGACGCAACCCCGGAGGACGTGCGGGAGGCGCTCTCGTACGCCGCGACGCACCGGTCGGAGTTCATGTGGCCCTGGGAAGAGGAACCCCACAGCGTGGCTCACGGGATCCTCGACGATGAGACCTACGACTGGCTCGCGGTGGTCGAGGGCATGCTGCACTCGGGCGGAAGCCCCGTCGTGGTCGGCGAAGACCTCCTGGTGCATGCCAACGAGCTCGCGGTCAGCGCCACGGGCATCGACGTCGACCCGACCGGTTCGTCCGGGCTAGCCGGGTTGCTCGCCCTCCGAGATCACGGGGAGATTGGCGACCACGAACGGGTTGCCGTCCTGTTCACGGGCGTCCGTCGCTGATCAAGGCACGAGCCGGCTGAGGAGGCCCTGCGCGGGTCAGGGACCGCTCCCCTGCCCTACGTTTGCCGGTCCAGGCGTTCAGGACCCGGTCGGCACCAGATCGGCCGGATCGAGCGGGAGCCCCTCGCGGGCGTTGAGGATCTCGCTGAGCCGCTCGACCTCGGCCTCGAGGCCAGAGCTCGGCGTCACCCTGACACCCCCGTCGCCGCGGGTCAGCAGGAACCCGGGGCGATCCCCCATGGAGAAGCGGGCGGGATCGAGGAAGAGCGCCGGCTTCACCGCTACCGGGTCTCCCGTCTCCGGGCAGAACACCCCGCAGTTGCCGCACTGGTTGCAGGCCTCGGCGAACAGGAAGTACTGGTGGCGGCCCGGGACCTCCATCGTGTCGGGGGTGGGCAGCCGGAAAAAGGCATCGTTCGGGCACACGGTCACGCATTGGTTGCATGCGACACATCCCCACGTCTCCAGGACGTGATCGACTCGTCGGGGCAGCTGGGCCGTGCCGGCCCGCGTGTAGGCACCGTTCTCCGTGGGGTCATGGAGGGCGGCGACGTGCGCAGCGACGGGGCCGGAGAAGCCGCCGGCCAGCGCTGCCTCCCGCTCATGAGCCTTCCAGGCGTCGAGATCGGCGCACCCCGCCGAGGCCATGGCATTGGTGAGGGCGGTGAGCATCGGCTTGAGTCGCCCGTATCCGCCTGGCTTGAGGAGATCCGAGCAGACGCTGATCGGCCGGAGCCCCAGCCCGGCCACCGTCGCGAAGTTCTTCTTCGTGACCCCCGCGGAGAAGCTCACCGCGATCGTGCCAGCCTGCCCCTCGACCCCGAGCCTCCCGGGCAACGCCCGGTTGAGCTCGTCGAGGAGGGACGTGGCCACGACGTGGAGGGGAGGTCCGGACAGGTACATCGGGGTGCCGGGAAGGAACCCGCGGTGGTTCTCGACGACGAGCGTGTTCGTGAGCTTGATCCCGAATCGTCGCCCACGGTCCCTGGCAAAGGCGTCGAGATCGCCGATGAGCTCGAGCGCCACGGGGAACGAGAGATCCGCGTCGAAGTCGGCACGGCGGAGCTGAACCTCGTCGTACCCGAGCTCGACCCCCACGATCTGACGGACGCGCTCGGACCCGAGGAGGGTCGGGTTGAGCTTCACGACGACGTCGAGCCCGTGCCGGGTCATCAGGTGCCTGGAAACGGAGCTGATCTCGCCGGGCGGACAGCCGTGGAACGTCGAGAGGGTGACGGAACCGGCGACCTGGGTCGGGAACGGGTGGTCCCGCCACGCGGCAAACGGCGCGGGGATCTCCGATCGGAGCCGCTCGATCGTCTCGGCCGCGTCGGTCAGCCCGTCGATGAAGGCGGCCACCGGGGCCGACGAGATGCCGGCGAGGTCGTAGCCGACCGAGAGGTCGAAGATGTGGGGACCGGGATCAGGCCCGAGGAAGGGGGTGAGCTCGCCCCACCCGCGGAGGATCTCGATGATCATCCACGCCTTCACGTACTCCTCGAGGGACTGGCCGATCCGCAGCTCCTGGCTCCACTCGACGTTGTAGCCCACCGTCTCCATGTCGATGCATGGCCGGGAGACGTCGATCTCGTCGAGGACCTGGACGGTCTTGAGCTCGACGATACGGGCACCGCCCAGCCAGGCGAGGACGATGTTCTGGGCGAGCTGGCTGTGCGGGCCGGCAGCCGGGCCGAGCGGCGTGGCGGCGCGACGGCCAAGGAACTCGACGGACAGATCGGGGGCGGCCGATGCGTCGAAGAAGCGGGCCGCCGGGAGGTCGAAGATCCGGCGCCGGGTCTCCCACTCGTGGGCGATCCGACCGAGGAGCACCCGGAGCGGGAACGGGACGAGCGGCTCTGTGGCGCGTGCCATGGTTTCTCCCCGTACAGGTCGGTTCTCGTGGGAAGGAGTTACAGGCGGGCGTGCAGGCGGGCGGCCTGCTCCCGGGCCTTCGCCCGGATCTCGCTGGCGTCGACCCGCGTGGGGTGACCGTCCTTCCACACGACGGCGCCACCAACCTCCACCCGGAGGGGCCGGATCCCGGGGGTGAATGCGACGTGCCATGGGTTGATTGGCTCGTACGACCAGGTGACCCGGTCGTCCCTCGCCTCGGGAACCAGGTCCCAACCGGTCTGCAGCCATCCCCAGGCCGTCTCGGGTGACGCAGTGACATCCACGGACCGCTGGAGCGCGAAGGCGAGCCGGAATGTCTCGATCATCTGCGCACCGATCCCGTCTGTGCCGAGCGCCACCGGGTTCGTGAAACGCGCCGGGTTCGCGTAGCCCACCGCGTTGTTGAGGTTGGAGAACGGGTTGTGGAGGATCGTCCCGGCCAGGCCGTGGTCCGTGGGAAGGTGGACGCAATGGGCAAGGAGCCACTGCCCCGTGGTGTAGCGGACGAGCCGAGCCGGAGCCTCGGCATCCTCCGGGCCCTCGCAGACGTGGACGTGGACCCCTACCCCGAGTTCTTGAGCGAGCCCTGCTGCCGCTTCGAGGGTGCCGTCGCGGCACGTGAACGCGGCGTGGATCCCGACGAGCCCCTTGCCACCGCCGGAGAGGAATCGCCGGTTCTCTTCGAGGCCCCGCCTCGCCCCGTCCGGGCCGTGGCGATCAGTGACCCCGTAGGCACACACGACCCGCACCCCGACCTCGGCACAGGCATCGGCGATCACCGAGAGCGACCCCTCGATGGCATTCGGCGACTCGTGATGGTCGATGATCGTCGTGGTGCCGGACTCGAGGGCTTCGAGGGCGGCGAGCTTCGCCGACCACTCGATCATCTGGAGATCGAGGGCGGTGTCGAGCCGCCACCAGACCTGTTCGAGGATTCCCCGAAAGGTCGTCGGGGCGCTCGGCGGGGCGGGCATGCCGCGGGCGAGCGCCGAGTAGATGTGATGGTGGGCGCACACGAGGCCCGGAGTGACGCCGGCGCCGAGCCCGGTCACGGCATCACGCTCCTGCTGTCGGGTACCGGAGCTTCGGGGCGGACCCCTGCCATCATCATGCCGATCTCCTCCCGGGTAGCCGTCCGCGGGTCCGCCGAGCCGATGATCGTTCCCTCGTACATCACGAGGACGCGATCGGAGAAGGTCATCACCTCGTCGAGGTCCTCGGAGATGATGACGGTCGCCGTGCCGCTCTCGCGTTGAGCGACGAGGCGCTGGTGGATGTACATCGACGCGGACACGTCGATTCCCCTGGTCGGCTGGGCGACCAGCAAGACCTCCGGCCGGCCCGACAGCTCTCGAGCCATGATCAGCTTCTGGATATTGCCGCCGGAGAGACTCCTCACCGGAGTCTCCAGGCTGGGGGTCTTCACGTTGAACGCGACGACCAGCTCCTGGCAGTGCCGGCGTATGGCCCGAGTTCGCAGGAACCCGAACCGACAGAACGCGCGGCTGCCGTAGTCCACCAGCAGGAGGTTCTCGGCAACACTGAAGTCGGCGACCACGCCGTCTCGCATGCGTTCCTCCGGCACGTACCCCAGTCCCGCCGACCGAATCGCGGCGGGCCCACGTCCCGCCAGTTCCGTGTCGTTCAGCCGGATCGAGCCGCTGACGGGGGGGCGGAGCCCGGCGATCGCTTCGGCGAGCTCACGCTGTCCGTTGCCAGCGACACCTGCGATCCCGACGAGCTCGCCGGAATGGACCTCGAAGCTGATGCCGCGAACCGCTTCGGCTCCCCGATCGCTCTCGACGCGGAGATCCTTCACGACGAGCCGACTCGCGCCGTCCACGCCCTTGGCCGGAGGCTCCTCGGCGGCGACCTGGTGTCCCACCATCATCTCCACGAGCCGCCCCCGGGACGCCTCACCTGCCGGCACTGTGCCGACGACGCGGCCGTTGCGAAGAACGGTGATCCGGTCCGAAAGATCGAGCACCTCGTGGACCTTGTGCGAGATGAAGACGAGTCCGCGGCCGCTCTTGGTCATCTGGCGCAGGACGGCGAAGAGATCCCCCACCTCCTTCGGTGTCAGAACGGCCGTCGGCTCGTCGAGGACGAGCAGCTCGACGTCGCGATACAGCGCCTTGATGATCTCCACACGCTGCCGCTCGCCGACGGAGAGTTGCCAGACCAGGGCCTGCGGGTCGACCCTGAGCCCGTACGTCTCTGAAAGCTCACGGATTCGCGCCGAGACCGTATCGAGGCCGGTCAAGGGCCCGCGCGTAGACTTGGTGCCGAGCGCGACGTTCTCGGCAACGGTGAGGGTGTCCACCAGCATGAAATGCTGGTGGATCATCCCGATCCCATGGCGAATCGCGCTCGAAGGCGAGCTGATCGCGACCCGCTGGCCGTTGATCCGGATCTCACCTTCGTCAGGCCGATAGAGCCCGTAGAGCACGCGCATGAGCGTGCTCTTGCCGGCACCGTTCTCACCGAAGAGGGTGTGGACCTCCCCGGCCCGAACATCGAAGTCGACCTTGTCGTTGGCGACCACCCCGGGAAAGCGCTTGGTGATGTTGCGCATCTCCAGGATCGGGACACCGGCATTGCCGGTCGCGTCCCCCGGGGTGGTCACCTCCACGGTCATCTTTCCCGACTCACCCGTCGACGATCACTGCGGAACGTTGACCGATCCCTCGGTGATGCCCTTGATCAACTCGTCGGCCTTTGCCTTCACCGCGGCGGGCAGGTTGAAGCCGGGATTGAACTGGATCTGCTCGCCACCATTGCCAAGCGTCGCCGTGAATGTCGCACCGCCGAGCTTGCCACCCTGGATCTCCGTGAGGATCTGCTCGAGGATCGGGGCCCAGTTATAGACCTGGCTGGAGACCACGTTGCTCGGCGCGAGGGACACCTGGGTCCACTGCGTTCCGAACCAGGGGAGATTGTGAGACTTGGCGACTCCGATTGCCCCGACGACGGCCTGTGCAGTGCCGGTCAGCACGTCGGCCTTGTTGGCCACGAACGTCGTTGCAGCAGTGGCCATCAGGCTGACGTCACTGAACGAACCGGTGTAGACGGGGATACAGCTGATCGAGGCCTCCACGAATTTTGCCCCGGCGCAGAACCCATCCACGTACAGCTTGGCATCGCCGACCGCGATCGGGCCGATGACCCCGAGCACCTTGGACTTGCTGAGCAGCGCCGCCATCGCGCCCTGGACATAGCCGCCCTCGTTCGAGTTCGCCTGGTAGGCAAAGACGTTCGGGAGGTTGTATGTGGATCCCGCCGTCCCCCAGGCGAAGGAGACGTTGGGGAATTGCGGTGCCAGCTGCTGGATCGTCGACCCGTACTGGGATCCGTGCGCAATGATCAGGTTGTAGCCCTGGGACGCGTAATTCTGGATCACATTCGCGGCGGTGGCGACCACGAACTGGTTGTCGGAGACAGCGATCTCCAGGTTGTACTTCGCCTTGAGCGAGTTGAGTGCCTCCACCATTGACTGCGTGAAGGCAAGGTCGTTCACGGCGCTCGGCGCGACCAGGGCCACCTTCAGGGTGGTGGCTGCCGCCGCGCTCGGGCTCGGCTCGGACGAGGCGGCTGCCGGAGCGCTCGGGCTCGGCGCGGGCGAGGCGGCTGCCGCCACGCTCGGGCTCGGCGCGGGCGAGGCGGGTGCCGGCGTGCTGCTGCCACCGCAGGAAGCAGCGACAAGCGCCACCAGAACTGCGGGCAGGATGAGCGAGAGCTTCCGGTCAAGGTGCCTGTGCATCGTTGTTCTCCTTTGAGGGGATCCTGGGTCTGTCAGTCGCTCCTGAGGGCGGGCACGGTGTGGGACGGCACTCGGTCGCGTCAACCCTCCCTCTCGTACGGTCTGCCAAGAGCTGCCGGCTGTCGGAACCGACGGGCGAGGAAGAGCAGGGCCAGCACCGTGATGACCGCCGGCGCCGTCGCGGCCAGGTCAGATGCACTGAGGGGAATGATCCCGAGCGATTTCCACGTCAGGATGACGACTCCGACGAGCCCGTACAGCAGCGACCCTCCCATCACCCCCACCGGTCGCCACGCACCGAAATAGACGAGCGCGACAGCGATGAACCCCTCGCTCTGGGTCAGGTTCACCTGGAAGATGCCGCCGTACATGAGAAGGCTCGCGCCGGCGAGACCTGCGAAGGTGCATCCCAGCATCACGGTCGACCACCGAATGCGAGCGACGCTCACCCCAAGGCTGTCGGCCGCGGCCGGGTTCTCTCCCACCGCCTTGATCTTCAGCCCGTAAGTCGTGCGGTTGAGGACGAAGGCCACGATGGGAACCAGGAGGAAGGCCAGATAGACGAGCACGCTCTGCTTGAAGAACATCCCGCCGACCACCGGGATCTCGTCGAGCAGTGGAATACCGACCGGTGGCAGCGTGGCGATCGGAAGCGGCGTGCCGACCAGCTTCTGGAACAGCAGGGCGCTGAAGCCAAGGCCGAATAGGTAGATACCGATCCCGCTGATGCCTTGTTCAGCCTTGAGCGTCACGCTGACGAGGGCTGTGATCATGCCCATGATCGTGCCCGTGCCTGCGCCCGCCATGATGGCGAAGAGAAGATTGCCCGTCTGCAGCGCGGTGTAGTACGTGGCGAACGCGGCCAGGAGCATGATCCCGTCGACTCCGAGGTTGATGACCCCGCTTCGCTGGCCGATGGTTTCGCCGAGTGCGGCAAGGAGAAACGGAGTTGCGAGCGCGATGCCAGACGCGACGGTGACCGTGAGGACGTCAACTGTGAAGAACTGGTTCATCGGTCGCCCCCTCCTTTGACGGCCAACGGTGGATCCTGGTGGGGCCGACGCGGTGGACTGGCCGCTCGAGGGCCACCGAGGGCAATCGACTGGGCGCGAGCGCGCCTGCGCAGGTACTCGAGCGACACGACCAGGACCACGACGATCCCGCTGAGCGCAGTGACGAGGTCAGAGGGCACACCGGTGGCGACCTGCAGCGACGAGCCACCCACGATAAGACCGCCAAAGAAGAATGCCGAGACGATCGTCCACAGCGGGTTGAGGCCGCCGAATAGCGCGACGACGATGCCGTTGAAGCCAGCGGAGCCCGTGAACCCAGTCAGGCTGCCATCCGTCACCATGCGGTGCGAGATGCTGCCAAACACCAGGATCGCTCCGGCGAGACCGCACATGGCCCCGCTCAAGGTCATCGCCAGGGTGATCGTCCGCTTGACAGGCATGCCCGCGTAGGCCGACGCATTCCGCGAGAGCCCAACGCTCCGGATCTGGAACCCGAAACTGGTGCGCCACAGCAGGAAGTACACACAGATCGCGACGATCACCGCGATCGGCACGCCCAGGTGGAGCTGCGTACCCTTGACGAGGATGGGCAGCAAGGAGTTCGGCGGCAGGAGCTTCGTCTCCGGGATGAGGCCCCCGACCGAGTCCGGCGACTGGTCGACCATCGGGCCAGCGAGCAGGTAATTCATCACCTGGACTGCCACGAGGTTGAGCATGATGGTGCTCAGGATCTCGTTGACGTTGTACTTCGCCTTGAAGACGCCCGGTATCGCGCCCCAGATCGCGCCACCCGCAGCGCCGGCCAGGAGCACCAGCGGGATCATCACGAGACTCGGCAGATTGGGCAGAGCGAGCGCGGTCGCCGAGCCCGCCAATCCACCCATCGCGATCTGGCCCTCGCCGCCGATGTTGAAGACATTGGCTCGAAACGCGATGCAGATCCCGACCCCGACGAGCAGCAGCGGAACTGCCTGGATCGCGGTGCTGCTCAGCGCATAGCTTCCGCCGAAGGCTCCTGTCACGAGCGCGCTGTAGCCGGTGAGCGGGTTCGCGCCCAGTGCCAGCATCATGACGGCGCCGAGCAGCAGGGCGATGATGAGAGCCGACGGTACCGCGAACCAGCTCAGCAGGAATCGACCCAAATCCACACGGCCGCCAGCGACTGTCGCCCTCATCGGCTCGTCGGATTCAGTTCCGCTCATGTCCGCCCCTTGTTCGACCGGGCTAGAAACTCGCGACAATGTCTGGCAGCAGTTCAGTGTTGCTGGATGGCACGGCGCAAAGGCCGGCGCATGCGTGGCCTGATCGAGCTCCCCCATCCCTCGATGGTTTCTTCACGAGTCTACCGGGGCAGAGTCCGATTACGGCGCACCAATGCCTGCCTCGCCTGTAGCCCCGCGCCTCCGGTGGCTGTGGGCGAGTCCCAAGCCGAGACTCTGCGGCGATGAGCCGGGTGGGCACCACTGAGCAGCCCACGACGGTCGCGCCTGGATCACCCTCCGGGCGGCCGAGGGTGTCGGGATCGCCGACAAGGTCAACAGCAGCATCCCGACGCTGCTGCTGCGGCGTCGCCGGTTCAAGGACCACGGTCTGGAGGGCGTGGTCGAGCGCTGCATCCGGGTCGGCGGCCGGGTGTATATGCGCCGGAAGGATGGCGGCCCACAGCGACATCGCGAACGGGGCACAGGGTGTGTCGCCGATGCAGACGCATCAGGCGAGCCGTGGCGGCCAGATCCGAGACACGAGACTGGTGCTGTCGAGAGCCGTTGCATCACGAGCTGCCACTCCAGGCGTCAGACGCTAGTCATCTGACATCCTCTCCGGGCACGCATTGTGGCATAGCCCAGCCGCCCCGTCCCCAGTGCCATTCGGCCTGTTGTGGATCCAGGCGCTCCGAGCGTCGACAAGGAAGCACGCGAGATCAATCGGGACACGCGAGGCACTGACGCTGGCCTGTCTGGGCCATCGCTCTCCTGGTGGCGTAGAGTGGCCCCAGGGGGATGGCACCTGGGCTTGATCCGCACCTTCGAGGGCCAGCCGATGGAAGAACACGACGTTCGTGAGCGCGCCGAGGCTCTCTGTGTGGCGCTCGTCGCCGGGGACATCGGACGGGCGACGGAGGACTTCAGCAAGGAACTTCGAGAGCATCTCGGAGAGGTGCTGGCCCTTCTCCC
>Ga0207931_1000639_pt1 | contig 12720 bp, 10 predicted proteins | sample NGESurdeep092012_2_FD_184478 | JGI IMG/M metagenome (GOLD analysis project Ga0207931, IMG submission 184478) | Arctic peat soil microbial communities from Barrow, Alaska - NGEE Surface sample 415-1 deep-092012 (SPAdes) | ecosystem: Environmental > Terrestrial > Soil > Wetlands > Peat ...
TTACTGGACAGCAAGGATACTATGTATCTTAGCTATTCTTTTTATAAGTTTATTTGCGTTGGATTCTGTTTCCTCAGAACGCACCTTCTGGCAAAATACCGCTGCTTTACTAATGAGTCTTATTCCATCGTTTGTCCTGCTTGCCGTACTTATCATTGCATGGAAATGGGAGAAAACTGGCGGGATAATATTGACCATTATCGGATTGGCATTAAGCATATTTGTCTTTGTTCTCAATTATAAAAGGAATCATTTTTCCGTTGCGATCAGTCTTAAGAATGCACTTATACTTGCTATTCCCTTTGTTCTGGCGGGTATTTTGTTTATACTAAGTCACTATAGAAAGAAGAAAGAACATTCCGGTGTTCAGTAACAGACTCCTACTGCAGAGCTGATTTTTTCCCAGTTTATATCTTTCTGAAATATAGCATAGTCCTCGGAAATCATCTCCGGGGGCTTTTGCTTAAATAAAATTGACTTTGACTTAAACAAGGTGTAACTTTGATAACAGCACTTACTCATTTTAAATTAATAACTAAAGCCTGTCTCAATGAAAAAAATTATTTTTTTATGTCTGATTATTGCATTGATAATCGGAAGTTGTACGCAACAAAAAAGGTCACCTGTCGAAGGTGCCTGGAAACTGATATTTTCCCAAAGCATAAAAGGAGATTCGGTTTTGTTCAAATTTCCAGGTAATTTCACAATGAGTGACATTAAAATGTGGTCAAAAGGTTACGTTCTTTATGTAGGACGTTATAAAAGAGATACTACATTTATGGACGGTTATGGTGGCGGACCTTATAAACTTGATGGAAACAGATATGAAGAAACTATCCAATTCTTTTCCGTTCAATCTTATGTTGGCCAAACAGTAAAGATGTTATTGGAAATCAGGAATGATACTCTTATTCAAACCTGGCCTGCAGATGATAATGGGAAGATAAATAAAAGTAACTTCAGACAGGAAAAATATATCAGGTTAGATTAAATAGAAGAATAATTACTTTTCAAATATTATGCATGGTGGCGGAAGTAACTCCACAATGCGGTGATTGTAGCCCTCGGAAATCAGCTCCGGGGGCTTTGTCAATAATAAAGTTGACTTTGGCTTTTTACTGGTGTAACTTTGTTTAAGAATTTGGATAATAAGTCTTCAAAGAAATCGACATTGTAGGTATTTGTAACTAACTTATTTTCATTAACTAAAAACTTTCACCTATGAAAAAATTGTATTTCATCATTCTTTCATGTGCCGTCCTATTAATTTATGCTTGTAAACCGAAAGTTGATATTGAAAAAGAAACAGAAGCTATCAAAGCTCTAATTCACAATGAAACTCAAGCATTTCTCCAGAACGATACTGCAAAAGTTCTATCTTATTATGTTCAGGATGACTATCAGACACGTTTAAGTGCAAGTTGCGACACGGTTGAACTTTATAAAGGATGGAAAGAGCTATCAACATTTTTTAAGAATAACCCAGTTGGGGTAACCAACCCTGAGAACACGAAAGACTTTATTCAAATAAAGGTAATAGGTGATGCAGCCTGGGCAATATATAAGGATAATTGGACATACACACTTGTAGCTACCCTACCGGGTATAAAGAAAGACACTATGATAACCACTACAGGTTATTTGCTATGCACAATGAATCTTGAGAAGAAATTGAATGAATGGAAGATTTCAAGTTTTTCAATTTATCGCCCAAAAAATTAGACCTTAACTTCCCTATTGATTTACTATAGATAACCAGATGTTAAAAATCCAAGAAATAACCGGGATTTTTTAAGAAAACCAAGTATATATACCTGTTAATATAGAGAAGCCCGCGGAAATCAGCTCCGTGGGCTTTCTGTTTTTTAATCCTATTCTTGGGAAATTAGAGGCTTTGATGAAGTCAGATTTTTACCCCCTAATTTAGAGAGTCCTCGATAGCAAAATCAGGGATTCTCGATTTAATGCTATTTAGATGTTTCTCAAGATGCCGACAATGATGTAAATATTTAACCCGATGCTTTAATTGATCTTCGAGACTCCATTCATTGATTCTTCTTCTTTTCTTATGAGTGATACTCCTTAATTCGCTTCTAATAGATAACAATACCATCACACAGCATAAACCTAGAATCAGAAATACAATATCCGGTATTTGTATAGTTATCATTTTTATTAAGAAAATTCAACATATAAAATTATTCAATAGAGATATACAATGCAAATTTATTTTGCCTCAGATGGGGAGGAGGTTCTTTAATATGTTGTGGAACTGTTGGAGAAATAAGACAATAAAAAAAGCGCAACTCGTTGTATTTCAATTGAATTGCGCCTTTTATAAGTGATCCCGAAGGGATTATTCGCCACGCTCATGATCCCGCTTATAGAGGATACAAAACAAACTATGCCGTCTCGCCTGAAGCGGGACTCGTCATTTTTTGTTTTTATCCCGGATTCATGCCTGACGGCATGATCCGTTCTTCAAACAAAAAATGCTCCTTGCGGAGCATAGTTTGTTTTGTGATCCCGAAGGGATTCAAACCCCCAACCTTCTGATCCGTAGTCAGATGCTCTATTCAGTTAAGCTACGGGACCATTTTATAGAGTGCAAATATAATAATTTTTGTTTTTATTAAATGCCTTATGTGCCGGTAAGTTTGGAGTGCCTTAAGTGCCTGGAGTACTTAGAGTTTTAAATAAGAGCCCAAATTTTATTTAACTCTAAGTACTCCAAACTTTAGCTCACTCTAAACTTCAGTTCACTCCTAACTTGTTCTATTTTTACTTTCGGGAATATTATTTACTTTTAATGGTCATAAAAAGCATAAAATCCCGTTTAAAAAATATTGATAATCAGGTTAATATAAAATATTATGAAAAAGGCTGCCGGCATAATTGTGAAATCACTGCTTGGACTGGTTCTTTTGGTCCTTATTCTGCTTTTTACTATACCTATAATCTTTAAAGATAAGATTAAGACAAAAGTTGAGAAGGTAATCAACCAATCTGTTAATGCAAATGTCCGATTTGCAGATTACAGCCTTGGCTTCTTCCATAACTTTCCTAACCTTTCGTTCGGGATGAAGGATGTATCTGTGGTCGGTGTCGATAAATTCGCCGGCGATACACTTGCCGGATTTAAATCATTTAACATGGTATTTAACCTTGCAAGCCTTTTTGGAAAGTCAGGTTATGAGGTCAAATCAATAATTATTGATGGGGGAGTGGTTAATGTGATTTACCTGAAAGACGGAAGTGCAAACTATGATATAATGAAGCCATCGGCTGATACTGCAGCTGCTGTAACTGATACCACATCTTCGGGTCTGAAGATTCTTCTCAAGCAGGTCACGGTTCGCAACAGCTCAGTCTCCTATGTCGATAAGGGTTATGCAATGGAAGCCTATCTCAACAAGCTGAATTTCGACCTTAAAGGCGATATGACAATGAGCCAGACCGATTTGCAGATCAGTCTGAATTCCGGTGATGTTACTTTCATTATGGATGGGGTTAAATATATTAACAAGGCTGTTGTTGACTCTAAGATAGATATGCTCGCCAATCTTGATAAGTGGATATTCACTTTCCGGGAAAATTACATATTGCTGAATGACCTTAAGCTGATATTTACAGGTACGGTCGAGATGCCTGCTGATGACATTACAACTGATTTGAAGTTCAGTACCGAGAAGGCTTCATTCAAGTCCTTGCTATCGCTAATCCCTGCTATATATATGGCAGATTATAAAGATCTTAAGGCAAGCGGGGAATTTACCATGAATGGATCGGCCAAAGGCATTTACAGCGATGCTGACAGCACAATGCCTGATATTTCACTTGCAATTGATGTCAGGAACGGCATGGTAAGCTACCCTGCACTACCGGAAAAAATTCAGAATATAAATATCAGGTCAGATATTTATATGGATGGGAAAGATATGGATAAGACCACGGTGAATGTAGACCGCTTCCATTTTGATCTTGCAGGCAATCCGTTCGATATGACATTTGCCCTGAAGACCCCGATGAGTGATCCTGACTTCTCGGGATCGATGATCGGTAAAATCGATCTGACTGCACTTACGAAAGCTGTGCCTCTTGACAGCATAAGCCTTTCCGGACTGATTGACATGTCAGTTAAGATGGCCGGACGCTACTCCATGATTAAAAAGGAGCAATATGATAAATTTCAGGCATCAGGTTCAATGAATATTAAAAATATGCAGGTGGTTATGATCGGGTATCCTGAAGTTAAAATCAGCGAGGCTTCGTTTGATTTTTCGCCGGCATATGCTGCTATGTCTAAGACCGATATGAATGTAGGAGGAAAGAGTGACTTCAATGTAGCTGGTCGTTTGGAGAATTATATTCCATTTTTTCTGAAAAATGAAACTATCAAAGGAACACTTACATTAAAGTCAAATATGATCGATGTTTCAGATATACTCTCAAAGATGGTTTCGGATACTGCAGCTGTTGAAGACACAACATCGCTTGCTGTGATTGTTATTCCGAAGAACATCGATCTTGATTTCAATGCTGCAATAAACAGCCTTATATATGACAAAATAAAGGCCCATAATATCAAAGGCCATATCTTAATCCATGATGGGATTCTTAGCTTCCGCGATGCGGCGATGAACATACTTGGCGGACTGATATCCATGAATGCAGATTATGATACCCGTGATACCCTTAAACCGGTTATGAAAGCAGATTTCAATGTTCAGAATCTGGGAGTTAAAGATGCATTTACAACATTCAATACAATACAGAAACTGGCGCCTGCTGCAAAGGGGATTGACGGGAAAATCAATCTTCAGCTTTCGTACCAGAGCCTTCTTGGAAGCAACATGATGCCTGTTATAAAAACCATAGTCGGGAGCGGCAAGCTTCAGTCCGACGAGATTACTCTGGTTGAATCTGTTGCTTATAATAAAATGAAGGACGTGCTTAAGCTTAGCGACAAGTACAGCAGTACATTCAAAAATATTAATGCAAGCTTTAAGATAAGTGATGGGAGAGTATATGTAAGTCCTTTCGATACTAAAGTCGGCAACATAAAAATGAACGTGAGCGGCGACCAGGGGCTGGACCAGACTCTGAATTACCTTGTCAAGACTGAAATTCCGAGGTCAGATCTGGGAAGTTCAGTCAATTCGCTCATCGACAATCTTTCGGCACAAGCCTCATCTTTCGGCATCGCTTTTAAACCGGCTGATATCCTCAAGATAAATGTGAAGATCACTGGAGTATTTGGTAAGCCTGTTGTGATGCCTGTATTCGGAAGCTCGACAGGGGAGACCTCTTCCGGCATGAAGGAAACAGCCAAAGAAACTGTAAAGCAGACAATCGACAATAATGTTGACAAAGGCAAGGAGAAACTACGGCAGGAAGCAGAAACCCAGGGCGACAAGCTGGTGAGTGAAGCAGAAACCAGGGGACAGCAGTTGCGGGATCAGGCTGATTCTGCTGCTGTAAAGATCCGTAAGGAATCGGATATCCAGGCTCAGAAACTAACCGATGGTGCTGCATCAAAGGGCACAATAGCAAAAATGGCAGCTCAGAAAGGAGCAGAATCTCTTAAAAAAGAGGGAGAAAAGAAAGCAACCAAACTTAAAACCGAGGCAGATATACAGGCAACTAAGCTGGTTGAAGAAGCCAAAACTAAAAAACAGGAATTAATAAATAAGATCTAGTTCAAAACAATAAAAAAAGCTGCCTTCGGGCAGCTTTTTATCAGAATTTCTTTTCCTTGATACGTGCTTTTTTACCGGTGAGATCGCGGATATAAAATATCCTCGCCCTGCGGACTTTCCCGTGCTTGTTCACTTCAATCTTGTCAATGAAAGGTGAAGCAAACGGAAATATCCTTTCAACACCTATATTGCCTGACATCTTTCTTACAGTAAATGTTTCTGTATGACCGCTGCCGACCCTCTGAATGACAACCCCGCGGAACTGCTGTATTCTTTCCTTGTTACCTTCAACAATCTTATAATGAACGGTAACTGTATCTCCTGCAATGAATTTCGGAAATTCATTTTTTACCGCCAATTCCTTTTCAACTACATTCATTAAATTCATTTCTCGAAGTATTTTATAATCTGTATTTTGATCTCTGAAAATCGGACGCAAATGTATAAATAATATTTATATAATGAATAGCATGACAGAAAATATTTCCTGATGGATTAATTCATCTTTGGCACTCGGTCCCCGATTCTCGGTGCTCGGTGAAACCTTACATTAACGAGGACCAAGTACCCAGCACCAAGGAACAAATTAATGACCAGCACCAGCAGGCACTTGCAGCATTTTCCCGTTATCCTGGATGACCGATTTCTTCCACGAATCCGGATATCCTGGCTGATTTGGCATTAAAGGGGCTCCATATTTTGTCCTTTCAAATTTCCCGTCTTTTTCTTTCTTGATATTTCCATCTATATATTTCACCAGCAGGTATTCACTTAATGTCTTCCACTGATTAAAAGTATTCTGTGCCGATTTAAGAGAATAGGAGGTAAGGTAATCGCAGGCTTCTTTTTCACCCTGGCTGAATAATTTTGTAGCAGCATCATCAACTGTCTTTATATCAGCAAGATATGATGTTTCAAGCTGCTTCTGCACTTTTAATGCATCCTGGCTCATAAGATCATAGCGAGCATAGCACTGGTTTGCAACCCTGTTGAACAGCCAGAAGGCTGAAGTGGGTGAATAGGTAAGCATATCTCCATTACCTACTTTGAAACAATCAGGAACCTGGTTGATTCCGCAATACATCGGGGTAAATACAGTTGTAGCGGCATCATCAACGCCAAACCAGAAAATTCCGCCTATCGGATCAGGAAGCCAGCTTCTTGACTCGGCAACAAATACGAAGCCGGTCTGCTGTGTACTTACAGCTCTTTCGTTGGTATATTCCGGTGCATTTTTGTCATCCGAAATCTTCCATGTAAGCGGACGCCACCTGTAAGGTGAACCAAAAGGACCTGCTCCTATATCTTTTCTCATATCGAATTGAGTTCCTTCAAGATGATCACGCATAAAATTCATCATATCATAGTTTGATATTTTCCTGTCAGGCTTTATCCAGAGCGGCATTCTTTTGCTGAGATCGTGTCCGGATACATAATTGGTATACTGATCCATATCCTTGCTGACTGATTTGAAGAAGGACCAGACCCTTATCTCACACATCCTGGCTCCTGAAAAAGTAATCGGGTTGTAGGTATCTGAGAAGCTGAATTCCTGGTCTGTACCGCTGTAAAGTTTTTTAGCTCTGGCAAAATCAATAACGTCATAGGCGTATACACATTCAACAATAGGATCAGAAATCCCGGAAAGGTCTTTTGAAGTAATTGCAATTGATTTCTTTTTGCCTGTGGCCAGCGGAAATGTCCGTATCCTTGCCTGGTTTGCATGAGCACAAATATATCCGTCAGGGATCCTGAGAGCAACCCATACTGCGCCTTTATTGCCAGGCCCTTTCCCTATGATCTCAAATATCCATGCTTCGTTGGGATCAGAAATAGAAAATGATTCACCTTCGCTTGCATAGCCATATTGTGAAACCAGCTCTGACATAACTTTAATTGCTTCCCTCGCGTTCTTAGCCCTTTGAAGCGAGAGATATATTAAGCCTCCATAATCCATTCCTGCCGTTGTATCAGCCAGTCCTTCCACACCACCATATGTTGTTTCCCCTATTGCCAGCTGATGTTCATTCATATTGCCAACAACTGAATATGTATGAGCCACCTGCGGGATCTTTCCCAGGTGTTTATTAGTATCCCATTCAATTACATCAAGCATCGTTCCGGCAGGATAATCTCTTGCCGGCCAGTAATAAAGCTCTCCATATAGTGTATGAGAATCAGCGGAATATGAAATCATAGTCGAACCGTTGACTGAGGCGCCTTTTGTAACAATGAAATTTGTACAAGCATCGGTAACCTGCCCCTTTAAAAGGCTTGTGAACATGATAACCAGAATGGCTGTAAATAATCTCTTCATAATATCTTTTTTTTCAAAATTTATTTAACAATCTGATTTAAGGAATTGCAAAGGTAACAAGCCGGAGAAAATATCAAAGTGATTCAGATCATTTTAAGGATATTTATGATATTTATTATCTTCCCGGGGTCGGCGACCTTCCTCGAAAATTCCGGTATGCCAGCCAATCCGCCCATCGGGATATCCTTTCTTCTGAAAATCATTTCACTCTCAACAATACTCGACCCTGTCGGCGCCTGCCATTTGCGCGTTGACGGCAGATTCAACACTGCCAGAATATATTTCAAGCTTAAATTTCATATCCAAAAACTAAATGCTTTTAATAAAAGTAGAATTATTTTCTGTATAATTGCGAATACAAATCTTGAAAAACATGAAACCAACACTTTTAGTTCTGGCAGCAGGAATGGGAACCCGCTACGGCGGAAATAAACAGCTTGATGAAGTTGGCCCATCCGGCGAAACAATTATAGATTATTCAATTTATGATGCAATCCGCGCCGGATTTGGGAAAATTGTTTTTGTAGTCCGACGGGATATCGAAGAACAGATAAAGGAAAGATTTGTTGAGCGGCTGAAGGATAAAATAGAGGTCGATTATGTTTTCCAGGAGATTACAAATCTGCCGGAGGGAGTAAATGTTTCTCCCGAAAGGCAGAAACCATGGGGAACCAGCCACGCTATCCTTGTTACCCGGGAAAAGATCCATGAACCATTCGGTGTCATTAATGCCGATGATTATTATGGGGTTGAGTCCTTTACGATTCTTCACGATTTTCTCGTAAACGATAAGGACCCGAATTGCTACAGCATAGTTGGTTATAAGCTTGGAAATACGCTTTCCGAACATGGACACGTTAACCGTGGTGTATGTAAGGCAGGAAGCGATGGCTTACTACAGGGGATAGTTGAGACACGCCAGATTTCAAAAACCCATGATGGTGCAGTTGCCCCCGGCCCTGATGGAAAAGAACTTAATTTTACCGGTAATGAGATAGTTTCAATGAACCTGTGGGGATTTAAGCCATCATGCTATGATTTCCTTGGAGAGGAATTCAGAAACTTCATAAATAGGAGCGGAATGGATCTGAAATCGGAACTTGACATACCTACATCGGTCGATAAATTCGTAAAAAACGGGGATATCAGAATAAAGGTGCTGATGAGCAACGAAAGATGGTTTGGAGTAACTTACCGCGAAGACAAGCCTTTTGTTGTTAAGAGCATAAGAGAGATGATAAGGAAAGGGACATATCCTGCCAGAATCTATTAGGCTTTACCATTTGAAATCACAGTTGTAAACACTCTGATTCTCTTTATTGTCTGTTACCTTCAGCGTTAAGTTGTGTGTTGTTCCTTTTGTAATCCGGGCAGGATCAAACCTATATACCAGGACATTATTCTTCTGATCATACTCAAAAAGGGCCCATTTCCCGTCAAGTACAGGTTCATATGATTTGATTCCTGATAAATCGTCGGTGATTTTAATCCTTAATTCACTCTTACCCGTGAGATCACTTCCGGATTGCAATCCGTTTGCAAAAATGGATGGCGCCACTGTATCGATCCCGGCAAAGAACATACCAAACGAAAGTATATCTCCGGTTACATACCCATCAGAGTATGAACTGTTTATTGCACTCTTTTTAAAATCGTCGCTCATCTGGACAATCAGCATCTTGGACTCTTTGCCTGCAGGAACTGATGATGGCTTTATTGAAAGAGAACAGGGCTTCTGAAGTGGAGTATATTTGTTATGAATATAATGTACATCAGATAGCATTTGCGGCGTGCCTGCATCGTGCTTATACATAAAATAAAGAGTGTCGTACAAAGCGCCTGACGGGATTGATATAGAAATATTTTCTGCCCTGAACCTGTTGCTCCTGTTATATGGCATCACGACTCCTTCCTTTGCCGGCTTACCATTGACCTTGACTTCCGGGACTATGCTTTTCACATCAAAGGTAAGTGCAGATATGTTGTTTTGAACATCCTTTACAGTGATTTCGACATGATGAGTTTTTCCGTCGGTGAAATTGAAAATTCCCCTGTTTACCACATTTCTATAAACACTCAGTTTATCGTTTGGGAGGACAAATGCCCTCTCTATGAAGCTGTTATCCCTTATATATGTTTCATAATCAATATGACTGTTAATATATCTCGATTCGTTAAATGAGAACTCATCCATCACGTAGCTGAATTTAAGGGAGCTGTCGATCCGGAGTTCAATAGAGTAAATGCCGCATTTGTTGTAACTGTCATTCAACTGATCATAAGATTTTATTCCGAATCCTGCAGGGCCGCTGATGGATATTTCATTTCCGGCCGGGACATAATAATTCCCATTATTGCCGGCGACGGAGATCTTCATTGTTTTATGGAGGCTGTTTATCTCAGAATTATCGATTACAGGGTATATAAAAAGCCTCTCGATCACCGGTTTAATATTGTCAGCAGGGCCAAAATTGAAAAGGAGAGGATTGACCGGAATTTCAGAATCTGTTTTTCTTACTTCAAAATGAAGATGTGGTCCGCCGGAACCTCCGGAATTCCCTGAAAATGCGATTATATCACCCTGTTTTACCTGGAACTTTTCTTTTGGGGGAAAAAGAGTTACAGAGAAACTCTTTCTTTCATATTGCTGTGCTTTTACATAAGCATCTATTTCAGGGGTAAATCTTTCCAGATGTCCATAAACCGTCGAATAACCCGATGGATGTCTGATGTAGAGAGCATTGCCAAAACCTGTTGGTGAGACACCAATTCTGGAAACATAGCCATCAGCAGCAGCGACTACCTCTTTACCGGTAACACCCTGGGTTCTTATATCGATGCCTGAATGGAAATGGTCTATCCTGAGTTCTCCGAAATTTGCTGAAAGAGCCAACGGTATTTTTACCGGCTGAATAAAAAGAGTCCTGTCATCATGAATATCTGAGAAAGTGTGGAAAAGCAATATGCTGAAAAGAATCAAACGGCTAAAAAACATGAGAATGTATCTATCTTGATTAAGAACTGCAAAACTATACTTCTGAGGTGACTGAACAAACTATTTAAGCCATTTTTTTTGAATATATCATTAACAATATTAATTTTGTATTAAAGATTTTAATATGTCCGGTCAGGGTTATGAAGAATTAAAAAATCTGAACAGTAAGCTTGATGAATTGTTAGACAAGTATATTAACCTGAAGACCGAATACACGCAGCTAAAAACCGGGAATGAGGCAATGAAAAGCCAGCTTCAGGATCGGGAAAACAGGATAAGGGAATTAGAAATTAAAAACGAGAGAATAAAATTATCAGGAGCACTGTTGGGCGAAGGAGAGAATGCCACGGAGGCAAGGAAGAAGATTACAGAACTGGTGCGGGAAATTGACAAATGTGTTGCTCTTTTAAACAGATAAAATATACCAATGGATGATAAGCTATCGATAAGGGTTAATGTGGCGGACAGGTATTATCCATTGAAAGTGGAACGGGAAAATGAAGAAAAGATCAGGAAAGCTGCCAGAATGATTAATGAGAAAGTGCTGCAATACAAGCAGCGGTACACCGATAAGGATGTACAGGATTTTCTGGCAATGGCTGCCCTGCAGTATGTGATAAAACTCACAGAAGAAGAGGAAAAACTTGAGAATGATTATCTTCCCGATGCCATAAAAGAACTGATTCAGAAGATCGATTCAGTTCTTGAACCAAAGAGTAACAGCGTTCTTTAACATAGCAAAAGAAATTGCCCGCATTGTTTCTTCATTCATTTTTGAAACTCAACAGTTAAAACTTTGGAGCAAGCCTTAGTCCGGGTAGAACAGGCCTCATCCCGATTCGTCGGGTTTCCGCCAGCTGGCGGAACAGTGGACGTTCAAACCGAATTAGTAGCTCCAACCATTTATGATATGGGGTTTTATAAAAGCTGAAGGAACTTTGCGGGTTTTTTATTAATATATACTTAAAGGAACAAATGATGACACTATTGATAACGACAATAAACGGGCTGACGATAATATTCTCAGCAGCCGCGCTTTTGCTTGGTTTCGGCCTTTCATACATTGTATGGCAAAAAGCGCTCAGCAGCAAAAATAAGAAAATAATTGCGGAAGCTGAAGCCGAGGCTGAAGTAATTCGAAAAGAGAAAATACTACAGGCAAAGGAGAGGTTTCTGCAATTAAAAACCGAGCATGAGAAAGTAATCAACGAAAAAAACAGCAGGATAACTCAGACTGAAAACAGGATAAAACAGAAAGAACTTACACTCTCTCAAAAGCTAGAGGAGACGCAGAGGAAGAAGAACGAGGCCGATGTTATCCGCGAGAACCTAAATTCTCAGCTTGAAATGGTTGAAAAGAAAAATGAAGAACTTTCAAAATTTCACAAGCAGCAGGTCGAACAACTTGAATCCATTTCGGGATTTTCTGCCGAAGAGGCAAAAAATCACCTTATTGACTCACTGAAAGAAGAGGCTAAAACGGGTGCAATGTCATACATCAACGAAATACTTGATGAAGCCAAAATGACTGCCAATAAGGAAGCAAAAAGAATTGTGATTCAGACAATTCAACGTGTCGCTGCTGAAAATGCAATTGAGAATGCCGTTACTGTCTTCCATATTGAATCAGATGAAATGAAGGGAAGGATCATTGGCAGGGAAGGCCGAAACATCCGCGCTCTTGAAGCAGCTACAGGAGTCGAAATAAT
>Ga0207931_1000641_pt1 | contig 12708 bp, 11 predicted proteins | sample NGESurdeep092012_2_FD_184478 | JGI IMG/M metagenome (GOLD analysis project Ga0207931, IMG submission 184478) | Arctic peat soil microbial communities from Barrow, Alaska - NGEE Surface sample 415-1 deep-092012 (SPAdes) | ecosystem: Environmental > Terrestrial > Soil > Wetlands > Peat ...
TTGCCGGATCTTTGTAGAGCTAACCGTTTCGTGCATAACTTCCTGTTCAGGAATCTCCTCAGCTTCAAAATTATATTTTTCGCGCATCGCCCAGAGCTGTTTGTAATCACCTTCCTTATTAAAACCGAAATGATGATTGAAACCTGCAACCACAACTTTTGCATTCAGAATTCCATGAAGGTAATCCCTTACGAATTGCTCACTTGTGATCTTCGAAAAATTCCTCGTAAATTCAATGATAATAATATTATCAAGGCCGGATTTTCTCAGAAGTTCAAGTTTTTCTTCCTGCGAATTAATTAGTTTAAGGTTTTTCCCGGCTGTCTCGGGATACAACACTTTCCTTGGATGAGGATTAAAAGTTATCAGCACAGATTCCCCATCATACTTTTCAGCCAGCATTTTAAGCCTGTCAAGTATAGTTTTGTGACCGATATGCACGCCATCAAATGAACCCGTTGTAACAACTGGATTCCGGATGTCCGAGGCTTCTTCGAAGTTTCTGAAGATCTTCATGCTGTACCTGTCTTAAGGCTAAAGTTTGTTCTCCTTGACAAAATATGCTACTTTTTCAATGGAAGTAATCATATCGTATTCCTCAAGAAAAACACCTGAAGGAACATTAAGGGGAATCGTGGTGAAATTAAGGATCCCTTTGATTCCAAAGCGCACTGCTTCCTCAGCTATTTCTCTGGCATAATCTGCCGGGACAGTCAGGATGGCGATCTGAATTTTGAGTTCATTAATTATCCTCTCCAGGTCGGTGTATGAGTAGCATTTAACACCCGAAATGACTTTATTGATTTTCTGGGGATCATTATCAAATGAGGCTACAAGATTCAGCTTTGATCTTTTACCTTTGAAATACCCGGCCAGAGCTCTTCCCAGGTTTCCTATCCCGATTATCGCGACATTCATACCCTCCTCTGAATCAATTATCCTGCCTATTGTATCGACAAGTTCTTTAACATCATATCCTTTCCTGTGGAAACTCGAATAACCAATAAGCATCAGGTCGCGTCTGACCTGGACAGCAGTGATATGGAGCCTGGATGCAAGATCATGAGAAAAGATGAAATTCCTGTTTTCATCCAGGCATGTCAGCAGAGTCCTTCTGTATTCACTCAGCCTTTCAACAGTTTTTCCTGGCAATGCATTCATGTTAGTCTGATAATTTAGTTGGTTTTTTTAGGAAGACGTACAGTAAAGGTCGTCCCGATATCCGGGGCACTGTTAACAGAGATGGATCCATTATAAAGCTCAACAACTTTTTTGACAATTGAAAGGCCAAGACCACTCCCGCTTATGTTTCTTGTCTTTTCATTCTTGATCCTGACGAATTCAGAGAACAGTTCCTCCTTGTCTGCTTCATTGATACCGATGCCTGTGTCTGAAAACACTATGATCACCTCGCTATCATTTTCATCAATCAGGATTTCTGCTTTCCCTCCTCTTTTATTATATTTTACAGAATTGGAAACCAGATTGTTGAAGATAATCTCCATATCGGTCGGATCGGCCATTATTATGGCATCCGATTTAATGGCAAGGTCAACCGTTACCTCCATCTGTATAGCATAGGGTCGCACTGTCACTATTGCATTTGATGCAATACCTGAAAGGCGAACCTCCTCAATTTTTTCCTCCTTTCGTTCAAGCCTGATCTTTGTAAAGTCAAGCAGATCCATAATAAGGTTTCGCATTCCCTGGATTCTCTGGATCGACCTTTCAATTGGGGTTGCATAATCTTCGATCCTGTCGCCCGACTGCCTCTCCTGCATCATCCTCAGATAACCTTCTATAGCGTTCAGGGGAGCCTTTAATTCGTGCGATAAAACAGAAAGGAACTGGTATCTTACTTTTTTCCCCTCCTGGTTCATCTTGTGGGTTATGCGCTTCAGATACTGCTGTTTTGTAATGTTCTCAATGCTCGATTTAAGCTCCTGGGGGGTGAATGGCTTTGGCACGAAATCGGTGGCTCCGAATTTATGGGCTTTCAATGCAACATCTAGGGAGGCATAGGATGTTATCATTGCCACCACAATGTCATATTTCTTATTCCTGATATACTCAAGGACATCGGTTCCCTGAATGCCGGGCAGCTTATTATCCAGAAGGACAATATCGGGCTTATCCCTGTCAATTATTTCTATCCCTTCCTCTCCTGTCGCTGCTTCCAGCACCTCATATGTATAATCCTCATCCATAAAAGGATAATTGACCTGGAAGTGGCTAAGTATCCTGGTGACACCTGATCTGATGCCAGGCTCATCATCAACAACCAGAACTTTTAGAACAGCCATATCATATCTTTAAAAGTTTCATTACCTCCTGATCGAGCTGTTCCGGCCTGATACCTTTTTCAAGATATTTGTCAGCCCTTATCCATGTTTTCTCTGCTTCAGAATCGAGGCTGAAGGAGATTCCTGTCTCATGTGCCACAGCAGTTGCCAGAATTACAGGAACATCGGGATATTTCCTTTTTATCTTGTAGCAAAGAATAAATCCGCTGTCGTCATTCTCCATCATCAGATCAAATATCGCCAGACTCGGCTTAAGCTTCGAAATTACTGCTTCTGCCTCAGACTGGCTTTCAACCGCTACAGTCTTATAACCTGCTCTCTCAAGACTTGATATAGTCTGAAAAAGGTAATCAGGATCATCATCCGCCACAAGAATCGTATAGTCGCTTTTTCTCATGTTTCAAATTTCTATATCGTAATTTCTTTTCATTCCTCAGTTTCCTCACCCCTAAATCCCCCGAGGGGAGACTTTAGCTTTCTTCCCGGTTCTTAGCCCCCCCTCCGGGGGGTTGGGGGGTATCTCCCTGCTTTTTAACCCACCCCCACAGCCCCTCCAAGGAGGGAGCCTATTAAGCCCCCCTAGGGGGTTTGGGGGTCATTCCTTCCTCCTGGGCAAAATTATCTTAAAGCTCGTTCCGGTTTGTCCTTTAGCCGGATCGGTATTCGATTCAACTGTAATCTGCCCCTTATGCATCTTGACAATTCCATAAGCTGTTGCCAGGCCCAGCCCGGTTCCAACTCCAATAGCTTTTGTTGTAAAGAACGGTTCAAATATCTTTGCCTTATCCTCCTCTTTAATTCCTGTTCCTGTGTCCTTTATTATAATTGAAACATCTCCGAGAGTATCTTCAAGAATTACCTGAATTGATCCACCGCCGGGCATTGCATCGACTGCATTCTTGACAAGGTTTGTCAGAACCTGAGTCATCTGTTCAATATCGAGCATCGCATCCGGTGTGGTTGTCAAATCAAATACTGAGATATTTATATTTTCCGGAACAATAATGCTTTCCAGGCTTTTGTCTGCCAGTTCCCTGATACTTATCGGCTGATAATTGACCTGGTTTTTACGTGCAAAGTTTAGAAGTCCTCCAACTATCTTTTTGCATCTACCAGCCTGTTCGACAATAAGTTTCAGATCTTCTCTTACGGGATCATCAGCCGGACTCTCATCAAGAAGTATATTGCTGTACATCATAACCACCCCGAGAGGATTATTCAGCTCATGTGCTATTCCGGCTGAAAGCTGGCCCATATGTGCCAGTTTTTCAGACTGTTTAAGGGCTTGTTTCATTGATGAAAGCTTTTCATTCGACAAAGCCAGATCTTTAACAGATTTATGAAGCTTTTCAATCGTAAACGGCAGACACATTTCAACCTCAGCCAGCCCTTTTTTGATCGCAATTGCGTGTTCGATGCAGGTTTCATATCCGCAAGCTCCGCAATCGAGCTGGTCCTTCTTCGTTATTTTTCCCATAGAGGCAAGAACCTCGGCTAAACCACTCTCATCAATTACCTCCGGGCGACGCTCCTCTGATCTGTGCCTTACTGAAAGATCAAGATCTGAATATTCGTCAAACGCCTTTTGCCAGCTATCCGCATCTAGATCCTTCATCTTCTGATTTGCATAGGAGCTTACCAGTGCCCGGCGGTTATACTGCTTGCCGGTTTTTGATAACCCGGGCCCCATTATACAACCTTCGCAGGCCAGGAGCTCCATGTGCTGGTTCTTGATGAGTCCGGCTTCAAACTCCTTGAGAGCTCCCTGAAAATCAATCCTTCCTTCAGCAGCAATTATGTTACCAGTGATTGCATCATCATTGATATTGGCAGTCTGGAGCAGTCCCCTGGTTACAGGGAAAATGGCACCCCTCCCGCCTGCAGGCTGATCGAAATCTAAAGGCTGGCTGTTCTCCGGTGTAATCTTGAACAGATCAAACAGTTCTCTTAACTCACTGAATGTTATGGCTTCATCGATCTCTGTGCTTTCAGCTTTTTTTGCCACACATGGACCAATAAACACAATTTTAACATCATTCCCGTATCTGGCGTGAACGACCCTGCTCATTGCCACCATGGGAGAAACGATCGGGGCAAGATTATCCACCAGGTTGGGATGATAGTGCTTGATATAATTTACGATGGAAGGACAATCCGAGGAGATATAGTAATCCTTGCTTTCTTCAACCAGCTTTTTATACCTGTCTGCTACAAGATCTGCCCCGAAAGAGACCTCAAGAACATGTTTGAAGCCAAGGGCTTTTACCATGCCGATAAGGCTTCTGTAGTCGTTGAATTCCTGAAATTCTGCCGGGAAGCTTGGTGCTATTATCGCGGCGGAATCTGTATTATCATCAAGAAGATTTATTACCCTGTCGGTCGTGTTCAGAAACACTTTTGCCCCCTGGCTGCAAACCTTGGTGCAATTACCGCATGCAATGCATCTTTCATCAATGACTTCTGCCTGGCCTCCAACAATACGGATAGCCTTGGCCGGGCACTCCCTGACGCAGGTGTAGCATGTACGGCAAAGCTCTTTAATTGTGTAGACAAGCATAATTAACGGCTTAACGGTTTAAAGGCATAACGGCGTAACGGCTTCAAGGCATGACCTGCACGACCGCAAGACTGCATAACTGCAGGACTGCAGGACAGTATGGATTTAAAGTAAGACATTCCTCTTCTCAAAATGCGTATAAAATATTTTCTTATCAGATATCTCCGTGTTCTCCTTTAAGAGTTTTTCATAAAGATTTATCAGGGTTGGTGATTTACACGGGAGATTTATTGCTTCTGTTTCATCAGCCTGGTAAACCAGCTTTGCCCTGGCCTTCAGCTCATCCTTTGAATTTATGAACGGGAGACCTCCGCCATGAACGCATCCACCCTGGCATACCATTACCTCTACAAGATCATACTTTGTACCAGCCGATTGTGCCGCCCGGAGCTTTTCCAATCCTGTGAGCCCATCAACAACGGCCACTCTGATTTCGTTTTCACCAACCTGTACTGAACAATCCCTGAATGTCCCTGACAAGTGCAACTTTTTAAACAACTGTCTGTCAATTTCCCTGCCGGTCGTTTTGAAAAACAGCAACCGGATGATAGATTCAGCCACTCCTCCTGAAACTTCAGCCAGCACTGCCGAGGAGCTTCTGCCGCTTAATGGCTCATCAGCCGGTTCCTTCTCTGTATTTGTAAAATCAATGCCATTCAGTCGGATCAGCCGTGCAAGCTCCCGCACGGTCATTACCGAATCAACGTCGCTTATGCCTTTTCTCATCATACCATCACGTCTTGCCTCATATTTCATTGCCATGCATGGTGTTACTGAAACAGAAAAGATCTGTTCCGGCTGAACTCCAAGCTGACCAGCCACCACGGTCTTGATAAGGATCCCGGTAATCTGCTGTGGTGATTTGACAGTTGAAAGCTGAGGAATAAGTGATGGAATGAACTGCTCGGCATATTTCACCCAGGCTGGACAGGCAGAAACATACAAGGGGTTATCCAGCTTCTTATCTGTTTTTTCAAGAAGGCTGTCAGCTAATTCTGTGACACAAACATCGGTTCCTGTTCCTGTTGTATAGATTTTATCGAAACCTATTTTACGGAGTATGGCGTTAAGGTTTTTGTCAAAATCCCTGCTGTTCCTGATTCCAAGTTCCTCAGCAATACCCGATGCCACGGCCGGAGAATACTGGATTGCCTTGATAATATCAGGCTTATTGAGATATTCCTGAACCTCAGTAATATTATGCTTTTCATGAAGGGCACCGGTTGGGCAGACAAGTACACACTGACCGCACTGGATACAGCTTGAAAAGTTCAAATCCCTGTCCATGGCAGCTCCGATGTGGGTCTGTCTTCCACGGTTAATAAAATCGACCGATGTGGAAGTGATCAGTTCTTCGCATACCCTTACGCACCTTCCGCAAAGAATACATTTTGCAAGTTCCCTTACGATGGCAGGACTGGACTGGTCAAGGCGCTGTTTAATTTTCTTTCCTTTAATCCTTCTCTCCCTTATATTAAGCTCTTCCGAAAGTTTCTGCAGTTCGCAATTAAGATTTCTGTCGCAATAAAGGCAATCGTCGGGATGGTTTGAAAGAAGAAGCTCAACAATTGTCTTTCTGGCAGTTATCACCCTGGGAGAGTGAGTTCTTATCTTCATCCATTCCTCAACTGGTTGTGAACAGGCTGTAACGAGTCTTTCCCTGCCTTCAACCTCAACGACACACATCCTGCAGGCTCCCGTAGGAGTAAATTCCTTCATCCTGCAAAGAGTGGGTATAATAATACCGTTGCGGTTAAGAGCCGAAAGGATCGTTTCTCCCTTTTCGGCTTTGATCTTCTTGTTATTTACCTGGATCGTGAATAGCATATTTATTGTTTCTCGTTTTAACCCACCCCCAACCCCTCCTAAGGAGGGGAGCTTAGGGCTTGCTTCTGTCTTCCGTCTTCTGTCTTCTACTTTACAATTACTGCACTGAATTTACAAACGTCAAAACATATTCCGCAGCCGATACATTTATCCTCTACAATAAAGAACGGCTGCAGGCGTGTTCCATAAATCGCATTAACAGGGCACTTCCCGGCACATACTGTACATCCAGTACATTTTTCCACATTGATTGTAAATGTCCGCAAACCCCTGCAGACATTTGCCCTGCATTTCCTGTCGAAAATATGTTCCTCGAACTCCTCCCTGAAATTTTTAAGTGCACTTACAAACGGATTTGGGGCTGTTTGTCCCAGACCGCACAGTGAAGTGTCTTTCATTACTGCCGAAATCGTCTCAAGCTGCATCACACCTTTGAATCTCTCAAGTGTAGTACCTGAATCCTCATTAGCAGGTTTCTTAATAACACTTTCCAGAATTTCAAGCATTCTTCCGGTACCTTCCCGGCATGGGATGCATTTTCCGCAGCTTTCCTTACGAATGAATTCCATATAATACCTGACAAGATCGACCATACAGGATGTTTCGTCGACCACCACGAATCCTCCTGCCCCCATTCCAAAACCTTTCTGCTTCATCGCATCAAAGTCGACGGGGGTTTCAATATCCTCAGATGTAATAAATGATCCTGAAGCACCGCCAAGCTGTATAGCTTTGAATTCCTTTCCGTCCTTAATTCCGTCAACAATATCATCAAGTATCGACTTAAGGGTTGTTCCCATTTCCACCTCGACAACACCAGACATCCTTCCCCTGCCAGTAATTGCAAAGATCTTGGTGCCGGGGCTCGATTCTGTTCCTATACTTCTGAACCACTCCGGACCATTCTGCATTATCAGAGGGACATTCATTATTGTCTCAACATTATTTATAACGGTAGGCTTGCCTGAAAGTCCCCAGGTTGTGGGATAAGGCGGCTTAAGCCTGGGCATTCCGCGTTTTCCCTCAAGACTGTTTATAAGCGCGGTTTCCTCTCCGCAGACAAAAGCTCCCGGTTCAATTTTTATTGTGATATCCAGATTATAGCCGCTCGAATAGATGTTATGTCCGATAATACCGTAATCCCTGGCCAGATCTATTGCTTTTTGCACCTTGTTTTGGGCATGGTCCGAGCCTGATTTAAGATACAATATGGCATTTGAAGCACCGATTGCATAAGCGGCTATTGCCATACCTTCAAGAAGGCGGTGTGGATCACTCTCGAGAATAGTTCTGTCACTAAATGAACCGGGATCGCTTTCCCTGGCATTGCATATAAGATACCTGGCATTGGCGGAGGTTTTCAAAGCCTGTTTCCATTTCAGGCCGGTCGGATAGCCTCCTCCACTCCTGCCCCGTAGTCCGCTTCGCTCTATTATATCACAAACCTCCTCAAATGTATAATGCTGTATAGTCTTGACAAATGTGCGATAACCGTCCCTTGCAATATATTCCTCAATGCTTTCAGGATCATAACATCCGCAGTTACCCAGAATTACCCTTTTCTGCCGGGCAAAAAACGGAAGTTCGTTTATGAATGATATTCCGGGCCATAATTCAAAACCTTTCGATCCTGTCTGGCCCAAAAGATCATCCGCATTAATATCGTTGTGAAAAACGCCGTTTAGCAATGGTTCGACTTTTTCCTCAGTTATGTTCCGGAAAAAAAGTTTGTTCTTTCCAGGCATCTGAATGCAAACCACAGGTTCATAATTTGCAGGACCTGTGCATCCAACTCTGATTATAAGCGTACCCGGATTGTTTTCTTCAACATAGGATTTAAGAGCAGTGAACGTATTGTCTGAGCCGGCTATAATGCTGCTTGTATTTGAAGACACATGGATCACAGGTACGTCAGTTCTGTCACGGCGTACCTGCTGCAATACCTTTTCAGTTTCAGACGAAAGAGTATCGGATTCAAATAACAGTACCTTTTCTTTAAGGAATGTCTTCAAATCTTCCATTTAGTCATTATCAATTATATACTTAAGTTTTTTAATAAGATCCGGAATCTGTTCCGGTCTGACATGGATCCGGTACTCGCCATTGACCATTATCACAGGTCCATGATAACATCCACCCATACATGTAACCAGGTCGAGGCTGAAGTTTCCGTTCCTTGTTGTCTGACCAGGGACTATTTTCAGTTCTTCCTTAAATTTATCAATAACCGGTTGAGATCCGTTCATAAAGCATGATGTGCCGTGGCATATTTTAATCTGGATTTTTCCGGAGGGTACGAATCTGAACTGGTCGTAAAAAGTTGCCAGTCCGTATATTTTAGTTGTACTGAGTCCAAGGTGGCTGCCAACCTTGATTATGGCATCCTCAGAAAGGTAGCCCTGGTCAACCTGTAACTCCTGCAGGAGGGGGATCAGGTCCTCGCGTCTGCCCTGTTTATATTTTTTAAGGATGGTATCGAGGTCTGTTGCCATTCTGCTGTTTCCTGAATATTCTTCAAAGATACTTTTTTTATTGTTATAAAATAAACATTGTTATTTTATTAACAATAAAATGATTCTCCCGCGGATCACGCTGATTGAAATGAAAAACCCGATCATGATAAGGATTATCACTCCGAATGAGATCATCGTTGCAGTCCTGTATTTGAAAAAGAAGTTCATTCCCCCTTCGTATGTGTCCTCAAGGTGCTTAAAGTTTATCTTCTTTACAAGTCTGGTAAGAGCTCCTTCCTTTCCGTTTTTATAAAGCAGGTAGTATATTGTGGGCAGAAGTGTAACACCTACAAGCAGCGATACTCCCTGCCCTATTACAATTGCAATTGCCTGGTCGTAAAACAGAGCTCCGGAAATCCCGCTCAGGAAAATAAGAGGTATAAAAACCGCGCATGTAACAAGGACCGATGAAATAAGGGGCGTAATCACCTCATTTGTTCCTTTAATACAGGCCTCGGTAAGCGACAGTCCCCTGTCGATCCATTGGGTAATATTTTCTATTACAACAATAGAGTTGTCGATCATCATCCCTATACCGAGGATCAGTCCTGCAAGTGATATTATATTTATTGACAATCCGACAAGATAAAAGAAGATGAGGCTTATGACCAGTTTTGCCGGGATGCTGAACCCGATTATCAATGGTGATTTCCCGTCCTTGAGGAAGAAGAACATCAGCACGACTTGCAAGACTTGCAATGGACCGCAAGACAATGAATTGTTCACGATTTATTATGGACAATATGGAAATGCTTATATTTGTAATATGGAGAAAACCAGACAAATATTGTTTGAAAAACTCAGGAAGAAGAATGCCTTCTGGTCATATAAAAATGTAAAAGAGATTGATGACGATCTTCTTATTGAGAAAGTATTACTAATGCTCGATATGGATGATATTAATTTGCTTTTCAAGATATATGATAAGGAATTTCTTAGGAAAGTGTGGGAGGAGAGAATTCTCAGACAGGAACCCTACTTTCACGGACTGAACAGATTCTTTGCCTGGTTCTATTTTGGCATAAATGATCCGGATGAGTACATTAAAAAAAGAAAAATCTATTTACACAACTAATTATGCAAGGCCTTTCAGATGAAACAATCAAGGTATTTGAACCTATCTCTAAACTTAACTGTATTAAGGATTATATTCTGATTGGAGGGACAGCTCTTGCCCTGCAAACAGGACACCGGTTAAGTGAGGATCTTGATTTCTGCAAATGGCCCTTACCAGGCAAGTCTGATATTGACTGGCCACAGATACTTAAAGAACTTTCTTCAGTATTCAATAAAATCGAACCTGATATTCTGGGTTTTAACCAGGTCAATTTTATTACAGATAGTACAAAACTATCTTTCTATTCAAATCAGCTCTACAAATCTCCTGTCAGGGAGCCTATTGTTTATCTGAATAACATAAGGATCCCCAATATTGAAACAATCGGAGTAATGAAACTGGAAGTGATGCTCAGAAGAAGCAATTTCCGTGATTACTACGATATTTATTCGATCATAAAGGAAGGGATATCCTTAAAATCAATGATCAACGGAGCGACTCAATATTCAAACCACATTCTTAAGACTAAGGATATTCTGAATTTCATTTCCGATGGGAACAATTTCAGAAAGGATAAGCAATTTGATCTACTTAAGCCCAAATATAATGTATCGGAAAAAGAGATTGAAGATTTTTTAAAAAGCAAAATCCTGAAGGAATATAGTCTGTAAAGTCTTTAAAGTTCATAAAGTTCCAATACCTGCATGATCTCGAGTCGATATGCTCTTGGGATTTTGCCCCGTCTTACAGGACTCAACCTGCACGACCTGCATGACTTATATTAAAGGAACAGAATTATTATTACTTTTGAAATTATATTTCAGTGGTTAAAACAGAAAATGGCTCAGCGAATTGAAATGCAGATTTGTCTTGGCAGTTCCTGCTTTTCAAGAGGCAACAGGGATGTCGTTGCTTTTATCAGGGAGTACCTTAAAAAGAACCATCTGGAAGACAAAATAGTATTCAAGGGAGCCAGATGCATGGACCTGTGCAGCAAAGGTCCAAATCTCAGAATAAATGAAAAAATCATAGAGGGAGTCGCTCTCTCAAAAATTGAAGGTATTCTTGAAAAAGAATTCGGAGATATAAAATAGTGATACCTTTTGGTAATAAAAATGAATGACAGAAAACCTATTTTTTACATAAACGATAAGAAATGCAGGAATTCATACTCCTGCGTCAGGGTGTGTCCTGTCAATGCGATTGAGGTAAGGGCACAGAAGGAACATCCTTCAATCATTCCCGGCAGGTGCATAGGCTGCGGTTTATGTTTTATAGCCTGTACCCCACATGCCATCGAATACCGTGATTCCAAAGAAGATGTTAAAATGCTTCTTTCATCAGCAAGGAAAACAGTAGCACTTGTTGCACCGAGTATAGCTTCTGAATTTGATGACATAACTGACTACAGGAAGTTCGTAAGCATGCTGCGCGCACTTGGATTTGACTATGTTAATGAAAACTCGTTCGGAGTCGATCTTATCGCCGCTGAATATGCAAAACTCTTCAAAAAGGCTGAGGGAAAATACTACATGACCGCCAATTGTCCGGCAATAGTCAAGCTTATTGAGAAATATCATCCGGAACTGGTGCATAACCTCGCTCCATTGGTTTCGCCAATGATAGCAACCTCATTGGTATTGAAAGAGCTCTATGGTGATGATGTAGCGATCATTTATATTGGACCATGCATTGACAACAAGGATGAGACATTTCTCTACCGCGATGGTAAACTGGTTGAAGGGGTACTTACATTTATTGAACTCAGGCAGTTATTTGAGGAATTTGATATCACGGAGAGAATTGTAAAAATGTCAGAGTTCGATCCTCCTTACGGCCACTGGGGAGCACTGTACCCTCTTCCTGCAGGGATCCTGCAAGCTGCAGGCATCAAACGCGATATTGCTGTAAGTGGAGTAATAACGGCTGCAGGCAGGGAAGACGTTTTTGAAGGAATAAATGATTTTGAAAAGTACATTGACACCATCCATCATCATTTCAACTTCTTTTTTTGTCATGGATGCCTGCTCGGACCGGGAATGGAACATCACAATGAAAGGTTCAGAAGAAGGGCACTTGTAAGGCAATATGCTGAAAAAAGAGTCGGAAAGCTTGATAAGGTACAATGGCAGAAAGATATGGACAAGTGGTCGAAGTTTGATTTTAAAAGGACTTTTACGCCTGATGATCAACGGATTCCCGAGCCTCCTGATGAAGCAATAAATGAGGTCCTTAAAATAATAGGAAAAGAGAATCCCGAAGATGAGCTTAACTGTGGAGCCTGCGGCTACCAGTCGTGCCGTGAATTTGCATCCACGGTGGCAAAAGGGTTGGCTATTCCCGAAATGTGCCATACATTCAACCTGCGAAATAAGCAGGAATACATCGAAACGCTGAGGCAGACTAATCGTAAGCTTGCAGAGACCAAAAGAGCCCTTAAAGAATCGGAAG
>Ga0207931_1000645_pt1 | contig 12618 bp, 7 predicted proteins | sample NGESurdeep092012_2_FD_184478 | JGI IMG/M metagenome (GOLD analysis project Ga0207931, IMG submission 184478) | Arctic peat soil microbial communities from Barrow, Alaska - NGEE Surface sample 415-1 deep-092012 (SPAdes) | ecosystem: Environmental > Terrestrial > Soil > Wetlands > Peat ...
CTCCTTGACTGCAATCCTCTGTAATTCATTGACTCTCTCAGCACCCCAGCAATTCAACAGGGAACCGCATCTGCCCTCTCTCACGGCTTTTTTGAGATTCTCCTCTGTGCCAACCATCCCAGCCTCGAGCTGTGACATCTGACCTATCTTTTCATCGAGCGTCATCTGTGACAGGATCTTTTCTACCCTGCTGTTTACATCATTGCTGGCAGCCTCCTTTCGGCTGCATGAAGATATTGTTACAAGTAGTACTGTAATCAGTGCTATTGATAGTCGTTTGGTTGTATTCATAGTTTATTGAAACTAAATTTCAAAATGTGAGCGTCACTTTTATTTTATGAGATATTGTCAGGATTTAATCAGTACTCATTCAAAGAGAAAATTCACTGTCAGAAACGGTTTCTACCATATATAAGTTCCCACAGATCCTGACTGCAATGAAGTAGTCACATAATTATTGCCAAACTTAATATTGAAGGACTGTGCAGAAGTGCTCTCATTAAGGACGATAAGTACTTTCTTCCCGGCAGGTGTCTTATAGGCAACATTGGCTAGTTGTGATACTACTGAAGAGCCAATCCTTACCGATCCCGGTCTGACAAATTTTGAGGCATGGGCAATAATAAAATATGCTACATTCCTGCTAATTGTACTACCGATAGTAATAGCTCCAAGACATGTTGAGCACCCTCCCGGCGTGTGGGGTTGATAATGAGGGTCAGATGCAAGATTCCATTGGATCACATTTTTACTCCAGTTTAACGGAGCTCCGATAACAAGGTTTTTGGTGCACCATTTGAGATCCGGCGCAAAATTATTTGTGGCACTGCCTCCTACCCATTGTTCAGTAAAATAGACGTTTTTATCAGGATAGGCATTATGGACGGTCGAAAGGGCAGAAATAACTCCACCATAAAGGTGAAAGGCCGAACCATCGATATATTGCCGTGCATCAGCATCATTAAGTACTGAAATAGGATAATTGGGATGATCGCAGTTATGATCAAAAATCTGGATTTTGGTGCTTATACCGGTACTCATGAATGCAGGGCCGAGGTAATGCTTAATAAAAGTGGCCTGTTCGGTTGCAGACATAACCATACTCGGATTATTACCTCCATATTCAGGCTCATTCTGAACAGTAATGGCATCCAATGTGATTCCATTGTCTTTCATTGTCTGGAGGTATTTCACGAAATATTTTGCATAAGCGCTATAAAATTCAGGTTTGAGAGAACCACCTACTGAACTTTTATTTGTCTTCATCCATTTGGGAGCTGACCATGGCGAACCAAGTATCTTGATATTCGGATTTATTTCCAGAACTGATTGAAGAACAGGTATCAGATCATAGGTGTCAGGTGTGATATCAAAATGCACGAGATTCGTGTCAGTGAAATTAGGATCTATATCATCATAGGAGAATACATGATCATTCAGGTCAGACGAGCCTATGCTTATGCGCAGGTAGCTTATACCAATAAACGTGCTGTCTGTTGAAAAGAGCTCCTTAAGAATGGCTGACCGGTCGGCAGCAGGAAGCCTGTTAATCAGATAGGCGCTTCCTCCGGTCATAGCAAAACCAAACCCATCAATTGTCTGATATGTCTGCGTCGAATCGACATTAATTGTACCTGCCGATGTACCAGAAATGCCGAAGTTCAATGCTACATTCTGTCTTTTGAATCTGACAGTTGAGTCAGCTTTTGTAAGCCAGAACATTACATCAGTACTGACAAACTTATCCGGAGGCGTTATTTGTGTTGAATCATTTGTTCCTGGTGTATCTTTTCTCGCTTTGGAGCACTCGCAGTTGCTGACGGAAATCAATATTACGGCTATTGCAGTTATTGATTTTAAATATGCTTTCAGACTCATTTCTTTATGTATTGATATTCTCTTTCAAAATCACAGATTCCAGTTGATTAACAGCAAATTCTACTGATAAACCCTTACATAATCAACAATCATCCTCTGAGGAAATATGGTTGATGAATTTGGACTACCCGGCCAGTTACCTCCAACCGCAACATTAAATATAAAGAAGAAGGGTTTGTCAAAGGGATAAGTGCCTGTTGTCATATCACTTTTATTAACTGTAAAAATGGGATAGTCATCTATAAGAAATACCATTTTACTCGTATCCCATTGCATGCTGAACACATGGAATGTATCATTGAAGCTGCCGGTAGATAGTGAATAATTGCCACCTTTGGAATCATGAAAACTGGAGTTTTCCTGGCCCCAATGAACCGTTGAATATACTCTCTGGGAATTGTTGCCCACGAGTTCCATTATATCAATTTCACCACAGGCTGGCCAGCCATAACCTGACTGGCTTATATTATTGCCCAACATCCAGAGAGCCGGCCACAGACCCTGTCCTTTTGGGAGCTTTGCCCTTATATCGATTCTGCCGTATGTGAACGTCTTCTTGTCTTGTGTTTTGAGCCTTGCTGATGTATAGCTGTTTGTTCCGTACGTCTCCTTCCGGGCTTCAATAACCAGATATCCGCCAGTTAAAAAAGTATTCTTAACGCTGTTGGTATAATACTCAAGCTCATTGTTTCCCCAGCCGCTGCCTCCGGTCTCGTAAGTCCAGCTTGATGTATTAAGGGTTTTACCATTGAACTCATCGCTCCATGCCAAAGTCATGCCTGAATAGCTTGATGCTGAAGTATAGCCTGCATTGTCTATCGGCATATAGGTTCCAGTATTCTGAATGGTTCCCGTTGCCTGAGTATTTGAAAGCTTGGCATTGACCGGAGAACTCAGGTCCAAAGTAAAGGTCTGGTCATCCCGGCGAAGAGAATCTGCTGTTACAATCACATCTATATAGCCTGAATAACCTTTTGCCGGTATTGTAAGAGTACCCGATACCGAATTATAATCAGTGCCACTCACAGCAGTCCCGTTATTAGTTGTGTAATTGACAGTTATGGCACTAGAATTTACCGGGTAGACGTCAATTACGAAACGATAGGTAGTTGCATCTTTGGGGTCACGAACATGGGTTACATTTCCAACTGTAAGTGATGACACTGCAGGAGTAATTCCATTTGAATTATCCGGTTTACAGCAGTCAGTGCATAATAAAAGCGGGAATGCTATTAATGCTATTATCCTCATGGTTTATCAGATAAATGCGCAAAGTTATCATAAAATAGCCGGCCAGGCCCTATCTGACCGGCTATCTGTATGGAAAAAAAAACAAATAATGAACAATAAATAGAACCCATAACAATAGGTTCTGTTCAGTCCTTTAATGCCTCGAAATAAATGTATATGTCCACCATCCGTCGGTCGGGCTCCAGTTACCATAATGTAAGGTTACTGTAAGAAGGTCATACGTTCCTCCTCCATCGGTAAGATTAGGTTGCATGCTCCAGATATCATAAGTAACTGAATTTGCGGTTACTACATTAGGAGCATCATTCCCGTTGATCGGTTTTTGTAATGCAAAATGGGCACCAGAACCGATCAATTTTATCTGTCCTAAACCTTTCACTCCAGCACCCGGGATAATTACATAGTGAAAATTACCAGATCCCCATGCCTGCTGACCGGCTGAATACTGAGAACTACTATAACAACCAGCGCCACCAGGCCAGTCACTTCCACCATCGGTCCAAAAATCTCCGTGGTCATTATATATGAAATCTCCGGCTTTATTGAATTTGAAAGTATATTCATCGTTGAACAGACATGGTCTTTCAGTCACTTGTGCTGTTCCGCTTGCCCACCAACCACCGTCTCCGGCATACTGGCCAACAGCAAAAGCTCCTGCTGCAGGATTAAGAGTCCAGGTTTTCTGTGTGCAAGAAGCGAGAAATCCAAGTGCTGTAGTAGAACTGCAGGCATTAGGATCAGGCTGTGTGGTAGTAACTGTTTTCGTTAAAGAATCCAGACCTCCCTGAGCAACCATAAGCATTTTAATTGTATATGTTCCAGGGAAGATGAAATTGACTTTAGCTGAATCACCCTGAAGTTCTCCGTAACCAAGATTGATGTCTGGTGCAGCATAATAAGCAATAGATGCCCCGCTGGACTTATTAATCAGGGTTACGTTATGACCGTCGGCTGCCACAACAGCATCAAATGCGGGAGTTGGAACAGTTCCCAGGCTCAGAGTTGCAGTTTTCTGGCAACCATTAAGTAGTGAGAGGCCAACAATAGCTATGGTTGCAAATAAAGCCCCCAAAATAATTCTATTTTGTTTTTTCATAATGAATACGTTTTAATCTGTAAAACTCCTGTTAATCAATAATTCGGGTTTTGAACCAGTTTGGTATTGTTCATTTCCTCGAGAGGAATTGGCAATATCTCATTTTTCCCTGACACGAATCCTTTAAATGCAAGAGCCGTAGCAGCTTTTCCTGTTCTAACCAGGTCAAACCAGCGATGTCCTTCAGTTGCAAGCTCAAGCATACGCTCGTTATAGATATTGTCGAGTGTTGCCGGAACAGATGGCAGTCCAACGCGAGCACGTACTGCATCCAGAAGAGTTTTAGCCCTTACAAGATCACCGCTTCCGCGAACCAGCGCTTCAGCTTCCATAAGGTAGGTATCAGCAAGACGTATTTCGATCACATCATTCGGAAAATTCAATGCATCGGCTCCTAAATCGGCTTTCCATTTTAAGAGCGGTGCATGTTTCTGAATAAATAATCCTGTGTTCATATAACCAGCAGAGCCGGAATATGCAGCCTGTCCAATGGCAACAAGGCTGTCAAGGTCGGCAACTGTGTATTTGTAACGAGGGTCATTATGAATTTTGGCTGCAAACGCAGGGATAATAGGATTAAACGACCAGCCAGAGTAATAAGTATGATCTCCATCAGGAGCACCGTGGACCGGATCAGTAAGAGCCGCATAGCTTCTTGGCCCGATCATGATGCAGTATACATTTCCCCTGAAATCGCTGGGACCCCATTGAGACTGAGCCGTTCCGCTGTGGCTTATCTCCCATATTGATTCAGCGTTGAATTTGTTACCCGGATCAAAAATATCCTTGTAATTGGCAAGCAGGTGATAAACACCTGAAGTGTTCACTTTATTGAGCCAGGAAGCTGCGTCCGCCATACGGGAAGTGTTATTCTCGAAGAGAATTGCTTTTCCGAGCAATGCCTCTGCAGCGCCTTTAGTAACTCTACCATTATCTGTAGTAGCCAGCGTAGATGGTAATATTGGGATAGCTTCTGTGAGGTCCTTTTCGATCTGGGTGTATATTTCTTCAGGAGCTGCCTGAACAACGTTGTACATATCCGCTGTCGAAATAGGTTCAGTTGTAAGCGGAATGTTCTTGAACAACCTTACCAGCTCAAAGTAGAAATATGCTCTGAGTGTCTTGCATTCTGCAATATACCTGTCTCTGTCAGCGTCAGCCAGACCTGTAACAGGAGTGGCAAGTTTTAAGATCAGCAGGTTAGCCCTATAAATACCGGCGTAATCCATAGCCCAGAATTTTGATGAAGGGGCGTTTGCCGGAGTCATAGTATAATTATTCCATACCTGGTACATCATCATGTCGGTTGATGAACCACCACCGGCCCAGCATTCATCGGCAGCTGCATTTAGCGGCGCCAGTTTATTTGCGTACCAGTTGATTCCGTATCCGGCTTCTGCCTCGGTGCAGTTATATACTGCAACCATCGCGCTGAATACCTGATCGGGTGTCTGATAATAGTTCGATTCCAGAACTTCTCCTCTTGGAGAAACTTCAAGGAAGCTCTTGCTGCAGGATGCTCCTGCAAGCAAGAGTACCGCCAGCGTTGAATATAAAATGAATTTTATTTTCATTGTAGTTAATTTTTAAGTTACTAGAAGGTAATATCTAATCCTGCCATAAATGAGCGGGCCTGCGGATAAACACCACGGTCAATTCCGTAGATTCCCTGTCCTCCACCGATTTCAGGATCGAAGCCTTCATATTTTGTAAGAGTTAACAAGTTGTTGCCACTTACATAGACACGGGCTTTTGGAATGCTGATTCTTTCGGTAAGTGATTTCGGCAGGCTGTATCCTATCTGCATTGTCTTTAACCTGAAATAAGCGCCATTCTCGAGATAGAACTGGCTTGGAACGCCAAAGTTGGTTAAGTCACCATAAACAAGACGGGCATATGAATTTGAGGTTCCCGGTCCTGTCCAGCGGCCTAAAGCGCTGTTCAGATAGTTGGCTCCGGGAATATCAAGACGGCGAAGCTCGTTGAAGATCTTGTTGCCGGCTACTCCCTGTCCGAAAGCGACGAGGTCGAATCCCTTATATTCGAGATTAAGTGTAAATCCGTAGGTGAAGGTTGGATTTGGATTACCTAACCATGTCCTGTCCAGATCGTTAATAATACCATCATTATTCACATCAAGCCATTTATAGTCGCCAGGTTTTGCAGTAGGCTGAATCACAACGCCTTCCTTAGTATAGGCATTTATCTCGGTCTGTGTCTGGAATACTCCCAGGTACTTGAATCCGTAGAATTCATTCATTGGCTGTCCAACAACCTTGCGGCTTACTTCATATGCACTTGACTGCATTGTGGCGTTCACAAGGTGATCATTTGAACCAATATCGGTAATCTCATTTTTGGTGAATGAAGCATTCCCTTTAATACTATAGTTCAGATCGCCAATTTTGTTATTATACCCGAGTTCAATTTCAAGTCCCTTATCCCACATCGAAGCAATGTTGCCCCATGGTTTTGAAGATGCACCAACATATTCGGGAATATCAACATACATAAGCATTCCGGTTGTTGTCTTCTTGAATATCTCAACCGCTGCAGTTATGTTTTTCAACAATTTGGCATCAAAACCGAAATTGAGCTGGCTTGTCTGTTCCCATTTCAGGTCAGGGTTAGCTGGAGCAGTCGGGCCATAACCAGTATAGTTTGTGCCTCCGATAGTATAGCCTCCGATGGAACCAATTGTTGAAGTATATTGGAATGGGGAAAGGTTATCGTTCCCATTGACACCATAACCAGCCCTTAACTTCAGGTAGTTTACATAGTCATTGGCTTTCCAGAAGCCTTCCTGCGAAACTACCCATCCCACTGATACTGATGGGAAATAACCATATACATTGTTGCTTCCAAACCGGGATGAACCATCACGGCGAAGGATTGCAGTTAACATGTATTTGCCCTGGTAGTCATAGTTTATACGGCCGAAAACTGAAGCAAGAGTATATGGCTGATCTTCATATCCCCATCCTGATGTCTTAGAGGCATCGACACTATAGTTCATTGAAGCCTGATCCCAGTATGTTACTGGGATTCCGTTCTTAGTAGAACCAATTCCAATCTGGTTACTCTGATCCCTTGCTTCGGTTCCAACCATGAAAGTAAAGTTGTGATTGTTGAAGGAACGTGTATATGATAAGGTATTGGTAAATGTCCAGACTAATGTTCTGTTAAAACTCCTGCTTATCGAATTCTGCGTCAGGTTAGAGTTTGTGTTGCTTAGAAAATAAATGGGGTTGTATGAATAGTCACCCCAGAATGCAAGCTTGGTACCTATACTTGATCTGAAGGTAAGTCCTTTAATAGGCTGAATTTCCATATAGATATTACCAACGATATTATCACTCCAGCCATAATTTCCAAGCTTGGTTTGGATATATGCGGCCGGGTTGGTCATTTCCTGTCCGACCCACGGAGAAACGCTATAAGGATAACCAGAGGCATCTCTTACTATCGATGTCAGATGTGTGGCATAAGGTGAGGTGGCCGGGTTAAGATCCGACTGTGTAACAGTAGTAATGGGGTCGAGGTTGATAGCAGAAGCAAGTACGCCGCCAAAATAGTCGTTGGTACTGAAGCCCTGCTTGCTCTTAATGTGTGAATAGGAAACGTTGTTTCCGAAATTGAGCCACTTGTTTACTTTATGAGCTGAATTCAATCTCACTGTTGTACGCTGATATCTTGAAATGTCGGTTGCGACAATACCTTCCTGGTCAAAATAGGCAACAGAAGCATAATATGTCGATTTGTCATTTCCGCCGCTTACATTAAATTCATGATTCTGGATCATGGCATTGTTGTTGAAAATAACAGATTGCCAATCAGTTCCGGCACTAAGTGATTGTGGTGTCGGGAAATCTGCCGGGATTTTTTGGCCAGCAGCAATATAGGCTTCTCTCATAATTGTTGAGTACTCTTTGGCATTAAGGAGGTTAAGTTTGCGTTCAGGAGCCTGAGTGCCAACATAACCGTTATAGTTTACCTGCATTGCACCGGATTTACCTTTTTTGGTAGATATCAGGATTACACCTGCAGCAGCCTGAGTTCCATAGATTGCTGCTGATGCAGCATCCTTAAGGATTTCAATTGATTCGATATCTCCCTGGTTCAGGTAGTCGATACCTCCAACAACCGGAACACCATCTACGACATAAAGTGGAGATGCTGAGTTGATTGATGTTACACCACGAATGTTTACTGTTGCGTCAGCACCGGGAACACCCGAGCTTGATGCGACTGTCACTCCTGAGGTTCTTCCCTTAAGAGCGTCTTCAATCCTTGTAACTGGCATGTCAATAAGATCTGAAGCTTTCACAGTTGAGATAGCTCCGGTGACAACACTTTTCTTCTGAACACCATAACCGACCACAACTACTTCTTCCATCATTGCCGTACTAGATTGCATGACAACATTAATAGTTGTGCTGGTCTTGACCAGTATCTCCTGAGATTTCATTCCAACAAATGAAAACACAAGAGTGGAATTTGCGGGTGCATTAATAGTATAAGCCCCAGTTGCATCAGTCAACGTACCGGCAGTAGTTCCTTTGACGGAAATACTTACACCTGGCAATAGCTGACCATCATCCGCTGATGTTACTACTCCTTTCACCTGCAGTCCCTGTGCACTTAAGGCCAGAGAACAGAAAATGAATAAAAGAGTTAAGATCGTTTGTTTCATAGGTTTTAAATAATGTTTAGGTTAAGAATAGGTTCAGGATCAATTCAGCATGATCCTGCTTTTCAAGGTGAAAAATTATGAAATCGTATGAAACCAGGGGGGGCGATATGTTACATCAAAAATACTACAATTATCAATAACGACTACAACATTATTACATCAGTTAATAATGTAAATCGCACGTAATTAAATATATATTGATTATAAAGCCTCAGAAATCAATACATCAAGACAGGATTGTAATACAACACAGCCACTGACATGCTTTACAGGTTGATAAGCAACCCCGTTAGGTTGACATTTCTTCCAATTCCAAGCTTTTTTCTTACTCTGTACCTGCATATTTCAACACCTCTGACTGATATATTCATCAGTGGTGCAATTTCCTTGGTCGAGATATTCATTTTAAGAAAAGCACATAGCCTGAGTTCGGTAGGAGTAAGGGAAGGATAATTTGACTTCAGCTTATTAAGGAAAGCTTCATGCACTTCATCAAATGCTTTTTCAAAAACCTCCCGTTGCTTATTGTGTCCTACTTCCTTGTTTAGTTTTGAGATCAGAGAAACTATCTTCTCATTTACGGGTTCCTCGCCGGGAGCCTTTTTCATAACAATCAACTCTTCCTTTATCTTAAGTAGAAATTCATTTTTTCTTAAGAGGTTCATAGCCTGGTTGGCAAGCTCTTTATCCTGCTGTATCATCTCAAAACGAAGTTTTTCATTCTTCATGCTTATGAGCTCTTTCTCCGACTGAAGAGCCTGTCTTATATATTCCCTCTCCTTCTCCCGGTACTCCCGGAGCTCTTTCAGCTTGACCTTCCTGTTCGATATCTCGATTCTTTTATTGACTGTCCAAATCAGGAGAAAAGCCAGAAAGATCAGTATAATGAAATAGACTAAATATGCAATAACTGATTTGTACCAGGGCGACATAACAGTAAATGCCATGGAATCTGAAAGACTTTCTATACCCAGCTGGTTCCTTGCCTTTACCATAAAAGTGAACTTCCCTTCAGGAAGATGTGAGAACTCCTGTGAGAAAGAAGCACTCCAGTCTGACCAGGTGTCGGAATAACCCGAAAGCTTATAACTGTATTCAATATTTCCGGGATTATCATAGACAGGAGAAGAAAAAGAGAACCGGAACGAATTGTTTTTAAACGGGAAGCTATAACCGGGTTGTCTGGAACGTTCTCCGGGGTAGCTGTTCCCAAAATAAAATGTACTGTCAAGATAAATGGCAACAGCTTTAGTAATATAAGTCGAGAATTCAGGATAACTCTTAAAATATGCCTGAGGGGAATAATGTGCGAAGCCATTTTCAATTCCAAAGAAAAGATGATCTTCAGAGTGTGGATACACAGATTCAAAACCATTCAGGAACTTGCCTGTAAGAAGGGTAAAGGGTGAGGTGACATGCTGAAAACTGAAATCCTCCTGGATCCTGAGAACACCAACCTTATTATTTGAGACATACCAGATATTTCCCCTGGCATCTTCCTTAATGAAGGAAAGGTTTCTTAAAGGACTGAAGAGCTGGTTAAAGTAAGCCGAAGATTCAAATCTGTCATTCAGCGGCATATATTCAAATATACCGGATGTGTCAGATGCGAAGATTATTTTATCCTTGACCTTAAACACATTGATGTTATATCGTGAGGGGAGTCCGTTTTTTTCAGTATAATAATGAACCTCATCCACAGAATCCAGGCTATTATTAATCCTTACCCTATAGACACCCTTAAATACATGGCTCATCCAGAGTTCGCCATTATCATCTTCTTCAAACACCCTGAAAGATTCATTGAACCCCGGGATCCTTCTGACGAATTTCCAGGTCCCGTTTTCCCATTTAAATAGGATCAGTCCGGAGAATGTTCCGCCTATAAGATATCCGGGAAAACTTTTCAGGATGTGGTATTTCCATCCTCCTGGGACATCGCTTATACGGATAGCTTTTTCACCATCAATGATATAAGTACCTTTGTTATGACCGCACAGAATAACTCCGTTATGAACTCCCAGATACCATACCTGACCGCCGGTGATCATCTTCGGAATATTTTTTGTTTTTCCTTCAATCCAGTCCTGTACAAACAAACCCTGGTTAGTGCCGAGATACAGCTTATTCTTATAGATCAACTCGGTATAACCGGCACCAAAACCATCAGGCCTCTGCAGAAAGGTTATCGGCGAGTTGACGGTCACATAATCAATACCATTATCAAGGCCAAGCCACAGATTGCCGGTACGGTCCGAAAAGACTTTCAAAATGGTATTGTTCTGAAGCCCCTTTTTCTGGTTTACGTGTTGTATCAGATTCCCTTCGCTGTCAATAATTATTACCCCGTCCTGGATAGTCCCGAGTGCATAATACTTATCCTGAAGGGTCGTGGCACAGAATATCTGAGAACTCTTGAGCATTTCATTGACCGGAACATTCCATTCCTTCAGCTCATTCCCGTCATATAGGAATAATCCTTTATCAAGAGTACAGATTAACAGATTGTTTTTGCCCTTAAAAGCCATTATAGAGTTTATCTCCTCTCCTTTAAGCTTTTCACATCCTTTCAAAGGCACCATGCTCGTCCCGTTGAATTCAAATATTCCCTCCTTTGTATCATAAAAAAAGACCCTGCCTGCTGCATTATAGGCATTCGGATATCTTACAGGTGATGAAATAACTGAAAACTCTTTTCCTCCTTTAAGCACATAAGCTGCATTATAGGACTGGCATACGATCATGTCTTTATATGGAAGAATATTCCAGACATCATCAAAATTCTGATATGAAGCAGGGATCTTATCCTTCAGGGAATGATAAACAAGTTTTCCGTTTTCATCCGGGACCATTTTCCCTATCTCGTTGTAGGCGCCGATATATATTTCACCCTTATCATCAATGTAAATCGACCTTACCATAGAGAGATTCGGCATCCTGTAGAGCTCCCACTGTACTCCGTCAAAAACAAGCAGCCCTTCATTGTTGGCAAAATACATGAATCCCTTCTGATCCTGAGCAACAGCCCAGTTCTGCGTGCCTGCGCGGTACTCATGTTTCGAGAAATTACGGATAAAGGGCGTCCCGATATCTTTAATTTCAGCCAACACAGCCATTTCTGTCATTGCTGACAGGATGATCATGCTGACAACCTGGGATATAAATTTTTTCACCTGATCCGTTTTGATATGGGAAAGACGAAAGTTAATTGTAATTTTCAACTTATTATTAATAATAAAATCATTATGAAACTGTTTCCTGCCTCATTTTTCATGCATATAATATTCCTTTGTACAGGACTTGCATTCTCACAGACACCAGGAGTTTCACAGACCCAGAATGCTCATCAGGAACTTGCCTGTGATATTTTCAGGGAACTGGTAGAGATCAATACAACAGTGAATATGGGAAGCACGGGAGCTGCGGAGGCGATGGCCGCACGACTCAGAAATGCAGGCTTCCCGGAAAGCGATATCAATATTGCCGGGGGTTGTGGTTACTCCAGTGATGGCTACCGGTGCAACCGACGGAAAGCATCTTCGCTCTGCCGGGATCCCTGTATATGGAGTTTCAGGGATGTTCGGAGATGTTGATGATGTCTGGGCCCATGGCAAAGATGAACGTATCGGAGTAAAAAAATTCTTTAATGGTGTTGAGTTCATATACAGGCTGATGAAATCACTTTCTTCAGGCTCAGCGA
>Ga0207931_1000646_pt1 | contig 12614 bp, 15 predicted proteins | sample NGESurdeep092012_2_FD_184478 | JGI IMG/M metagenome (GOLD analysis project Ga0207931, IMG submission 184478) | Arctic peat soil microbial communities from Barrow, Alaska - NGEE Surface sample 415-1 deep-092012 (SPAdes) | ecosystem: Environmental > Terrestrial > Soil > Wetlands > Peat ...
CCCTGCTGGTCTACCTCAAGCGCCTCGAGGAGGGGGAGTTGGCCGAGAGGTTCGGCGAGGCCTATCTGGCGTACAGGGGAGAGGTGCCCTTCATCATCCCGAGGCTTGCCAGGCGGCGGTGACCATGACGGTGCAGACCGCACTGCCCCACACCGGCTCCTCCGAACACCGGCGTTGGCCGAGTGTGCGGCTGCGTGGTGACCGTTGGCGTAGCGCATGCGGCCTCGCATGCGCTGCCCAACACGCGCATCAACCTGACGCGTATGGGCGCTCGGTCAGACTGGAACCGTAAGGCGCGCAGGTTATCCGCAGTGCGTTAGGTCAGATTCCTGAAGCGCGTTCCACTTGCCTCAGCGCTCAATCGCGTGTACGTTAGGTTGTACGATATAGCGTACTTGGAGGCCGCCATGCAGCCGTTGAAGCTCGATGAGGACATCCGCCCGCTCTCGGAGTTTCGGGCCGGCGTCGCATCCTTCGTGAAGCAGGTCAACGAGACCCGTCGCCCGATGGTCCTCACGCAGCACGGGCGCGGCGTAGCCGTGCTCGTCGACATCCACGAGTTCGAGGCCATGCGGGAGCGTATGGCTCTGCTCGAGGACATCGCCCTCGCTGAGGCGCAGATCGCTGCCGGCCGGGTCACTCCGCACGAGGAGGCCAAGGCGCGCGCGCTCAAGAAGCTCCGCGCGTGAGGACCGACTGGACCGACCTGGCGCTCGAGCGCGTCGATGAGATCGCGCTCCACATCGCTGAAGACGATCGCGAGGCCACGATCCGCTGGACGGTGGAGCTCTTCGAAGCGGTGGATCGGCTGTCGGACTTCCCCGAGAGTGGGCGCATGGTTCCGGAACTGGAGGAACGCGCGGTCCGCGAGCTAGTGTATGGTGCGTATCGGGTCTTCTATCGGGTCGGTGACGCGGTCACTGTGCTCAGTGTGCGACACGGGAGCCAGCTGATCCGAGATGAAGAGGTCAGCGGGGACTGACTCAACAACGGCTTCGAGCAGACTCGTTTCGCTCACTGCTCAAGCCGCACACGTTGGGCGGACATGACGGGGCGTGGCGTTTGACACCCCTGTGGTTCTCGTAGCCGTGGAGGAAGGGAAGCTGGCGATCCGAGTCCGGAGGAGTCCCGCGTGAGCAGTGCCGGTCGACGCATCCGGGTCGGCGTCCTCTTGGGCGGCGCCTCTGCCGAGCGCGAGATCTCGCTCGCCTCAGGCCGCATGATCGCGGAGCATCTGCCGCGTGACCGCTACGAGGTCGCCCTGTTCGACACTCTCGCCTTGATGGTGGGCAACCCATCTTTGCCCGCGGATCTCGCAGAGAAGGCCCAGGCCCTACTTGCTCACGGCGGGGGGCGCGAGGAGCTGGTGGACAGGGCCCGCGAGCTGCCCGCCGCCTTCCGACGGGAAATTCAGAGTGCGGCGGCTGCGGCTGCGCCAGCCACCGAAGCTATGCGGGTGGTGGAGGGCGAGCGACGGATCGACGTGGCCTTCATCGCGTTGCACGGACCCTACGGTGAGGACGGGACACTCCAGGGCATGCTCGAGATCATCGGGATCCCCTATGTCGGTTCGGGAGTGCTCGCGTCGGCTCTGGCCATGGACAAAGCCATGGCCAGGAAGATGTTCGTCGCGGAGGGGATCCAGATCGCGCGTGGAGTTGTGATAGAGCGAGAGGAGCTCGACGGGGAAGTGATGCGTCGAGCTCATGCTCTCACGCCGGCGTTCGTAAAACCGTCGCGGCAAGGCTCAAGCCTAGGGATAAGTCTGGTGTGCCGCCCGGAGGAGCTGCGGCCGGCGCTCGAGAGGGCCTTCGAGTACGACAGCCGTGTCCTGGTCGAAGAGCGACTCGACGGTCGAGAGATCACGGTGGGTGTCATCGGCAACCGACGGCTCACTGCTCTGCCAGTGGTCGAAATCGTCCCCAAGCGGGAGTTCTTCGACTACCGGGCCAAGTATGATCCCGATCTCTCGGAGGAGATCTGCCCCGCCGAACTCGCCCCCGATGAGCTCCAGGCGGCTCAGGACCTTGCGCTCCGTGCGCACCGTGCCCTCGATTGTCGGGGGTTCTCGCGTGTGGACATGATCCTCACGGCGGACCGTGGCGCGGTTGTGGTGGAGGTCAACACGCTTCCGGGGATGACGGTCAACAGCCTGCTCCCGAAGGCCGCGCGCGCAGCCGGGATTCCGTTCGGAGAGCTGCTGGACCGGCTCGTTCGGCTCGCTCTAGGCGAGGAGTAGTCGTGGAAATGCGCGAAGCCGCACAACAAGGGGATGAAGCTGACGAGGCCCGGCCAGGACGCAGCCTCGCAGCTTATCCCCGCTGGCGTTCGACCGCACGAGTCGAGGAGTGCCGGTGATTGATGCGAAGCTGCACGGGAAGACCGTCTTGGTGACCGGTGGCAACTCCGGCATTGGGGCCGCTACCGTGAAAGCATTCGCCGGTCAGGGTGCCCGCGTCGTGCTGCACTTTCTCGACAGCAGCGATGTCGTTCCAGCTCATGTCGGACATTCGGTGCTCGGTCGTTCAGCGGCAGATACCGTCGCAGCCGACGTGGAGAGGGCGGGGGGCAGTGTCACTGTGGTGGCGGGCGATCTTCTCGACCCATCCACCCCGCGAGCGGTCTTCGAGGCAGCCGGCGCGGCGATTGACGTCCTCGTGAACAACGCCGCCCATTGCGAGGTGCCCGACACGATCACAGAAGTCAGTCCCGAGTCGCTCAAGCGCCACTTCGCCGTGAACGCGCAAGCCTCCACGCTGCTCATCGCCGAGTTCGTGCGGCGCTACCGCCTCCGTGGCGGAACCTCGGGCCGAATCATCAACGTGAGCACGGATGCGGCGCGCGCCTTCGCTTCGCAGATCGGGTACGGAGCCAGTAAGGCCGCGCTCGAGGCGTTGACGCGCAGCATCGCTATCGAAGTCGGACCGTTCGGCATCACCGTGAATGCTGTGGCGCCCGGGCCTGTCCAGACCGGCTGGATCACCAGTGAGGTCGAACGACAAGTCATGCCCTCGATTCCGATGCGTCGCTTGGGGCAGCCAGAGGACATTGCTGATGCCATCGTGTTTCTCGCGTCGGAACAGGCGCGTTGGATCACGGGTCAAGTCATCCAAGTTGCGGGTGGCCATGCGCTGTAGCTGGCGTGCGGTGCCTTACAACGGGATCCAGCAGACGGCCTTCGGCCGCAGCTGATCCCGAACACGCTAGACCCTAGAGCACATGACTATGCCCGCAGACACCGGAGGCCATCTGAGATCGCTCTATGAGCAGAGCGGTGGCGTAGCGAATATCTTCTCTTTCAAGGTCGCTGACTACGTGGCATCACGGCCTGATTACCCAGCCGCACTATTCGATGCGCTCGCGACCGTCTGCAAACTGCCGGCCGATGCTGCTGTAGCTGACATAGGGTCGGGAACGGGGTTGCTCACGCAAGGGCTGCTGCAGCGCGGATACCGCGTTGTCGCCATTGAACCAAACGCCTCAATGCGGAGGGCTGCGGATCATCTTCTCAAGGCGCACACAGCGTATCGCAGTATTGACGGCTGCGCCGAGGTCATCCCGCTCGATACTGCATCAGTCGACCTCATCACTGCCGCTCAAGCATTTCATTGGTTCGAGATTGACAGGGCAAGGGCGGAGTGTCTCCGCGTACTTTCTCCGCACGGGAACGTCGCATTGATTTGGAACGATCGCGTGGTAGGCGATCCACTCCATGTTGCGCTCGACGAGGTATTCCTGGAGCTTGGTGGCGCGAGGCGCCAGGCGCTAGCTGCCCACAAAGACCGTGCCGACGTCCCCAAGTTCTTCGGAGCCACAGACGCGAAAGAGCTGTCTTGGCCTCACGAGCATGCCCTTAGTGAGGCCGGCTTGGCAAGCCTTGTCTTTTCAAGGTCATACATGCCTGACCGAGACTCAGCTTCCGGCAGGGAGGCGCTCTCACGTGTGTCCAGAGTCTTCAGGAATCTCTCATCCGGTGGCCTCGTCCTAGTGAGGTACACCACAGTAGCCGTGATAGGTAGGCCTGAATGACACGTGGGTCTAGCCCTTCCATCGAGCGGACATGCCCCGACAAGCCGGGTCATCCCGCTCATGAACCGCCCCGGCTTTGTTGGAGGCTCCGACTCTTGAGAGGATGGAGCCAATCGTTGAGCCACATCGCAGGAAGTGAGACGTGACTCGCATCGTCCAGGCCACATCGGCATGTGAGATCCAAGCAGCCAGGACGCTGTTCGAGGCGTACGCTGATTGGCTCGATCTCGACTTGGGCTTCCAAGGCTTCGCCGCTGAACTGGCCGCCCTGCCCGGCGAGTATTCGCCTCCCCGTGGCGCTCTTCTACTGGCATTCGAGAACGACGTCGCGCTCGGCTGCGTCGGGCTCCGACCGCTCGAGTGGCCGCGCTTCGCGGAATTGAAGCGCCTCTACGTCAGGCCGCAGGGCCGAGGCCGTCAGATGGGGTCGCTGCTCTCCCGAGCCGCGCTATCGATCGCCCGCGATGCCGGATACGAGCGTGTCCGCCTGGATACGCTGACCACAATGGTCTCGGCGCAGCGTCTCTACGAGGCCATCGGCTTCTACGAGATCGATGCCTACCGCTTCAATCCGGTGGCTGGAACCAAGTACATGGAGTTGGACCTGGACTCGGCGGACGGTCGCTAGCATCGGCAGTGGTCGGCGGGTTGCCCAACAAGCGCATCAGCCTGACGCGCCGACAGGCGGTCGGTTACTGTTGGCGTAACGGTGCGCAGGTCATGCGCCACACGTTGGACCGACCGTCCGAAGCGTAGGGAGGCGCCATGACGACTCCAGCCGGATCAAGCCGACATCGCTGCTTCGGCCGGCAGGATGGAGGCCTTCTTCCGCGAGGTGACGAAGGCCGACGCCATGCCGCCCCAGGATCCGGCGCTCTGGCGTGCCCACGGCATGGAACTGCTCGGGCCGCCGTTGTCGGTGGAGTAGCCACCGCCGGCAGCGCCGGCCGGGGCGCTACGCGCCCGCCGCCCGCGCCGCGTTGGCGGCGATCGAGTCGCAGAGATACCGCGTCATACCCGGGTGGATCGCCTCGTAGGTCGCCGTGAACCGCGCATCGGCTACGTACATCCGGCCGAGCGCGACGTGCGTCTCCAGAGGGCACGGGTAGAACCAGCGGTCGATCAGTAGGCGGTGCCGCTCCGCGGCGTCCATGCAGCGCGGGTCGTCCGGCGGCACGTCCTGGTCCATCAGGGCGTCGATGTCGGTGGTGAGCGCGTCGCTTTCCGCCTTGAAGCGCGCCCAGTCCTCCTTCGCGTATCCCCTGGTGCGTCGCGCCGATTCGCGGTACGCGTCGGTCTCGCCCCAGCGTTCCCGCGCCTCCTCTTCGTACTGAGACGGGTCGAAGTCGCCGAAGACCTCGAGGAGCTCCTCGTCGCTCATCTGTGTCCCTCCTTCCGTAGTGGCGCAGGGCGCGGACGCTCAGGTGAGCGATCCGCGCCACCTCGCCGACGATGTACTGGGTGTCGGTGGCCTTCATGCGGACAGCGTAGACCCTGACGTATCGTGAGGGTCAAGCCCCGCTCAACGGCCGAGGACGGCCGGCGCCCGGAGGGCGACACTCCTGATCGACGCTTGACGTCTCTCTTAGCAGTTGATAGGTTTTCTCAAGCGAGATGAGAACAGTTCTCATCGAGAGTTTGGGGATTCGCCCGCATGACCGATCTGCAGCCGACGCACGACATCGACGCCGTCTTTCGCCAGAAGGGCATCCCGTTCACGCGCCAGCGTCGGCTCATCTGGGAGTTCTTCGCCGGCGCGGACCGCGCCGCGACGATCTCCGAGGCGGCCGACGCCCTGCGCGGCGAAGGCGTCGGCCAGGCCACCGTCTACCGAACGGTCACGCTCCTCAGCGACCTCGGCCTGCTGGCCCGGGTGCAGGACCGCCGCGGCGAGATCTGCTACACGGCGCCGCCGATCGGCCACAGCCACCCGCTCATCTGCGGCGTCTGCCGCAAGGTCGTGCGGTTCGACGGCGACGGCGACGTCAGCGATCTCGAGGCTCGGCTCGCCGTCGAGACCGGGTTCTCCATCTACGGTCACCACCTCGAAGTGTACGGGATCTGCTTGGAGTGCCGGGCGAGTAAGTCGGGCGACAATGGCGAGTGACACGCCGAGGGCCGGCGCGCCGTCGTGCGACGGGGCGACTGCCGCCGCGGCCGGCGCCCGCCCCACCGCCACGCCGCTCGCCGGCCGCCGCTTCTTCTGCTCGTGGAGCGGCGGCAAAGATGCTTGCCTCGCCCTGCAGCGTGCGACGCTGCAGGGCGGCCGTCCGGCGGCCCTTCTGTGCATGCTCCGTGAGGATGGCCGCGTGAGTCGTGGCCATGGCCTGCCGCTCGAGCTTATTCAGGAGCAGGCCGCGGCGCTCCGCCTCCCGCTCGTCACAAGGGCGACCACGTGGGACGGGTACGAAACCACCTACGTCGAGGCGCTGCACGCACTGCGCCGCGGCGGCGTGCAGGCCGGCGTGTTCGGCGACATCGACCTGCAAGCGCACCGCGACTGGGTCGAGGACGTCTGCGCGGCCGCCGGCCTGAGCTGCCATCTGCCGCTGTGGCAGGAGCCGCGCCGGCGGCTGCTCGACGAGTTCCTCGCCGGCGGCTCCCGCGCCAGCATCGTCGCCGTCGACGCGTCCAGGCTGAGCGTCGACTACCTCGGGCGCGAGCTCGACGACGCCCTCATCGCCCGCCTCGAGGCCGACGGCGCCGACGCCTGCGGCGAGGAGGGTGAGTACCACACGATGGTCGCCTGGGCGCCGCCGTTCGCGGCGCCGGTCCCGCTCATGTGGGACGGAGTGGAGGAGCGCGACGGCCATTGGGTCCTGCACTACGGGGCCGCAGCCCCGTCATCCGCATCTGTTCACCACTAGACGTCATACCACGAAGGGAGCACCACCGGTCATGAGCACCACCCGCGTCCGCCGCCTCACCGCGGCCATCCTCCTCCTCGCAGCCCTTGCCCTGGGCGCCGTCGCCCTGAGCGCCTGCGGCTCGGGTAGCGACACCGCGTCCACCGCTGCCTCTCCCTCGGCCGGCCCGATCACCGTCACCGACGACACTGGTGCCACCGTCACCCTCGACCAGCCAGCGCAGAAGGTCGTCAGCATCGCCCCCGCCGACACCGAGATCGCCTACGCCATCGGCGGCGGATCCAAGATGGTCGGCGGCACCACCTACGACGACTACCCGGAAGAGGCCAAGAGCCTCGCCAAGGTGGGCGACTTCAGCAACCCCAGCGTCGAGAAGATCGTCGCCCTCGAGCCCGACCTCGTGCTCGCCGCCGGCGGCATCCAGGCCGGCCTGCGCAGCAAGCTCGAGAAGCTCGGTATGCAAGTCTTCGTCGTCGACCCTACGACCTATGACGGCGTGATGGACGACATCACCCAGCTCGGTGAGCTCATGGGCCTCGAGGCTAATGCGGCCAAGGTCGTCGAAGACATGACCACGGCGAAAGAGGAGGTCCAGGCCAGGGTCGCCTCGCTCGACCGGCCGGCGACGTTCATCGAGGTGTACAGCAAGCCGCTCATGACTGCCGGCTCCAAGACGTTCATCGACGATCTCGTGACGCTGGCCGGCGGCCGCAACATCGGCGCCCAGGCCGGTACCGGCTTCCCCAACTTCAGCAGCGAGGTGCTGGTGAAGGACGACCCGGCGGTCTACGTCGCAATGTCCGGGTCGCAGAGCGCGCCCGGCGCCATCGCCAAGCGGCCGGGCTACTCCGGCCTTGCCGCGGTGAAGGACGGCAAGGTGTACGTGGTCGAGGACAACCTCATCGCTCGCCCCGGCCCGCGCCTCGCGCAGGGCCTGGAGCAGCTCGCCGCGATGATCCACCCCGAGGCTTCGCCGGCTCCGTGACCTCGAGAGCGCGCAGAAACGGCCGGCTGGGCATCGCCCTGGCCGTGGCCATCTTCGCGGCGTGTCTTCTGCTGTCGCTCGCCCTCGGCCCGGTCTCGCTGTCGCCCGCGAAGCTCGTGGGCTACCTGACGGCGGGACCGGGCTCGGGCGGGCCGGGTGGCATCATCTTCTGGGACATCCGTCTGCCTCGCGTACTGCTTGCGTTCATCGTGGGCGCCTCGCTCGCGGTCGCCGGCGTGATCCTGCAGGACCTGTTCCTCAACCCGCTCACCGACCCGTACGTCACCGGCGTCTCCTCGGGTGCGGCCCTGGGCGCCACGTTCGGCATCGTCCTGCACCTGGCGCCCCTGCCCTGGATGACGCTGCTGGCGCTGGCCGGCGGCTTCGCCACCCTCGCCACCGTCTGGGTGGTGGCGCGCCGCCGCGGGCGCATCGACATCTACGTCCTGCTGCTCGCCGGGGTCACGATCTCGTACTTCGTCACCGCCATCATCAGCGTGATGATGATCCGCGCCCACGAGGACATGGATGCGATCATCTACTGGCTGCTGGGGAGCTTCAACGGACGTAGCTGGCCCGAGGTCGAGGTGGCGTTGTTCGCACTGCCGTTCATGGTCGTGCCGCTGTTCTTCGCGCGCGAGATGAACATCCTGCTGCAAGGGGAGAAGCGCGCGCTCGAGCTCGGCGTCGACGTCGAGCGCGCCAAGCGCGTGTTGCTGTTCACGGCCGCGGCGCTCACCGCGATCGCCGTCTCGGTGAGCGGCGTGATCGGCTTCGTCGGCCTCGTGGTACCGCACATCGTGCGCCTGCTCGTGGGTCCCGGCCACCAGCGTGTGTTGCCCATCGCGCTGCTCGGCGGCGCCGCGATGATGGGCATCGCCGACCTGCTCTCGCGCACCATGCTGGCCCCCAGCGAGGTGCCGGTGGGTGTGGTCACGACGTTCGTCGGGGCGCCGCTGTTCGTGTACCTGCTGCGGCGTCGGAGGTCCGGCTCGTGACGCACGTCGCCCTCAAGGACGTCACCTTCGCCTACGCCGAGCGGCCGGTGTTGCGCCACCTCACGTTCGCGCTCGAGCGCGGCGAGTTCGTCGGCATCGTGGGGCCCAACGGCAGTGGCAAGAGCACGCTGATCGACCTGATCGATGGGTTGCAGAAGCCGAGTCGCGGCGAGGTGCTGGTCAACGACCGCCCGACCGGCGCCTACCGGCGCCTCGAGATGGCGCGCGAGGTCGCGCTGGTGCCGCAGCATTTCGACCTCGACTTCGACTTGTCGGTCCGCGAGGTCGTCGAGATGGGCGCGTACTGCCGCGGCAAGGACCCGGCGCAGTGCGGCGATGCCGGCCTCACGCTTTCGCGTCTCGGCATCGCCGAGCTGGCGCCGCGGCCGTTCACCGAACTGTCGGGGGGCGAGCGGCAGCTGGTCGTGCTCGCCCAGGCGCTGATGCAGCAGGCGCCGCTGCTGCTGCTCGACGAGCCGGCCTCCGCCCTCGACGTCTCGCACCAGCTCCACCTCTTCGACCTGCTCCGCGAGCTCAACCGCGACGGCATCACGGTGCTCTGCATCCTGCACGACCTCAACTTGGCTCTGCACTACTTCGCCAAGCTGCTGGTACTGAGCGAGGGCGAGGTGGCGGCGTTCGGGCCGCCCGACGACGTGCTGCGGCCCGAGATCCTCGAGGCCGTGTACGGCGTGCGCGCCTACATGCACCGCCACGCCGGCCGCACCTACCTCACCTTCTCGCCGCGGCTGCGCGGCGAGCGCCGCGGCTGCGTGCATCTGGTGTGCGGCGGCGGCACAGGCGCCGGGCTGATGCGCGAGCTGGCGGACGCCGGGTACGAAGTCTCCGCCGGCGTCCTCAACGCTCTCGACACCGACGAGGAGACGGGCCGCGAGCTCGGCCTCCAGATGGCTGTGGAGGCGCCCTTCTCGCCGGTCGGCGACGAGGCGCACGCGGACAACCTGGAGCTGATGCGCGCCGCCGACCTGGTCATCGTCACCGCCGTGCCGGTGAGCCACGGCAACGCGCGCAACATCGACGCCGCGCGCGAGGTGCTGGCCGCAGGCACGCCGGTGTGGGCGCACGAGGGCCTCTTGAAGAACGACTTCGCCGGCGTCACCGCCGGCCTTGCCGATGCCGGCGTCGAGTTCTTTGCCGGCGACGCCGAGCTGCTGACCGCCGTGCGCGAGCGCGAGGCGCGACCGCAAGGTCGGTCGGCGACGCCAGTGTAGGGAGACGGGGCGGCGGGCGGTCGCGAGCGCCCGCCTCGCCTCCCCGCAGGCGCCCGGCAGCGCACCTCCCAACCTGCGCCTCCGGTGAGCCGCGCGAGGGCGACCGCAAGCGCCCGAACCGGCAGGCCGGGGCGGAGTGTCCCGCAAGGCACTCCGCCTCGGCCGTCCGCCTCGGCGCGGACCCGCTGGACGACAAAGGGCGGGGAGCCTCTCGGCTCCCCGCCCTCCCGCATGCTGTCTTCGTCTTGATGTCCGCGATGCTAGCCGAGCAGCTCCCGCAGCTCGGCCGCGCTGGCGCGGTCCTGCTTGGCGCTCTTCTTGAAGGCACGGGCGCTGGCGGCGAGGATCTCTTCGCACTGCGTGACGAAATCCTCGTGGTAGCGCGCCGTGTCTTCCTCGGCCTGGATGAGCTGCAGGGCCGCGGCCGGCCAGCTGGTGGCCGGTTCGGCGTCGAGCGTGCCGAGGTACTTGGTGACGTCGAGCGAGTGAATCGGCTCGAGGATCATCTCGTTGACCTCTTGCCGGGTCACGGTGAGCTTCTGGACGCGGTCGTCGTGCGTGCAGACGACCTCCTCGAGCTTGTCGCGCCAGGCCTGGTCGGGGGCCAGCACGCCGGCCGCCGCGGCGAAGTCGGCGCACGCCTGCTCCGCCTCGAGAGCGACACGGAACGCCGACCCGTAGGCCACGATCTCGGGGAACCGATGGGCCATTGCTTCTCCTTTTGGCCTTCTCGCCAGCCTTACCAGCGGGTGATGACGACCTTGCTGTCGGTGAAGAACTGCACCGCGTCGGAGCCCTGGCCGTGCATCGTGCCGAAGAAGCTGTCCTTCTGGCCCGCGAACGGGAAGTACGCCATGGCGGCGGCGATGCCGAGGTTCACGCCGATGTTGCCTGCCTGGACCTTGTACCAGAACGTGCGCGCGTTGCGGCCGCTCTGCGTGTAGATGCTGGCGGCGTTGCCGAACGGCGAGGCGTTGGTGTGCTTGATCGCCTCTTCCATGTCCTTGACGCGGATGATGCTTGCCACCGGGCCGAAGATCTCCTCCTGGCAGTGCGTCATCTCGGGGGTGCAGTTGTCGAGCACGGTCGGGCCGACGAAGAAGCCGTCCTCGTAGCCCGGCGGCTTGACTTCGCGGCCGTCGAGCAACATCGTCGCGCCCTGGTCGAGGGCCATCTTGATGTAGCGATGGATCTTCTCGACGCTGGCCTTGGAGATGACGGGGCCGACGTTGACCGACTCGTCGAGGCCGGGACCCACCTTGAGCTTGCTGGCGGCGCCGACGAACTTCTCCTTGAGCTCCTCGTAGATGTCGCCCACGGCCATGAGGTTGGAGCCGGCGAGGCAGCGCTGGCCGGAGCAGCCGAAGAAGCTGGCCATCATGTTGCCGATGCTGCGGTCGATCTCGGCGTCGGGCATCACGGTGAGGAAGTTCTTGGCGCCGGCCTGCGCGATGCAGCGCTTGCCAGTGGCGCCGCAGCGCTCGTAGATGTACTTGCCGACGGGGGTGGAGCCGACGAACGTCATGCCTTTGATCCTGGGGCTCTCGAGCAGGGCGCCGGCGGCCTCTTTGTCGCCGTGCACGAGCTGGAGGACGCCTTCGGGCAGGTCGGCGTCCTGCAGGATCTCGAACACGCGCGCGAGCGTGAGCGGAGCCTGCTCGGAGGCCTTGATGATGAACGTGTTGCCGGTGGCGATGGCGTAGGGCCAGAACCAGAACGGCACCATGCCGGGGAAGTTGAAGGGGGCGACACAGCCAAAGGCGCCGAGCGGCTGGCGCACGACCATCTCGTCGATGTTTCGGGCGGCGCCGTCCTCGAGGTTGTAGCCCATCATCATGCTGGTGATGCCGGCCGCCGTCTCGACGTTCTCGATGGCGCGCAGGGTCTCGCCGCGGGCCTCGTCGATGGCCTTGCCGTGCTCCTGCGTGGTGATGCGGGCGATCTCCTCGTGGTGCTTGTCGAGGAGGGCCTTCATCTTGAACATGTAGCGGGCGCGCACGATCGGCGGAGTGGAGCGCCAATCCCAGAACGCATCGTCGGCGGCGGCGATCGCCTTGTCCATGTCGGCGGTCGTGCTCAGCGGGACCTTGGCGATGACCTTGCCTGAGGCTGGGTCGGTGACGTCGAGGAAGCGGTCGGTCTTGGGCGCGACCCACTCGCCGTCGACGAAGTTCTTGAGCGTGCCGTAGTCTTCTTTGAGCGGCTTGAGAAGATCGAAGTCAGCCATGTTCTCTCTCCCCCCTCGGGGGATTCCTCCTTGATCGGTCGTGATGGGGCGGGCGCGCCGATCCTTCGGCGCCCGCCCAGCAGGCACATCGTAGTGCATGGATCTGCGTGTCTCATGACCTGTCCGCGCACCGCGCACCGTCGCCCGGCGCCGGACCGCGTTACCACCTCCCGATAAGGGATCGACTCGGGGAACGAAAGCGGAACCCGCGCTTCCACCCACTGCCGGCTCGCGGCGCGCCGGGCGGCGCGCCGCAGACAGCAAGTTTACGGGGAG
>Ga0207931_1000647_pt1 | contig 12606 bp, 9 predicted proteins | sample NGESurdeep092012_2_FD_184478 | JGI IMG/M metagenome (GOLD analysis project Ga0207931, IMG submission 184478) | Arctic peat soil microbial communities from Barrow, Alaska - NGEE Surface sample 415-1 deep-092012 (SPAdes) | ecosystem: Environmental > Terrestrial > Soil > Wetlands > Peat ...
CTTATTTTGCCGAAAATCTGTCCGCGGCTCACCTCATCACCCTCCTTTACAGAGACTATACATCTCCTGACCCCCCGCGCAGCGATCTGAACAACTCCAAACCTGACCCCGTCATTCCTCTTAAACACAGTCGTCATCCTTTCGTTGCTGATAGTGGACTCCGGAGTGTTCAACCCTATGGCGGTGCCCGGCGTATGTTTAACATGTATAACCTTGCCCTCAAGAGGCGCTCTGTTATAATGGACATCAAACAGTGTCATGGCTATGCCGATTAGATAACATGGGTGCTCAAGGAGATCTGTCTTGGTAATTTCACTGACACTCGCTATCCTCAACCTCTTCACTGTGACCGGGATCTGGTTTGTTTCTAACTCCTTGATATAAATAACCCGCCCGTCCGCCGGAGACAATATGTCATTGACCCCTCCCCTGATTTTTCTTGAAGGATTTCTGTAAAACCTGTAAAGAAACAGTAATATGAAGAGTATCCCGACTGTGAGTCCGCAAAGAACGATAATCATGCACCAGAGAGGTATTGTAAATAGATGAAAAATCAAAAGGTTTACCAAAGAGGCTGTTACGAATAAAAATACATTATCGGTATAAAGGTATTTTTTGTTGAACCCCCCTTTGGCTACCCAGAAAACAAAGAGTGCCGTTGAAAGCACAATGGTAAAAAGCACTATTAATAATTGCTCCATAATAATTGATCTATCTTTTTCTTATCATCGACGGTAATAGTAAAAGCTCTGCAAGTGTCGGTAAAAAATCCGATTTTCTGAAAACTGCAGGAGCAGGCCTTCGGTAATATGAGATTAGTATTTCTTCTATAGAATAATTGCCCTTCAGCAAACCTAGAATGCTGTAAGGAATGTCTGTGAGATAATGCATCCATTCTTTATTTGTATCTGATGTCACTGAATATTTATTTTCAACACCGTTTGCATAATTATATGCATATAGGGCAAAATCGACACCGCACTTCCTCGCAAGATCAACCCATAGCCATGTCCGGGCATTGACTTCAATAAGTTTATATTCCCTGTCACGCGGATCATTCAGGAACTCGATTTCGCAAATACCGGTATAATTCAGTTCCTTTAAAAGTCTCTCTGCAAGAGAATAATAAGGAACTCTGCTAATACTTTTACTATAAGTTGAAGTCCCGAAATGAAGAGGATGTTCCCTTACCTTTATTCCCGCCCATGACGATACAATATTCCCTTCCAATGCGAATGCGGCAAAGGAAACGGTTTTATTGTCTTCAGTCGGGAGAAGTTCCTGGACGAATATTTCCTGTATTGGCATTTGCTGCTCCAGAATTGAAACAGTGCGTTTCAATTCTTTTTCTGAATTACAGGGAAAAGCTTTTTTCCCTGTAATTCTGTAGAAATTCAATCCTTTTTTCCCTTTGACAAGACATGGAAATGTGACACCGTCAATGATTTCTGTAACTGAATTCCCCGGGAACCAGCTTTGCGGAACCGGAAGCTCGCATTTCATTGCAGCAGTAATCAGGGATTGTTTATTATAGATCCTGTCAATAATCTCAATATCAGGCGTTATCAGCCGGTATTTTTCTCTTAGTAAATCTGCATTCTTAGCTATATTATATACAGCATGGTCATTAGATGGTAATAAAAGCCACCCGTCAATCTGCTCCCTTTCAGCAGTCTCAGCCAGAAAAACCGGAAATTCAGCACTGTCATAAGCAGGGCATTTCAAAAATTTCCTGCAATACCTTGAATAGCGCGCCAGGCAGTTGCCTGTGTCAGCAACATATACCGGAATCCCGGCCTCACCCAGCGACCTGGTATTGGATAATCCCTGAACATGACCCTCAATTACTAAAGCACCAGATCTCTCCATTTCAGTCAATGAATTCCCTGAACCATAGTTCAAGATTTATCCATTTCCATATTTCCCTTGCAGCATTGACCTTTCGGGACAGATGTCGTGAATATACCTTCCCTGCTATATCTGCATCAATAATCCCACGGCCCCTGAAACTATCGCTGTGCAGCAGATCAAGAATAAACGGTTTGAATGTCTCCGACCTGAACCACTCTTCATTTGGTGTGCCAAAACCGACCTTGTCTTTCCTGAGTCTGATCTTTTCCGGAAGCGAACCCCTCATTGCCTCTCTGAGTATGTGTTTGGTCATTCCGTCTTTTATGAAGGCGTCACCAGGCAATGCAAGTGTTTTTTCCACAAGCCTGTGATCAAGGAAGGGCATCCGTGCTTCAATTGAAAAACGCATCGAATTTTTGTCTGCCCATTTCAGGAGGTGCTCCAGTTTGAATTCAAAATGATTAAGCAATGCATCCTGCAGGGTATTTGCCGAATAAAGATCTTCAGCCAATGAATTGTCTTTGCCGTAAACAGCAGCAAATTCCTTATTTATGTATCTCTTCTCCTTATATTTTGCCTTAGTCCTTAATGATGGTGAAATCATAAAAAAGACAAAACTGCTTATGCCAAACATTGATCCGTGCCTAGTCATGTAAGAGACCATCTCGCTTATTAACCTGCTGAACCTGCGACTCCGGAAAAGGTCTCTGAAATAACTGCCAAAGAAATAATGATATCCTGCCATCATCTCATCCGCCCCCTGACCATCGAGTGTCACAACTACCTTGCCCGAAGCCAGTTCCATGACTTTGTACTGCGCATAAACACCTGTATCAGAGACAGGCTCCGAATGAAGCCTGATATAATCAGCGAGGTCAGCCCTGAGAGACTGGGCATCAGGCATGGTGAAAAACATGTTGGGAAGAGAATCTTTGAAGAGAGTTATGTATTCCGTCTCATCACCCGTTTGCCCTTTCCTGTATACTGCTGAAAATGTGTTTATATCGGTCCTTTTGTAATCATTTATCAATATTGAAGCGATACTTGATGAATCCAATCCGCCACTCAGACAAACACCAACCGGGACATCACTCCTCAATCTTAAGCCTATAGCATCTGACAGCAGGTCCCTGAACTCTTCCGGAGAACTGAATGGGTCAGTTTTTCGCACATGTTGCCGGAGATTATACCACTCGTATTCCCTGAATCCTGATTTGTCAATTTTCAGGTTGCATCCATGCTTTAACTTCTTGATTCCCTTAAAAAGAGTATCACTGTACTGATCTGTCCTGTTAAATACGAGAAAATCAAAAACGGCCCGCTCATTGGCGGAAGGGTTTATGTCGATGACCTTCAGAAGAGGTTGGATCTCTGAGGCAAACACAATATAATCATTGCAGTGATAATAATAGAATGGCTTTATTCCGTAACGGTCACGTGAGGCAAAAATGCTCTTTTCAATCCGGTCATAAATAACAAATGCCCACATACCATTAAACCTGTCCAGGCATTCTTCACCCCATTCCTTATATGCTGCAAGCAAAACCTCGGTGTCGCTCCTGGTTCTGAAGCTGTATCCTTTCAGCTCCAGCTCTTCCCTTATTTCGATGTAATTGAAGATCTCTCCGTTATAAACAATAATATACCTCTCATCTTGTGAATACATAGGCTGATGTCCTGCCTGCGACAGATCCAGAATACTTAGTCTTACAAAGCCCAGGCCTGTTCTGCCATCCGTAAAAATTCCCTCATCATCAGGTCCCCGATGTTTCATTGATGCCATCATCTTCCTGATTCCTGATTCCTCAACAGGAGCATTATTAAAATTTACCACACCACAGATGCCGCACATATATTACGAATGGATTCTGAAATGTTCTAATTTATCCGGGAAGCAGTTCTTTATATATTGAAACAATCTGTTCTGCAACTGAAGATGAATCAAGCCTCAGTTCAATGATGCGGTGCCTGCCGGTGGTCCCGCCTTTTTCTGAACGGAATTTTAAAGTGGAAATCAGGCCGGATGCCACGGCATCAGGATCGAACGGGACCAGTAAATGACCTGTTACACCCTCCGACAACATCCTGACGTCTCCGATTTCTGTTGAAACCACCGGACAATTACATGCCATTGCTTCTTTTACAATATTCGGCGAGCCTTCATGATATGACGTGATGACCACGGCATCCGCAGCATTATAATAAGAACATAGCTCTGATGGCCTTTTGTTCCTTATAACATGAAGATCAAGATTATTACCGGCTCTTCTTACTGACTCCAGGGCAAGACTGTAATTCTTTTCAGGTCTTGACGGATCGCCAATAAATAAGAAATTTCCTTCTTTTTTTTGAAACCCCGCATTTCTGATTGCTTCGTCTCTGTCAATGGGATGGAAAACATCAAGATCAACCCCGTTGGGAATGATCTCTGCCCTTGTTTTATTGAAAAGTCTGTCAAGCATCTCTCCGGACTTGACTATAATATAATCATAAAAATATCTGGCCAAAAAAATATTCAATCCGGCAAAACAGCGACTTAAGCCTGTTATATTACCTCCTGGCGTATTAGACCCGAGCAGGTCATCCCCCATAAATGAGACCACCAACGGGGTCTTTCCGCAAGCTGAATATGCAACGATAGCCGAAAGCCCATAGTGAGCATGAACCAAAGCAAATCTATTCTGGAGGAGATGCTTCCGGAGTTTATGAATTGACTTAGTATATGCCCCAAGTCCTTTTCCGCCAATTGGAAAATACTTTACATCGACCCCGTATTTTCTGAGTGATTGACCCTGGGCAATAATGATCGGACTTATCTCTGCCTCATTATTTCCGGCACAGACGAACAGAACTTTTAGGAAACCATTATCGGAGTTGTTGATCTCCATATTTTTCAGTTAACCATAAAACCCTGGCGTCGTAAGACTCATTTGAATTGAAGTCTCCTTCTTCAAAAATCCATTTTGCATCACTGAAAATATAACGGCCTGGTTTGCAGTTCACTATCATCTGGTGCGGATCACTTTGTCCGAAAATGCATTGCATCTCATTAACCAGATAGCCTCGATCTGATTCGAAGATGTCAACAGCCTGACTGAAGAAATTGTGCCTGTCTGTTATTTCTTTTACAAAATCAAGAAGCGCGGATGGCGGATCACAGTAACTCTTAAGGAGTGCACCGCTGGCCTTATCACCTGATTTAAGCTTTTTATGAGCAAAAAACGAATCCCCTATCCTTACGACACGCCACTCAAAACTGTGTGGTATATATTCCTGAAAGATCACAAAATCCTTTTGTATATCCCTGCCGATAGTTTTATACAGCTCAATCTTTGAGCTAAGAGAAGATGGATTCTTCAGATAGAAGAATGCCCTTTTTCCCCATCCTCCGATATTAAGGTTTGGCCCATGACGCCTTCTTGCACCTTTATCGCTGAAAATTTGTTTCAGGTACTCAATAGCTTCGTTCTCGTCTTTCAGAATTATGACGCCACTGCCTGAAGCACCTATATTCACCTTTCCTATTACCGGATAGGTCCCCCTTTTTAAAAATTGTTCTGCTTCAGCTATATTATAAAAAACATGCGTTACAGGATGTGGTATCTCATTTGCTTTTAACCAGAAAGACAGAAGCCTTTTGTTTTCATATATAAAGATCTCATCAGGCGAAGGATATATTATGTATTGAAGCACCTTCCCAAGAATATATATTCTTTCATCATATAGCTGCTTGAAAAGGGAAGTAACTCCTCCGGGTTTTGCCAGTAAAATATCAAATGGCTCACTGCGGATCTCTTCAAACCAGTTATCACTGGTAAGATTTACAACCCTGAAGGAATTTTTCTCCTTATATTGTTCACAGGCCCGTATCCATAAAAGATGATCGTTAGCCCGTTCATTCGCCATAATAACAAACCTAATCTTCATCACCCGCCAGTTGTGCCTTTAAATAATTAATCGTACATATTCTGAATAATATTCTGCCCGGAACATCCTGCCATTTTTTCAATTCATCATTATTAGAAAACAGATCGGGAGACGACGGCAATCCAAGCCAGTAGGTCCTGTTTTCATTCCATGATTTTAATACCTGGTTAGGATCAGGGTCATTAATGTTCCTGGACAGTACTTTCCTAAAGTAGTTCTGAGCGATTCTGATTTTACCGGAAAATGTTAAAAGGTCATCCGGCCTGTAGCCTTTGTCTGTTTTTATCCTTCCCAGTAGTGGAAATGCCTTGCGCATTATTGCTGCATATAAAACCTGTCCTTTATATCTCTTTACAGGATTTTCCGCATCAAATTGAGTATATGCTCCTGCCAGCCCTGTCTTCAGCAACACCCTTATAAAATCAATATCAATAAAAGGAGTTCTGTTTCTGATATAATTGAACTGGTTGATCATTTCAGCTCCGAAATATTTTCTGAAAACTTCCTCGAAAAGAAAGACATAAAACTGCCGATTCTTAGACAAATGCTTATATTCGGACGAATAGCACGGTAACTTTTGGAGATCCGATTTAAGTTCATTCCAGTCATCCTTAAATGATTCTTTATTAAGGACTCTGAATTCCGTGCTTCTCTCAATTATTTCAAATGCACTTTCCGGGTCCGGGCTTTTAAACAGTTGAAAGATATTCTGTGAAAGAAGCTCTCCCCTGCTATGCGGGGATTTTAATATCTCACTTCCGAAATTTCCGGTGACCATCCATTTTCCTCTCTCCTTAAGCTGCTTTGCTGCAAACAGATAATGAGCCCGCTCAAAAGTACCTGTTCCAGAGGAATTCAGAATAAATTCCTTGCCGTTATTCAGACTCTCTTGTTTTATATAATCATCGTCAAGGATTATATCCATAAACGGAATACCGGCAGAACGAGTGGCAGCTTCGGCCACCTGTATATCGCAGGAAGACTCTGATCCGAAGCAGAATGAAGTGAACCTGCGGCCCATCGAAATCGCCGAGGCAGCCAGTGTCCTTCCGTCAAATCCTCCTGTAAACGAATTGAAATAATGCTCTTCAGGAAAGTATTTTTTTGAAGAGGTCAGAAAGTAATCTGCTGTTCCCGGGATTGCGTTATGCCAGCCTGAGGGTCCTTCAACAAAGCTGCGATCTATATTTGTGTGCCTGATCACTTCAAGTTTTCCCCCTGAAAGTAAAAAAAACGAACTGGATCTCAGAAGATTAATACCTTCTACTACACTGTGATTAAATAACGGATAATTAAACAGTGTGGTTTCAAAAATAAACCGACGCGATAAATTTGTCTTACCGCAATACCTCCCGAGCCTGATTGCATTATCGGAAAAAAATGCTGACTCCTCTGTTTCATAGTAATATATAGGCAAAATGCTGAAATAAGAGTTGCCGACTATCAGTCGCCCTGAACGGTGATTCAGAAGAATGAAATAATAATGCCCGTACAGGTTGTCTAAAATAAAATCCACCTTTCTGTTCTGCGGAAATGACTTATTGAAAGATTCTCCGGGAATTGGATCGCCCCAGACCATTAACTCTGTCGTATCATCTTTCAAAATAAAGGCCGGTTCAGGATAAGAGACAAATAATTCTTCAAGCCCGTTAATCCCGACAGTTTTTGGAGCCTTAAGGAGGAATGATACCATCACGTTGTGCCCTTTATATTACGTGCAAGTATGACCGATTCCCTGTACGGAAATGAGCCCGAAAAAGCTCTTATCTTGAACCGGGCTTTAGCCCGCCTCCCTGGAGAAGAATAATCAATCCCGAGTCTTTCAGGGATTCTTGATGATTTTTCATTGTCGTGCATTACATAATTCCCTATGGTCGTCATAAGATACCCGGCTTCAAGAGCTTTGTTATGAAGAAAGGAATTATTGTCACCGTGTGGCCAGCATAAAAATTCAACCTTTTTAGCAAGCTCCTTTTCAATAATCGTTTTAGATCCCTGAATTTCCAATTTAATCCGCATTTGATACTCCTCTTCTCCTTCACTGGCAGTAATGATCTGGCCCGCGCTTTTGTATTTATCATACAGCGGCTTGATTCTAATAAAAGCATCCTTGAAATTGTACTTTCTGAAATCATATGTCCTGAACAGGGCCAGTACCTCATTTATAAAGTTCTGACCGATCACGACCCTTCTTGCTGTCACTGCTGATGCTTCTTCGAAAAGCGGGTATCCGTAAGGCAGAAGATTTTCGAACCCGGGATCATTTATATAATAGGGCTTTGTTTCAGGAAACAGATTGCCGGCAGGGTAGAGAATATCGTTCCCGGGATGATGAAATCCGGTTATTGTGTCTGAGATGAAGTACTTCGTGTGGGTCAGAGTATGAGACTGAATATCTACCAGGCCTGATGCCTCCATCATCTTCATCTCATCCCATGAAAGAAAACCCGGTTCTGAAATATCACTCCTTACAATATTTCGCTTATCAACAAATTCCGGGGAAATAAAAATTGTTGCTTTTAATGAATATTTCTTCAGAAGCGGAAAGGCAAACAGCCAGTTATCCAGATAACCGTCATCAAATGTCAGTACTATCGGATTCCTGATGCCTGAGGATTTCCGGATCCGCAGGTTATAGTATTCCTTCAGTGTAAGACTTGTATATTTCCTGGAAATATACCTAAAGAAGTTTTCTGTGTTTTCAGCTGTTGAGGTCAGGAAACTCTTTGTCCACAGTTTGTTTTTATTGCCGACAGAGTGAAAATATACAACTGGTATATCAGGCAGGAAAGGCTTCATATAGCTTATTGATCTTTTCCAGGTGCTGAGCTACGGAAAATCTTGTTTTGAACTCAGCGGTCACCGCGGGGAGGTTATGCTTCAGATCCTCAAAATGCTTAATTTTCTCAAGGACAGCTTCCTCCGGATGGCTGTCCCGTGGAAGGATGTACTGCGGCCAATTAACCATTATTTCTCTGAAGGCCGGGATGTCGGATACAAGAGCAGGCGTACCGCACAGAACGGATTCTACTACTGCATTACCGAAAGATTCCCGTTCTGAGAGAAATAGCATTAAATCGCAGTCGCCGTAGGCTTCTGAAATATCCCTTACAAATCCTACGAACTTCACCCTGTCGGCTATTCCAAGTTCATCGCAGTATCTGACCAGCTCATTCTTAAGCTTCCCATCCCCGTAAAGGCTAAAACTGGCATCATTGAAATCTATGCTTATTCTTTTAGCAACTTTAAGCCAAAGAAAGAGATTTTTGCCTTCCACAAGGCGTCCGGCATACCCGATTCTGATATGCCCCTTCTTTCTTTCATTAGCAGCTGTTGCCACTGGATTTACAGATATGGGGTTATAGGCAATTTCAATGTATTTTGAAAGTTTGCAGACTGTATCAAGAAAAACCTGTTTACTGTAGCTTGAATTTGCCGTAAACAAGTACTTGTCTGATATGGCCAGCTTCCAGATCATTTTTCTGATCGCCTTCTGGAACCTTGTATTCCAGTACACCGTTCCGTGTATCGAATAAACCAGTTTCCGGGCCCCGGCTAAACGCACGATCATAAGGAATAGGGGACCGGTATTGAATAAATGAAAGATATCCTTGCTATTTGAAGAGACGTATTTCCACAGCCTGATTACAGCAGCAAAGTTGTTTCCGGAACCGTAGTTTTTTTCCACCTCGGTTCCGGTATATACATCAGGAGCCTCTTTTAAAGGTGGCCTGATAACAAATAAAGAAAAATCATAAGAAGGGAGGGAGGCTACAATCCCCGGTAAAAGAACTTCCAGGCCCCCGGGTGCAGAGGTGAGATGAACCAGATGGATTTTCTGCCTGGCTCCGGAGATCATCCTTTAATTAGTTTTTCGGAAAGCCTGGCGGCGTTCATTTCAGGATTATAATTTTGCAGCACAAACAATCGCATAGCTTCAACAGTCTGTGACCGTTCATTTTCATGACAAAGCCAATAATTGGCATGATCCCTTGCTTCGTTATATTTTCTTATAAAAGGCAGATCCACCCCAGATCCTGAAAAGATCAGTTTATCAACATCATGTCGATATTCTATAAGCGGCAGTGCCCCGGAGCCCAGTGCCTCCATAAGTCGGAGGTGAACCCCGTTAATGATTGCAGGATTTCCATCCACTGGGACAATCTTTGTCATGTTGAACATAAAATTGACCTGCCTGGTCTCCAGGTAACCTGACTCCACATACGCGGATTTCAGTTCCGGGAAAAATTCAAACCATCGTGACCAGGCATTATTCCCGTAAATTTTAAAATCAAAACCCGTGAATTTGCTCATTAGCAAAGCCTTCTTGAAACCCCAGGAATTAAAGTAACAAGCCCCTACATACAGAATTTCAGTTGATTCTATACTTTCTGGAATCAGATCTTGTCTAACCTTAGTGTATGAATTTTCATCTATTCCGGGAATAAAATGCAGCGTCTTGTCAAGACCCAATGTATTTACCTGCGAGATCCAGAAACTGTCAGGTGAAAGAATAAGATCAGCATAGGTCAGACACGTAAGGAAATAATTATTGTGCGGGGTATAGAACGGACTGTCCCCGAGATAAAATATAAGCTTTGAACTCTTTTTGATCTTTGAACATGTTTCAGGAAGGAGATATTCGGAATTGTAAACGAATACCAGATCCGGATGGAACTCGTTAACCTTTTTCAGCAGGCTGGCGTTTGCAGTTCTCTGGAAGTACTTCTCCCACTTACTTCTGATCCGGTTTGGCAACCTGAATGCCTGATCATTTAACCAGAGACTTTGACTGCCAAGGCTGGCATTGATGTCATATCCTTCAGTCGTTTCCGACATCCTGGCTAATATTGAAAATAAAAGATTATAAATTGAGTATCTCTGCGGGCAGAGGAGCAGGGTTTTTTTGAACATGACTGGTAGGTAAATTCTTGATCGATTTGTTGTACTGTAAAGCTCCCAGACTGAAGAAAACAACCTGGGGTATGACCTGCAAAGGCAGGGCCATTACATTAAATTGCTGGCCGCTTGTTGAATGGATGATGAACCAGCCTGCCAGAAATATTAGAAATACAGGTATGTTGTTCCTGTAAATATATGATCGTGGTATTTTTAAATATCTCAGAAAGAGTTTGACACTGAAATAAATTAAAAATCCCACAATCAGGAAAAATCCTACTATCCCCGTTGTCATTAGTAAATTCTGATTTCCAACATGCCCGTCACCGTATTTTCTGGTTTCGTCTGAGAATCCCCACCCGAATATTGGATTCTCCTTCCATTTATTCATAACCTTCGGACCTCTTAAATTCAGACGGTACAGAGTACCCTCTGCTGTTATGTCCCCCTCGGTAATTGATTCAAGGGTGGATAGCCTTTCAAATGAATAGACTGCCTGACTTCTTATTTTTGAGTTAGAAAGACCTAACAGGAAAAACAAAGCAAGCGTAACAGTCAATCCGATGATTTGCTTCGTGTTCCTTGGAAGTGCTACGATAAAAGCAAGTATCAGGATCAGGCCGAAGCTGATAATCCAGCCCCTGGTGGCCGAAAGAAAAACCATTCCCACTGCGGAGGATATACATATATACAGATACACTTTATGATATCGCTGCCCTGCCCTGCCTGATAAAAGAAAAAGCGCACCTAAAAGACCCAGGAGAGTGGCGGCACCGTTGAAAAACGGGCGAAACCCCATTGCCTCAGACAGTTGCTGTTCCGTGAAATCAATTGTCCCTGAGGGAGATATACCCGTAAGGATTGTAAACAATTGCGTCAGAAACCCTATGATCAGGATGAAAAAAATAAAACCAAAAAATCGTTCGTATGTCTTAAGATCAGTAAAAAGTCTTGGCAGGGAATAAAACAGAAGGAAAGGCAATATCTGTTTGATTATCCGGAAATAAGCGTTCAATTCCCCTGTGTAACCCATCATCTGACCCCATACGATCAGAAAAATGATATAAACTAACAGTAACTGCAGATAGTTTTTATAAAAAATGAAAGGTCTGTACCTCGACATGGCAGCTTTGACAAATGAAAGTATAATATAAAACTGACACAGCTCAATTGCGGGCAGGTCAGGAAGCACATTAAGAGTAACAGAGAAAAGTCCCATAAAACCCATAAAACCGTCAACTGTGACAAGGAAGAAAGCAAGCCAGAAGGCTTCGTCTTTTGACATGTAATAGAGCACCAGAAGAAAAGCATACCATATTGATGCCAATACCCCTGGTGCCCGGTATGTAATAACTATTGTGGTAATTACAAGCAGCAGGAAATATAAAAGCCTTTCCGGGAATATCTTGTTTTTATTCTTCACGCTACCGCAGCCCTTAGCTTTCGTATTTTCCTGGCTGTATATGCACATGCGTACCAGGCAGGTTTGAAACCTGATAATATTTTAAGAAACGACAATCCTTTTTTTCTTATGCTTTGTGTGCCTTGCAAATCCTTTATTGCATCAAAATACTTAATGAAAGATTCCCTGTCGCCGCTAAACAATGATACTTTAAGGGCCTGCAAATATCCATTGCCAAACAAATCATTGAAATCTTCGGTTTTATATCCGAATTTCTTCTGAATATATTTTACGCACTGTATGCCGCTCTCAAAAAAAGCGATCTGCCTACTGTCCATATCGACAAAAGAAAGCGAGCCTGATGATAATCTTCTTACAGCAGAGGTAACGGGCATATATCTTATACCGGAATGCATGGCGGCTTCAACCCACAGGGGCGTATCTCCCATAAGAAAATGATTGTAATTCCCGTCGTCAAAATAGAACTCCGCTATCTCTCTCCTTAGGCACACGGTGCAGGTAAATAT
>Ga0207931_1000649_pt1 | contig 12590 bp, 13 predicted proteins | sample NGESurdeep092012_2_FD_184478 | JGI IMG/M metagenome (GOLD analysis project Ga0207931, IMG submission 184478) | Arctic peat soil microbial communities from Barrow, Alaska - NGEE Surface sample 415-1 deep-092012 (SPAdes) | ecosystem: Environmental > Terrestrial > Soil > Wetlands > Peat ...
CACCCGGGCCAAGAAACTCGTCGTCCTCGTCGGATCCGGCAAGGCGATCGGCCAAGCCGTCCGGGTCACCGGCGCCGGCCGCCGGCACACCGCCCTGGACCACCGACTCGCCGAACGCACCAACCACCGGTCATCACGACCAAATTGACGCCAGACTTTCCCGTAGAACCTTCGCGGTAATGCCGCTTGTTCTGTGCCAAGAATGGCGTTCTGATTCCTTTATTGGCTCTCCGCGGAATTAAGATGCTTTGCCGGTCCTGTTTGATTGGACCGAGGGTGGGGAACTACGATTTCCACGACCCCCGGTCTCGGCGTGACGCCAAAGGAAGTGGCACCCGATGGTTCGCCTGGTTTTGGGTATCGCGGTCGGTTGCGTGCTGGGTGCAAAGGCCGGGCATGAACGATACGAACAGATCCTGCGGGTGACTTCGAAGGCAGTGGACAATCCTGCGGTCCAAGGAGTGGCCGGGTTCGTTCAAGCGAAGATGTCCAGCGTCCTTCCGCACAGGAACTGGCGGGAGCCGCGGAGACCTGACCTCGGCTACCTTGTCGATGTCGAAGAAATCCTTCAGGGGCCTGCGGCCGCCCTGACCTCGGTCTCCACCAGCTCGATCAACCGAAGGCCAAGCCGTCCCTGGTGGAACCAGATCGTGCTCCCGACGTCGGAGCAGATCAGGCCGCGTGATGGATCCCCGCACCATTCGACGGCCCGCATTCCTCGGCCGGGCGAAGATGTCGGGTCCTCAGCTTCGCCCGGACGTTTCTTCGATCTCGGCCCACTGGGACCCGGTCGGGATGACCACGCCCACCGCCTCCTATCACCGGTTTCCATGCGCGCGCAGCGACCGTACTCCGGCCGGATTCATCCGGGTTCGGCCACGCCCCGGGGATCTCGATGCTGGGCAGCCTGGCACGAATCCCCTGAGGGCCAGCAAGATCGGGTAGGGCACCGTCAGAAGGCGGGTGAGTTGGGCGAGCAGTGCCGCGGCCGCGAGCAGCAAGATGAGTGACTCGATCTCGTGCACCTACGTTCCTTCACACGAACGTCGGTGAATAACGAGTCTACTTCCCCGAGGTTGAGACGAGCTCCCAGATCAGGTGAGCAGTCTGCTGAATGCCACCAAGCAGCAGCGGTCGCGTGCTCAACGTCAATCGGTTTCCCCCAAGATCGACCAGGCGTTCTTGATCGCCGCCGATCCAATTGGGAAACAGGCTCATCTCCACATGGTGGACGACCGTATCCCCAAGGAAGTCGTACCGCCCGCAATAGGAGACGTAGGTCTCCTCGGCCTGGGCTTCCTCCTCTTTGGTGGCGCTCAGGAGATCGTCGGCGGCGAACCTTAAGCGGTGAGGAGCCATGATGGCCACAAACACGAAACCATCCTCGTTGTACATGATGTAGCCGGTGGCATCCTTACCGAGTGGGTAGCTGACCTGAGCGTCTTGGAGGCTTCTGTTTTCCCAAGACAGGAGTCTCCATGTGCCAATGAGAGGATTAGATGCCATTGTACTTCCCTTCTTGCGAAGTGGGGTACACACTCGTTCGCATCATAACGCCACCCGCAGATGCCAGGCGCGCACTTCGGAGAACTAATCTCTTGCGAGGTTGGGAAATACGGCTGCTTGTTTCGCGGGCCTGATCTGCGGGCTCGCGAGTTCCTGTTCCCGAAGCTGCTGCGCTGCATGCTGACCACGGTCGGCTCGGCACCGTTCGCCATCCTGCAGCTGTCCGCGGTCTGGTTGTTGATGAGATTCCTTACCCTGCAAAGGATCGCGAACCCCACCGTCGTCGGCACGATCGCCCAGACCGGCGGAGTGGTGATCCTCGCGGTCACCTCCATCCTGATTTGGCTGGGTCTGCGTCAGGGGTGCGTCCTCTGCACCGCATCCGGGCGATACTGTTCACCGTGGCCTTCAGCAAACCCAAAGCCCTGACCAACGCCCGCCGCGGGAATACCGGACTGGGCCGCTAGCTAGGCGCGGCCGTCGAAACGCGTGTTCAGTCAAAGGTGTTACGCCGCTCTGCCATCAGAGCCTGGAGGCCGCACGACCACTCCCGCGCTGCGAGTCCGGCTCGAGTCCGCGATCACCGATCGGAGCCCCTTCACGAGGCCGAACCCTCATGACGAACACATATTCGAATGCGACATTGAAGCGGAAGCGGGATCACTCGGACCAATCGAAACAATTGCGGTGCAACAGATGTGGAAGCGCGTGCTCAGAGGATTCGAACCCCCTTTGGTGGGCAGATCGCTGTGGTCTCATCGAGTCTCATCGACCACCTCGAGTGCGGCGGGCGGTGATGCTCAGTGCCCGGAGGAATGTCAAGGCCTTTCGGGCCTTCGACGGGAGCTTGACTGTGCCGAGTTGGTCGGCGTGCTCGGCGGTATCGAAGGTCCGCAGTAGCCGGAGGAAGCCGTCGACCTGTTGTTCGAGGACGCCGATATCGACGAGGGTGCCGTCGAGTTCGGCGAGTAGGTATTCGGGGAGGGTGACCAGAGCGACCGAGGGGATCTTTCGTTCGTAGAGAGGTTCGCCCTCGCCGAACTGGATGAGCGGGCCGGGTTTCGAGACGTGAACCCTTTCGGGTGCGGAAGGATTCCAATCCTTTCGGATGATCGCGGCGATTTCGGGGGTGGTGGCGTACAGCAGTTCCGGTTCCGCCTGGCCGGTGGGCAAGTACTTGCCGGTAGCTGGGTGATTGGCGTACTGCCGCGCTCCCAGGTGTTCGATGACCAGACCGCCCACGGCTCGGGCTTGGCCGGGCCGACCTGCCCATAGGTCGGGGTGGGCGTCCAACCAGGCTGAGGTGGCTTGACCGTGCTGGGACACGGCGGGGATTCGAAGGTGCCCGGTGATGTAGACGAAGACGAACGAGCGCCGGTGGGGCGCTGAGGTCGCTTCGCGGGCGAGGTCCAGCAGGGCTATGTGGCCGTTCTCCTCGACGGAGTTGGTGCCGTCGCTATGCGTGACGACGAGGATCGTTTCGTCGGTGATGTCGCCCTCGGAGATGGCCCAGACCGTTGCGGTTTCGCTGAACGGGGTCAATGTCGCGTCGAGAACAAGGTGCGCCTCGGCTCCCGATCGAGCCGCATCGGTGAGATGGTGCCCCTCGCTCTCGGGCACCCACACCGCGGGGAGGTCCTGGTATCCGTGGGCGAAAGGCACGTACTGGCCCGCGGCTGCACTGTCGGGCAATCCCTTCCACACGGCGATGACGGCCTTCACGCCAGCTTTGCGACCGGCTGCCAGGTTCGGCCCGTTCAGCGTGGCTGACAGCACTGGGTTGTCGAGTTCGGGTCGGGCTGCGGGCCCTTCCCACTCATGGATCCACAGGTTGTAGGGGAACGGGTGGTGCCGAACCTCGGTGACCGCGATAGCGCCCGCCGCGGCGGCCCAGTTCTTACGCAAGCCCCCGGTGACGAGGTGCACTGGGGCGGTGATGCCGTCATGGCCGGTCGATCCTGAGTAGGGGTAGGCGGAGGAGATCCTGATTGGCCGGCTGCCGACCGTGAGGCTCAGGTGAGTGCTGTCTCCTGGCGCGTTCCATCGGGTGAAACGGTGTGGGTCACGGTGAACCGTGAGACCGAGCCCGGTGAGTTGTTCCGCGACGTTCTCCACGAGCGCCCCGTGGGCGGCGCTGCCGGTCACGCGTGGACCGAGACTATCCAGGTAGCGAACTTGCTCCGCGAAGGCATCATGTCGTGCGTTCATCAGGGCTCTCCTCGACGGTGTCCGATTTCGCCGCTGATCTCTGATCATCACCCCCAGGCGCCGCCGCCCTGCACGCGGGTGCGGCCCCCGGCCGGCCGCGACAGGTCCTTCATCCCGGGAAGGGTCGCCGTCAGGAGAATAAGGCGGCTGGCGGACGCGCGCTTGGTGCCTGCGACTGGTGAGAACGGGTCGGAGTTGGAGGCGGACAAGGCCCGTTGCGTGTTGACCGAACTTCACCCAGCCGCGTGGTCGGGTACGCGAGGGCGACCAGCCGTGGGACCCGAGCCGTGCTGCTGGAGGCGTTGCACTCGCCCGCGGCATCATCGAGCGGATCGGTAGTCGGAATGCCCGATATCGGTGGCTCTGGTCGAATTGCGCCGCCTCGCATGTGAGGACGCAGGGCAAGGGGGGACAGCAAGGACTGACGACACGACTGTCACCCCGATCTCCGTGGCCGAGGACCTCCCGATCATCGACCCAATGGCTGACCTCAGCCCCGAGGTACGACCGTGGCAGATTCAACTCGACGACGGCCTGGTGTGCGGCGCCCGTACACACGGGTCGACGACATTCCGGGAGACCTACCAATGCGTGGATCCGGCGACAGGGAGCGAAGACGAGATCCAAAGCACCGTGAGCAATGTGGACACTGCTGCGAGTATGTGGACCATCCAGCAGGTGAACGCACCGTCGCTGGACGCCATCCCCGACCGGGACAACCCACCCACGCGCACCGCTCAGGTTGTCACGGCCTGGTCAACGGGTAGCCCGCGCGCCCTCCACACGCGGTGCCGCCCACCTTCCGTGCTGCGAACAACACCGATGCAGGCCCGGTCATTCTCAACCGTCAACGATCCGATGAGCGCCCGACCGGGCGACGGCGTGGTGCCGCCCGGGCACAGGATCAACACAAAGTGAAAGGTCGGTTCCCGCGGGAAGGGAAGACCAAGTGGCGCTCTCCGAATATGAGCAACGCAAGCTCAATGAAATAGAGCGCTCCCTGCACAGCGACGACCCCGCTGTGGCGACGTCCTGGACAACCGGGGTCGTCCGCCATCAGCGACGGGTCATTGCCGCGGTGATCTTCGTGGGTGGGGTTGTTGCGCCGATCGGCGGCGCGGTCACCGGGGTGAGCCTGCCGGCCGTGGGTATCGTGCTGAGCGTCCTGGGGTTCGTGGCGATGGGCGTCGGCACAGGGTTGTATGTCTCGGGTCGGGCCGGCAACGTGCACCCGCCGCCGCCCGACCCGGCGCGGGTTCACGTTCGGCGCTGTCCTGGCGCACCCGACTGGAAGAGCGGTTCCAGGCTCCTCGGTGACTCTGTCAAATAGCTGCCCCTGCAAACAGTTGGCGCTGTTCGCGGGCGCTGGCCTTGCGTAAGCGAAACCCGACCCACAGGCTGAGCCGTCGGTGGGGGCGAACTCGTTCGGCCTCAAGCCGTCCGCGATGATCGGCGTGCCGGGGCCCGATCGGGACGCCGCCCGGCAGCGCATGTACGGCGTTTTCGCGTTCGGCGCCTCTCAGCAGATGAACGTCCCGGAGCGTGCAGCACGTCTGAGGGCCCGGTGGACCTCGTCGACGCACCAGGGGGTCCCATTCCCGACGACACGGCCTCCGGACGCGTCCCCCGGGCGAGTGATCGCTCGGTGACCCGACGGGTGGATCCCCGGCCCGCCCGTCGGTGGCCGACGATCGCTGCCTGGTGCCGGGTGGGAGACCACGACCGGTCCATGTAGCGCCTCCGCCCCGACCTTTGGTGTGCCCGGCCGCGCTGGCTCACGCGAAGTACTACAGCGGGTGGTGGCCGTCGGCGACCCAGGGCACCCGTCGGTTCGGGGGAGGCGGGACAGTCGCAGCGGTCAGATCCCGACGCGCCCAACTGCGAGGAGCCAGCTGCGACGCAGAGAGGCTTGTTCTGCGCGAGGATCGTCGATGAATTCGCCTGGGCCCTCCCGGCAGGGGATCAGGCTGCGGTGACCACCCGGATGTCCCCGAACTGTCCCGGTTCGTCGGCGTCCTGCTGGAGACGCCCGGCGGCGGTGGTTGACGCATCCGATTCCTTGGTGGGGGCCACTTTGCCCCAGGTGACCGGCCGGTGCCGAAAGGAGCGAGTCAGCGCACACCGTCCCAGGCTGTGCGCCGGGTGGGGTGGGGGTCGATGGCTGTTTCGCTCGGTACGGCGAACCGGCGCACCGTTCGAAGGCGACCGTAGGGAGCCCAGCCCGGGTGACCGGACTTCACGAACGCCACCCACGCACCGTGGATCTCGTCGGCGAGCGGCTGCGGCGGAGCCGACCCGGCCAGCGGCTCACCGGACGCGTCGTCGAGGTTGTCGAACACGAAACCGAGCTCCAGGGCGTGGCAGGCACCGAGCCGGCCGCCGAACTGCGGCGAGCGCCAACCGAACTCGTAGACAAACGTGTCCGCATCGTGGATCAGCCGCGCCTCAGCGACCCGGATGGCCGGCACCCGGAAATACCAGTCGCCGAGAGCGGCCATCAGGATCTCGCCGGGCGACGCGGCCGGTTCGGCGAGGCGGTAGCTCGCGGCGACGCCGCCCGCGTCCGCGCCGACGCCGGTCAGCACCCTGGCCAACACCTCGTCTGTGACAAAGTCGATGACGCCGCTGGGAACGAGGAACAGCGCGTGTTCGTCGTCGTTGCTGCCGATCAGCACCTCGATGTCGATCCCGACGCCCTGGGCCAGCCGGTCTATCGGCCGGGCGCGGACGATCGCACCGTCGATGACGGGTCCGAAGGCAATCATGTTTCTCCCGATCTCCCCCCACACCGCGGGGTTCGGCGCCGCCGCGATACTCGCTGACAGCGCGGCTTGCGCGGCGACCAGCTCGAGAACTGGAACGGCCGCGAACCCCTCGACCGTCGGCTGGACACCTAATCGGTCCGCCAGCGCCGTCGTCACCTTCGCGGCGGTCGCCTCCGGTAGCACGTGGTGTCCCGCGCCGCTCTGCGCGATCACTCGCCGGAAAAGGCCCGCCGCGGCGGGCATCGAGAGCAACGTCGTCACGCTCATCGCGCCCGCCGACTGGCCGGCGATGGTCACCCCGTCCGGGTCACCACCGAACGCCGCGATGTTCTCCCGCACCCAGCGCAGCGCGGCGACCAGGTCGAGCAGACCCCGGTTCGCCGGAGCGCCATTGATCACCAGGAAGCCATCGACACCGAGCCGGTAGTTCACGGTCACACACACGACGCCGTCGCGGGCGAACGTCGACCCGTCGTACACGCTGACCGCGCCGCTGCCGTTGACGAACGCACCACCGTGGATCCACACCAGCACCGGTCGGCGTTCCGCATCGACGGCCGGCGTCCATACGTTCAGGTTCAGGCATTCCTCACCGGCGATGACGGGGTCGGCCAGCAACCGGTCGATCGGGCTCGGATACCGCGGCTTGGGAGCCGTCGGGCCGTACTCCACGGCATCACGGACACCGTCCCAGGACGGCGCCGGCGCCGGCGCGGCGAACCGGTTCACCCCGAACGGCGCCGCCGCATAGGGGATGCCCTTGAACGACAGGATCCCGTCGTTCTCGCTGCCAAGTAACCGCCCCTGCGCCAGCACCACCATCGGGCCCACCGCGTCCTCCAACCATCGGCGACCCCGATCGTCCCACGACCAGCCGCATCGACCGCTCCGACCAGCCCTAACGTCGGCACTCGCGGCCCCCTCAAGGAATCAGCCCGTGATGCGGGTTTGCCGGCGTCGCCGGAGCAGCTGTCGTGAGCAGCTCGCGTGAGCGATCCGGCCGAAACCGCTGGAACGCCTCACCAGCGGAGCGCGGGGGTCGCCTGGCTCCCGCGACGACGCGGATACCCGCCCCGAACCGCGTCGACACCTCCCCGAAAGGGTCCAGGCCACGCCAAGCCCCGCCGGTCAACAGCTTCGACCCACGCACGCGTACCCGGCGTGTCCGAGCATCTCGTCGAAGTCGTTCCGGTCGAACAACAGTGCTCGCTCCGGTGAGGCGAAGACCCCAAAATTGGACAGGTGCGCGTCCCCGCATAGTTGGGTGGTCAGACCGGCGGTGGGTGTTCCGGCCAGGTCCGGGGCAATGATCCTGGCCGCGCCGCGGTAGAACGTGAATGGCGAGGCCATCATCCGGCCGTTCCGGACCGGTATCAGGTCAGGCTCCCGGGTGGCGTTCTGCTCCTCGAGCAGGTCGACCGGGTCGGGCCGGTCATCGGCCGGTGTCCACCCCGAATGCAGCGACGGCGGGGTCTGCAGCCGCGCATCCGCTCCTCTGGCACGCCGATCCGCAACGCTGTGATGGGCGACAACTCTCGCAGTCATGTCCGGCTCTTCTTCCGTTCGCGGCGGAGTTACCGAGGCGCACCTCGGGTCGGTCGGTCATCGCAGCCGCCGGGCCACCGCCGTGAGAAGCCTCGTGCACCTTCGGGTCGGCCTCGTTTGCCGCTGGTTCAGCTCGAAGACGACATTCTTCACGGTTCCTCCGATGTCGTGTGCTGTCGACGTTCAACCCACGGGCGGCAGGGTTGTAGGGGCCTTTGGACCCCCCTCTTTTCGAAACGGCGTGTGGTCGACGGCAAACTGAATGCGGACCAGCGCGGAGCCTTGGCAGCAACGGCGCGCCGGGAAACGGCCGCACCGTCGCTTCGAGGGATGTTCGTGCGGTCGTCGCCCGCGCAGGGTCCATGCTGCGCGGGAAGCAACTGCCGCAACAGCCCGTTCCCGCGCGTTGGTTGGCCAACCCCAGTGCCAAGAATGCGTAGAGCGCGTTCCCCTCGAGGGACGCGTGGATCCGCGCACGGCCAGCGATCATCAGAATCGGTGTCAGTACACGTCGTCCGCCGGGCGCCGCCGAGGTTCGTCGAGCAACCACTCCAGAACCTGGTCGCGCAGGGGGAAGCAGCGCCATGTCCCCCGGTTGATAGCCGAGGTCGGCGAGGGGTGGCGAGAACCCAATGCGCGCCCGTCCATCTCGTGTAGGGTGCTGCGCGATGCAGTCATCGTGGCCGCGCTCCGAGAGCAGCGCCGCCACGCGCTCGGACCGCCGGATCGAGGCTCGTCGTGCGGCGCCGTCGCCGCCCGGTCCCGCCAGCGCCAGCTTGTACCGCGTCGAAGCGTCACCCTCACGAAGCACGATGTCGACGAACGGCACCATGAACACTCCACTCGATCCGCCGGACGACCGAGCAGCAAGCTGGATGACGCCAACGAAGACGGACCGAACAGTGACGGGTGAGTTTCAAGTTGCCGTCCACTCGTCGGCACGGAACATCTTGGTCGCACGCCGTCCTCGCAGGGGGGCCGAGATGCCGAAGCGCATGTCTTCGTAGGGACCCGGCAGTGTCGCCGCTCCGCGCACCGCTGGCGAGCGCATCGATGAGTGAGCGGCGCCGCACATTCACGTTGAGCCCCCGAAGAACCACAAAACCCCGACTGGCGCTGAATCCCGCGGCAGCAGCATGTATCGGACGCCGGTGGCTCGATTGACGGAGACAATGACGTCCGTGCGGAAACAATCAGTCTGGGTGGCCGCCGCGGTTGCCTACGCAGCGTTGGCCTCGCGATTCATTCCGTTGACCTGGCCGTCGATGCTGGCAACCGTGCCCCCTGCGGCGGTGGTCGGGTGGGTCGGCTTGCACCGCCATACTGTCCGGGTGGGCCCGGCGGAGGGTATACGCCCGTCTCGGCTGGTGCCGTGGGTGGTCGTGGCTGCGCTGGCGATCGCTTGGGAAACCGCGGCCTTGGCGCAGTCGCCTCGTGAGGACTTCCCAACGCTCAGCTCCGTCATCAGCCCGCTGGCCGGCGACACCGCTGGGTGGTACCGATTCGGTGGCTACCTGGTGTGGTTCGCCCTGGGAGCCTGGTTGGTCCGGAGATGAGCACCCGAACAGTCCTCATCGGCGGGTACGTCTTGATCGCGATCGCGCTGCTGACCTGCCAATGGGCCGCAAGCCGTTCCGCTGCCCGGGTGGCCAGGATCGGTGACATCGTCAGCGCGACCAAGCGGCGGCGGGCCGGGTGGGTCGCGCTCGTGCTGGCCTGGTGGTGGCTGGGGTTTCACGTGCTTGCTCGCTCATCGGCACTGGACTCGTAGCCGAGCCCCATAGTCCCCCGCGGCAATTGCACTGAGCCCTGAAACCGCACTGGGACTGGGGTTTTCGGCGGCAACGCCACCCGTCCACGACCTGGCAACCGCACCTTTCCACAGGCAACCGCTTACGCAACGCACGACCCGATCTCCGTACATTCGGTCCGATGATTGGGTTCGCCCCACAAGCCGATGGGGGCCACGGGACCGGCTGGGGCAACCCGCGGACGTGGGCGCAGACGGATTCTGCTGCCGGAAGGTCGAGCGACCTTCCGGGGTGTCGATCAGCAGACCGGGTTGTGCAATGGGCGCGGCGGCGGTTGGCGACGACTGGAAATGGCGCCGGGGAGGCCGAGGGTGCACAGGGCGCCGAGAAGCAGCGTCACCGGCATGATCCACAACGCCGATCGGAAGTCGGCGAGGGTGGGTGCGTCGGGCAACAGATAACTGGGGATCGCCACGAGTAGACCGCCGACGATGAAACAGCAGCCGTTGACGATCGCGGACGCGCTGCCGATGAGGGTGGGGGACACCGATTCGCCGGCGATGGTGAAGCCGAGCATGTGGGTTCCGGCGAACAGGCCGACGCCGAACATGACGACCACGCTGGCCGCGCCGCCGGTGGGGCCGTAGATGAAGACGGTGACCGCTGCGGCCTGCAGGATCAGGCCGATCAACGCCGGCCATTCCCGGCTGTGGAATTGGTCGGACAGCACGTTGATCAGTGGCGCGCCCACGGCAAGCCCCAGCCAGGCCGCCGCGGTGAGGGTCGCTGCGGCGGTGGGTGAGACACCGTGGGCCTGTTGAACCCGCGGCCCCCACAGCACCCCGACCGCAAGCATCGTCCCGAACGACGCGCCCGCGAACAGCGCGGACCAGACCACCCGCGAGTTGGCCATGCAGGATCCGAGTCGGGAAAGGATTCCCGCAAGGAGGTTCGCCCCCGGTCGCAGGGATTGGGCACCGGCGATTGCTCCGGCCGTGCCACCGGGATTACGCACGATCACGACGAACCCGACGGTCAGCAGCACACCGAACGCGCCGAACCCGGCGAGCAACTGCTGCCAGGACACGACAGTGAGCAACAAGGAAATCCCAGGCTGGCTGATGGCCGAGCCCACCGACGCACAGGTCTCCACCAGAGCGAACATCAGCCCGTACCTGGTCGCGACAAACCATTTCCCACCGACGTACCCGGCCCCGACAAACCCGAAGGAAGCCCCCACCGCGAGCACCACCTCGGCCAGCACCAGGGTGCCGACATTGACGGTCCCGGCATACAGGAACGCGCCAACAGTGACCAAGCCGACCGAGATCGCCAGCAACGGGCGGGCGCCGAACCGGTCGAGCAGCGCACCGGAAAAGAACTGGACGACCGCGAAAACCCAGGAATACACCGACGCCGCCACGGCGACCTGGGAAATCGTCAGATGGATATCCCGCTGGATGTCGGGGGACACAATCCCGTGACCGGTCTGAATCGCGAACAACCACACCACAAAAACAGTTGCCAGCACCCAAATGGTCCAGGCTTCGAGGCCCCCGATCGTGGAATGGGATCGCTCGATGCTCATCTTCACCCCGTCGGTGGTCGCGCCGTCAGCTGCAGCCCCCGGTCAACGCCTCGGGTCAACCGTCGGGTTGATGTGATTGGCGGACCCGCCCCGGGGTCCCGAGGGTGCGCATCCACCGACGTCAGGACACCACGAGAGCCTGGTACATCCCGTTCGCGTAGTGGTTTTCCAGGTTGCACACCAACTCGTAGTTGCCCGGCGGCAGCGTCACGGTGTTCCACCCGACAGCGCCGGCCGTGATGCCGTCACCGGCGCCGGCCGCGCAACTGTTGGACACCTCGCCCAGGCTTCCGGTCTCCTCGACCTTGCCGTCCGCACCGGGAACGCGCTGACCGGCGGACGCACCCGCGGCCAACGGGAGAACCACCAGTTCATGCGTGCGCCACCCCATGTTCGACACCACCAGGCTGACCTGCCCGGCGGGCACGGTCGCCGGTGTCACCCGCAGCATCATGTGGCCGCCCAACGGCGCGGTGCCGCCCATCATCTGGGTCATGCCCATGTCGCCCAGCATCACCTCCACCGTCGTGCCGGGCAGCGAGGGTGGCGCCGCGCACGTCAACCGCGAGAAGGTGTACCCGGCCGCGCCGCCCATCATCGGAGGCCCGGTCGGATCGGTCTGAGCGACCGGCGGTCCGCCCATCATCCCCGGACCGGCCGGAGAGGTGGCCGCGGTACAACCGGCCAGCACGCCCGCTACCACCACGACGGCAGCGAGCCGACGAGCCACCCCGAAACCGGACATATCCCCAGTTGACCAGCCTGTAAGGGAGCCCATCAGGGGCGAAGGTCCTTCAACCCCGACGTGGCCAACTCGGCAGGGAACACCGTCGACACCGACCCTGGCCGGCAGCGTCATCGCGCTGCTGTGAAGGATCAGCGCGCTCGTCACCGTGCCACCAGGTTGGCATCAGCGACGAGAGCCCTCGCCTTGTCGGGCGAAGCTCATGCGGACACCCAGGGCGAGAGGGATTGTCGCCGACTGCAAAGGTGACGGGGACGAGGTTGCCAGCGCCCGTGGGCATCCGATCGAACGTCGCGCCAAACCGACGGCGCGGACGCGGCGAAGTGCTGACGATGTCACCGAGTCGTCGGCAGGGTGCGGCTGATTCCGATTGGCGAACCGCACTAGGACAGGCCGGCCTCGATTCTGACCCGTCGAGGCCTTGATCGAAATCCGCCTCGCAGGTGCTCCCCTTTCGATGAGGTAGCCACGCGGCCACTTGG
>Ga0207931_1000650_pt1 | contig 12582 bp, 7 predicted proteins | sample NGESurdeep092012_2_FD_184478 | JGI IMG/M metagenome (GOLD analysis project Ga0207931, IMG submission 184478) | Arctic peat soil microbial communities from Barrow, Alaska - NGEE Surface sample 415-1 deep-092012 (SPAdes) | ecosystem: Environmental > Terrestrial > Soil > Wetlands > Peat ...
GATTTCCCGGATGATTCTTATGTTTTTCAGGACGAGGATAATGATGCCCTTTACCTGAATGCATCGGATGCAGTGATTGAGAATACAACCTTTATGTTTGCCAAAGATGACGGGTTGGATTCCGGAGCTGATGGGGGCGGTGAAGTAGCGGTAACGGACTGCAGGTTTGAGGCCTGCTTTCACGAAGGAGCTGCCTTATCAAGCAGCGGATCAGTTGTTAAAAATCATTCATTCCTGGGATGCGTTTTTACAAACTGCGGTCAGGGTTTGGAGCTTGGATACAGCTCCCCCAGCCATTCAGTGGTTGCAGAGAATTGTATGTTTTTAAATAACGGAATCGGCATAAGATACGGCGATAACTATGACTGGTCAGAGGTTAATGGCAAAATGTCAGTCAGAAACTCATCCTCATTGAACAATGACAAAGACGTCTGGAACATGGTCAGGATGACCTGGAGCCCGAAGCTTGAAAACCTTAGTCTCGAAAATACAATTGTTTCAAAATTCTGTCCTCAATATCCCGGGCTCGAAATAAGATAAGGAACAGCTATTGCACTGATATCAGTCTGATACAACAGGTTGCCTGCCCTGCCATACTCTTATCCATTTTGGAATAGCATCGAAAAGAATGATAAGTACGCAGATAACTATAATGACAGTAAGTGTCAGGTTTATTACTCCCGCTACCCTGGTTTTTGCATCAATGGCCTGAGGCAGATAAATATTAATAATATTCTGCCATCCGGCAGTTAAAGTTGTTACCCCAACAAAAATCATGGGGAGAATGGTTATCCACGCATATTTAATCTTTCCCCGGTTGATGATATAACTGGTTCCCACTACGAGGGCGATTGTTGCCAGCAGCTGGTTGGCGCTTCCAAACATGGGCCATATTGTGGCAACGGTACCTGAATAGATGAAATATGCCCAGGCAAAAACCACGAGACCGCTTGCCAGCAAGTTCCCGGGGAGCCAGTTGGTGCGGCCAAAAGGTTTGTAGACCTTTCCCAAAGCCTCCTGAAGAACAAAACGTGCGATACGGGTACCGGCATCAATTGTGGTAAGAATGAACAGCGCTTCGAACATGATGGCGAAATGGTACCAGTACGACATCAGCCCTTTCATTCCCGGAATAGCAGAAAAAATCTGTGCCATTCCCACCGCCAGCGATACGGCACCGCCGGTACGCCCGATAATCTTTTCACCTACTTCAGCTGACAGCTCCGTTATGTTTGAATCGGTCAGGCCCATGCCATGGAGCTGGGGCAATATATGCTGCAGTTTTTCGGGCGACACATTGATCATGAAGTAATCGAGGGGTAAGAGACTTGCTGCGGCTACAAGGGCCAGTATACTCACCAGGCCTTCGATAAGCATTGAACCAACGGCAATGAATTTGATGTCTTTTTCGTTCATCAGCATCTTTGGGGTAGTTCCCGAACTCACCAGTGAGTGAAAGCCGGATATAGCGCCGCAAGCTATGGTAATAAACAGGTACGGGTAAAGTGTTCCCGGAATTATAGGGCCTCCGCCATGTATGAATGGCGTGACGGCAGGCATTTTCAGGACAGGTGCAACAACAATGATCCCGATGGCAAGCATGGCCACGACGGTAATCTTCATTATTGAACTCAGATAATCACGCGGAGCAAGTAAAAGCCAGACGGGTAAGACAGAAGCCAGAAAGCCGTAAAGTGCCAGTAAAATGGTCAGTGAATGATGATTGAAAGTAAACCACGATGCGATTGGTGAGGCGGGAATATAACGTCCGTAAACAACTGCCAGCACAAGCATTGTTACTCCGAAAATAGTTGCTTCAGCTGTCTTTCCTTTTCTTATTTTCGTCATCCAGACGCCCATTGTCAAAGCAATTGGAATAGTAGCCGCAATGGTAAAAGTTCCCCATGAACTCTCGGACAGGGAATTCACCACCACCAGACCTAATCCGGCGAGTGCAACAATTATAATAATGATAACTGCCACCGAAGTGGTAATGCCGCTTAACTTACTGATTTCGCAGCGGGCAATTTCCGCAATTGATTTTCCGTCATGCCTCACCGAAGCGGTCAGAAGCACCAGGTCGTGAACAGCTCCCGCCATAACAGCGCCAATGAGCATCCACATAAATCCCGGAAAATATCCGAACTGGACTGCAAGCACCGGCCCGACGAGAGGACCTGCGCCGGCTATCGCAGCAAAGTGGTGCCCGAAAAGAATCCATTTATTGGTAGGGTAATAATTCTGACCGTCATACAAACGATGAGCAGGGGTAACCCTCGAAGGGTCAATGGTCAATACTTTTGCACAGATAAAACTGAAGTAAAAACGGTACGCCAGTGCAAAAATCACCAGCGCACCTATAACCAAATACATTGCATTCATTAAATACGCAATTTTGAGGGTCAAAAATATGAGTAAACGGCGTTAATAAAGAATACTTCCCTCATTTTTTTGAAGCAATTTTTCATTCGGTCCGGCGGAAGATGTCCGGCTGCCTGAAATAGCCTGTAATTTTAAGCTGTAGTTTATAAAAATAAGTAACTTGCTTCATCGAAATCAATTAATCATAAATGACATGAAAAAATCCGCAGCATTTTTAACAGTTTTGTTTCTGGTATTAGGAAATTCATTATCGGCCCAGTCGCTCGATGACATTCTTAAAGAATACTTTGCAGCTATTGGGCAGGACAGTCTGCTGAAAACCAATACGCAAAAACTGACCGGAAAAATGATCCAGACTGGTGTTGAGATACCGTTTATTCAAATGGCCAAGCGTCCGGGGAAAGTCCGTGTTGAAGGAACTTTTCAGGATTTAACCTTTATTCAGACCTTTAATGGCACAGAGGGATGGAGCTTAAACCCGTTTATGGGTGTCACTGATCCTCAGCCGATGTCAGAAGATGATATTAAAGGAATGCGTTATCAGGCCGATATGGATGGAATGCTCTGGAACTGGAAAGATAAAGGTTATACTGTAACCCTGGAAGGGAAAGAAGATATGGAGGGTACATCCTGCTACAAAATAAAGCTGGAGACAAAAGAAGGAGACACTTTCACATACTATATCGATTCTGATTCCTATACAATGTTGCGCACAAACACAAAAATGAAAGTTATGGGCAATGAAATGGAATCTGATACATATTACAGTAATTACACGATGACCGGCGGTATAGCTGTCCCCGGAAAGATCGAAACAAAGGTGAAGGATCAGCTGGTGATGACTTTAGTTGTTGACAAAGTCGAACTGAATCCTGATCTTGACGATGCTCTCTTTGAAAAACCATCAAAATAGAGCTGTACTGATTAAAAACGAATAATTATTTATTCTATATCATGAAATTCAGGTACTTAGTAATAAGCATTCTCTGCTTAGCTGGCACATCGGGACTTCAGGGACAGGTCAGCGATGCTACTTTCGGAGATATAGAGGGCAGGCAGATCGGACCTGCCAGAATGAGCGGGAGAATATCGTGCATTAACGCCGAAACCAAAAATCCGAATGTGGTCTGGGTTGGGGCTGCAGGCGGAGGCGTATGGAAATCAATCAATAAGGGAACTACCTTTAAATCTGTTTTTGATGAGTATCCCCAATCGATAGGTACTATTGCCATTGATCAGAACCATCCGGATACTGTCTGGGTCGGAACAGGTGAAGTATGGACACGCAACAGTGTTTCAATAGGAACCGGCATATATAAGACAACAAACGGGGGCGATAAATGGGAGCTTATGGGTCTGCCGAAAAGTGAACGCATTGGACGTATCCTAATTGATCCCATTAATCCCGATAATGTCTATGTTGCTGCATTGGGAGCGTTATGGGGCGAGAGTGAAGACAGGGGCGTTTATAAAACTTCCGACGGAGGTAAATCATGGACCAGGTTATTGTATGTCAATCCTTCGACAGGATGTGCGGATATGGCTATGGATCCTGATAATCCTTCGGTAATCTATGCCTCAATGTGGGATTTCAGACGTCAGGCATATACCTTCCGGTCAGGAGGGCCTGGCAGCGGACTTTATAAATCGACTGACGGCGGAACAACCTGGAATAAGATTCAGAATGGTTTGCCAACAGGAAATCTGGGAAGAATTGCAGTTGCAGTATCTCCGGTCAAACCTCATTACCTGTATGCACTGGTGGAATCGACAAAATCTGCATTATACCGTTCGCCCGACCAGGGATCTTCATGGGAGAAAATGAGCGACCAGTATACAATGAGTGACAGGCCATTTTACTACAGCCTGATTGTTCCTGACCCGGTTGAACCTGACCGTATTTACAAACCGGGAACTATTTTATATGTCAGTTCAAACGGGGGGAAAATATTTCAGAGCCCTTCCGTTACGGGGGGTAACTATCACAGTGACACCCACGCTCTGTGGGTAAGTCCCGTTGATAATCGTTTTATATATATGGGAACAGACGGAGGAGTATATGTTTCTGAAGATAAAGGAAACACCTGGAGGTTTATTCAGAGCCTGCCTGTTTCGCAATTTTACCACGTCAGTGTTGATGACAGTTACCCTTATAACGTGTACGGAGGTCTGCAGGATAACGGATCATGGATGGGACCATCAAAAAAACCGGGAGGAATAACCAATTCTGACTGGAAAAATGTTGGTTACGGCGACGGTTTCTATACATACAGGGACAAAACTGATCCTGATTTAATATACTCGCAGTACCAGGGAGGCAGGATCAGCCGCACCAATCAAAAGACAGGTGAAAGCAAATACATTAAACCCTTTCCTGAGGAAGGAATAAAGGATCTGAGGTTCAACTGGAACACTCCGGCAGTCTTTGGCAAAAAAACAGGATGGTTGTATGTCGGGTCTCAGTACCTGTTCCGGTCAAAAGACAAAGGTGATTCGTTTGAAAGAATCTCTCCGGACTTAACAACAAATGACCCTAAGCGTCAGGAACAGGAGAAATCGGGAGGTCTGACGATTGACAACAGCACGGCAGAAAATAATGCAACCATTTTTACTGTCTCGGAATCCCCTCTCGATGAAAATATAATCTGGGCAGGCACTGACGACGGCAATATCCAGCTTACTGCAGACGGCGGTAAAACCTGGTCAAAACTTAACGATGCCATTACCGGCTTGCCTGCTTTTGCATATATCTCATACATAGATGCTGACAATTTCAATAAGGATGCTGCATGGATCACGGTTGATGCTCACAGGAACGGGGATATGAATCCGTATGTTTACTTTACCGGGGATCTCGGAAAGACATGGAGCTTACTGGCGACCGGTGATATTAAGGGTTTTTGTCATGTGGTCAAACAGGATCCTGTAAATCGGGACCTGATCTTTCTCGGAACTGAAATGGGGCTTTTTGTCAGTGTTGACCATGGTAAGTTATGGGTCAGGTTAAAGAACAAAATACCCCAGACCGGGATTTATGACATGGCATTCCAGACAAAACAAAATGATCTTGTTCTTGCAACTCATGGAAGAGGAATAATAATAATTGATGATCTCACATCTCTCAGAAATCTCACTCAGGCGGTTTTGGATCAGGAGTTTGCATTTCTGCCGGTTCGCCCTTATTACTTCCCGACAGGAACTGGTTTTCAGGATTTTCCGGGTGATTCGGAATTTTCCGGGAAAAACCCCTCATCATCAGCCACCATTTGTTACTATCTAAAAAAGAGGCATGTATTCGGTGAAATGTATATTGATATTTATGACTCCGCAGGAACCTTCCTGAAAAAACTCCCGGCCGGTAACCGTAAAGGAATCAATATAGTCCGTCTTGCCACATCAATGGATCCTCCAAAAGTCCCGAAGTCTCCTAATATTCTCGGGGAGGCTGCTTTCGGGCCGGAATACCCTGCCGGAAAATATACGGTAAAGCTTGTCAAGGGAAAAGAGACATTTACCACAGACCTGGTTTTGAATGACAGCCCTGACTGGAAACATTCGGAAACTGACAGGAAGCTTCAGAGAGAGACACTTCTGAAAGCATACAATCTCCTTGAAGAATTAGCTTCAATCGATCAGAAGATCCTGGATGCCAGGGATGCTCTGAAAGGTAAGGAAGCCAAAGCTAAAGGCTCCAGCCTGAAAAAGATTAAAACACTTATCTCCGCATGTGAAGATATGCATGAGAAAATATCAGCTACTCAGGCTGGAGAAGGCGGTATAACGGGCCAGGTAAGGCTTCGTGAGAACATTGCAGAAATTTACGCCGCTGTGGGGGGTTATGCTGGCAAACCGACTGACCTGCAGATAAAAGCACTTGACAATTATGCTCACCAGGTCAGGGATTTTGGCTCTAAAATTGATAATTTGCTAAAGACTGACATTTCCAGACTTATTAAGTAGTTAAAACCATATGTAAAAGAAGGGGCAAGATATTCCTTGCCCTTTCTTGGGTTACGAATACGACATCCGCCTTCGATAAGCTATGTGGGACAAGCCTTCATCAGCTGCCGCCAGGAAGACGACACAGTTGGCATTTGCGGGTAACCAGGCAATTAAATAATGTTTACGCTAATGAGCTCAATTGTAAAGAATTTTTTGAATCCGGTTAAAATCATAAAAGCGATTTGTTTTCATAAAAAACAAAAAAAATATACGAGATCTGGAAGCGACCTTGAGTTAATGTTCTATTCCAGAATTTTAAAAAGCGATATGCTACATCTCGGCTATTTTGAGGATACGGAAATTGAGCAGGAAGATATTTCAATAAATGACATAGAGAAAGCCCAGGTCAGATATGCCGAAAATATTGTAAACAAAATAACTAACAGGAATGAACTGATTTTAGATGTTGGATGCGGGATGGGCGGACTGGCTGCAATGCTAATGCGACAAGGATATAATGTGGAGGTTTTAACTCCAAACAATAATCAAATAGAATACATAAAAGAAAAATATCCAAATCTGCCATATTATAATGTTAAATATGAAGACCTGAATACAGATAAGAAATATGGAACTGTCATTACTTCTGAATCATTACAGTACATTAATTTGGATAGAGCTTTTTTAAAAACAGAGGATATTCTAAGCTCAGGAGGGCAGTGGATTATAAGTGATTCTTTCTGCATTGGGAATAATAAAAAAAAATCACGTCTTAAGTGGGACGAATTTTTAAACAAAATCAAAGAACACAAGCTGGAAATTGTATATCAGCAGGATATTACTAGAAATATTCTGCCAGTATATAAATTCTTAAATCTTTATGTCACACGCTTTGCATATCCTCTTATTGATTACCTGGAAAATAAATTACTCGTAAAAAAGGCCTGGTTATATTATTTAACAAACGATTTCAGAGCTTCGCTGCGCAGGAAAGTTCTGAAAGAAACAGCATCCATCGATCCCGGGAAATTCATTACTGAGTATACTTACCAATTTATCGTATTGAAGAAAAACTAACTAAGTGGGCTTCAGCTGACAGGGTTGTTTTAGCCGTGACGCTTTGTCACAATTTTGGTTTCAACAACTGAATACATGATCGATATTGCCAGCGTTGACAGGATAACGGTGAATGAAACCCATGAATGATCCGAGAAAAACATACTGACAGAATCAATCGCGCACAGTATCATTTTCGCACCAACAAAGAACAGGATAAAACATATTCCGGTTTTCAGATACTTGAATATTTTCAAAATTCCGTTGAGGGCGAAAAACAACGAAACCAGTCCCATGCATGCAAACACATTTGATGAAATGGCCAGGAAATTGCTTTCATTAAGTGTCAGAACCTGATTGCCTTCCTGAATTACCCCGATAACGGCAGGAACCGAATCAACTGCGAACATCACATCTGTCGATCCGATCAGTAAAAATGTCAGCAGGAACGGTGTAATCGCAAATTTGCCGTCAACACGGGAATGCAGCACAGGTTTATGGTTATGTATGTCAACCCGGAATATTTTTTTTGCTGCCCTGATCAACAGATTTTTTTCCGGATCGATTGATTCTTCATCAACCCCGTCTTTGATCATCCTGAAGGCCATGATTACAAGGAAAACTCCGAACAGGTATATCAACCATTCAAATCTGTTTATGAGTCCCATTCCTGCCAGGATGAAAAGGGTCCGGAATATGATTGAAAGCAATATTCCCAGCTTCAGCAGTATTGGCTGAACTTCCGCCCGCACCTTCATCATGGTAAATATCATAATGAAAACAAATAAATTGTCAATTGAAAGCATATATTCAGTCAGATACCCTGAAAAGAACTTCATTCCCAGCATGGTTCCGGTAGCCATCCCGGAATTTTCATTCTGCGGATAAAAGAAAGTAATGGCCAGACCAAACATCACTGCTATGCTGATCCATGCTCCGGTCCATTTAAGTGCTGTGGCGATGCTTTCCTCCGCATGCCTGTGCCTTGCAGCACGCATATCCACTATAAAGCCGATGAAGAATATTGAAATAAAAGCAATCCAAAACAATAATTCCCGGTTCATAGTAAAGCTTACGATTGGCTCAGGTGCTAAAGTACTCAACTGATCAATAAAAACAAGGCAAATTATCATTATAAAGATGATAATTAAAACATCATTTTTCCATCTGTGGGGTTCGTTCTATGAAACTTTTATCGGTTTGAATTGTTTATTTGTTTAGATTAAATCCGTAGAAGGAAAAGATAGTCGCTTATTAAAAATTGACTGTCTTACATTGATAGAAATATTGACCTAAAAATAGAAGTTATGGCAAATTTGCAGACAAAGTACATGGGTTTGGATCTGAAAAATCCAATAATTGTTGGAGCAAATAATCTGGTTACAAATACCGATAATCTTAAAAGGATTGAAAAAGCCGGTGCCGCAGCAATTGTTTATAAGTCTCTCTTTGAGGAGCAGATTCAGCTTGAAGATCTGGAATTAAGTGAACTCCGGACCGAATATGAAGAGAGAAATGCAGAAATGATTACTCTTTTTCCAAACTCAAAATCGGATTATTCATTTCCTGAAGAACATTTCCTGAATTTAAAAAGAGCAAAAGAATCTGTAACTATTCCTGTAATTGCCAGCCTGAATGCGATCAACAATGATACATGGGTTGAATATGCGAAGAAAATCGAGGAGACGGGAGTTGATGCCATAGAGCTTAATTTTTATACAGTTCCTGAAAAATTTAATGAGGAATTTGAAGATGTAGAAAAAAAACAAACAGAAACCCTGATTAAAGTAAAGGCAGCAGTCAGCATTCCTGTATCTGTTAAGCTGAGTCCGTTCTATACAAATCCCTTGAAATTAATACACAATATGGATGAGGCCGGGGCAAACGGTTTCGTTTTGTTCAACAGACTTTTTCAGCCGGATATTGATATCAATTCTGAAAAGCCTTTGTATTCCAATAACTTAAGTAATTCCGAAGATCAGAGGTTACCTCTGCGATTTGCCGGTTTGCTATATGGCAATACCAAAGCCTCCATTTGTTCAAATTCCGGAATAATGAACGGCCAGGATGTAGTGAAAATGATCCTTGCCGGTGCTGATTGTGTACAAATTGTCAGTACCCTTTATTTGAACCAGATTGAAGTTATCATTCCGATAATCCATGAAATTGAAAAATGGATGGATTCCAAAGGATACCAAACCATAGAGAGTTTCAGAGGAAAGCTTTCCCGGAAAAATTCAGAATCCAAACTCCCTTACGATCGTGCACAATATATGGATTTTATGATGACGACATCTGAGATCTTAAAAAAATACAAGGTACTCAGATAACCTTAATTGAGGCAGACAACAGATAATAGACAAATATTTAGCTCTGAGTCTGCATGATCAATATAATCTGGTCAATTTAAGTGTCTCTATAAAGTCACATATTTCATAATAATATTAATCAGCCAGCCCGGATAGACACCCAGTATTAAAATACTTAACGCAATCAGATAAAGTGTAATATTTCCGGTAAGGGATAGCGCAGGAAACTTAGTTTCGGATGCAGATGAGAACATTGTGGTAATAACCCTGAGGTAATAGTACAACCCAATGACACTGTTGATTATCAATGCAAATACAAGCACCATAAGGCCTGCCTTCATTCCTTCAAAAATAACATAGAACTTCGCAATGAACCCGGCTGTAAGAGGGATCCCTGCTAATGACAACATTGAAAGTGTAAAAACTAAGGCAATCCATGGCCTTTTCCAGAATAGTCCCCTGTAATCTTCTATCTTTTCAGCTTCATGCCGGCAGGTTGATAGAAGAGATATCACCCCAAAGGCTCCGATTGTTGTAATAAAATATGAAACAAGATAAAAGATTGAAGCCTGTATGCCTTTATTGGTGCCTGTCAGCAAAATGATTATGATGTATCCCATATTTGCAATTGATGAATATGCCAGCAGCCTTTTTATATTATGCTGTCTTATCGCAAGCAGGTTTCCAATAAACATGGATAATATTGCTATTCCTGAAATTACAGTGAAAATATATTTGTTGTCAAATCCCCTTATATTGAAAAAGAATCTTATCAGAACGGCCATCACAGCACCTTTAGATACTGTGGCAATATATGCCGTGACCGGAGCAGGCGCACCCTGATAGACATCCGGGGTCCACATATGAAAAGGAACCAGCGCCAGTTTAAAACCTATTCCTACCATCATCATTCCGAATCCGGAAATAACCAGCGGCGAGATCTGACCACTCTTGCTTAAAGCTGATACTATTCCGTTAAACTGCATTGTTCCTAATGCAGTATAGATCAATGCCATACCGAACAACAAAAATGCAGACGACACCGAAGCCAGGATGAGATATTTTATTCCGGCTTCAATTGAACTGTCTTTTGATCTCTGGAATGCTATCAGTATGTACAAGGATATGCTTAATGTTTCAAGACCCAGAAAGAATAAAACAAAATGATCCGCAACTGCTAATAATGTTGCCCCAAGAGTCGAGGTAAAAAGGATTATATAATACTCTTCCCTGACCCCTTGAAGTTGCTTGATATAATCATATGAAAGCAAGGCGACCAGCAATGCCGAGAGAATAATAATTCCAAGAAAAAACAGGCTGTATATGTCAATGATGAATAAAGTTTCAATTGTATGCGGGATAGCTGGAACAATGAAGAAGACTGAGGCAAGAGCGAGCAATAACGACAAAACCGAAAAACCATAAACAACTTCGTAATTTCTTAAAACAGAAACCACTATCATTATCACAACAGGTGCGACGGCGATTATAAGCAGCGGTATTAAACACAAAAAATCTGTTGCGGTCATATATTATTGTTTAATACATAATTCCGTTAACCGAAAGAAGGATATGCTTTTCTCAGCAGCTTCATTTTTACCGATTCCCGGGTCCGGAGTAATCTTTTCTTTTTGTGCATCCAGGGTCTTCAGGAGGGCAGGTTTGGCAGTATTAAATACAGGCTGTGGAAAAAGTCCCAGCCAGACTATAACAATAACCATAGCGGCTGAAACTATTTTTTCGCGAACATTGAGATCATTAAGTTCCCAGTCTTTATTTTTATTTCCAAGAAATACCTTCTGTACTATCCTGAGAGAATATATTGTTGCGGCGATAAGTCCTAAACTTGCGAGGCATGACATTACGATACTGGTTTTAAAGACACCTACGAGGATGAGGAGTTCAGCAATAAAATTTCCCAGCCCGGGTAATCCCAATGAAGCCATGGAAAAGATAAGACCAATGGCGCCCATAACAGGAGCTTTTGCCCAGAGTCCGCCCATTTTGTTTAAATCCCTTGTATGAATGCGCTCATAAAGCTGACCAACCAGGATAAATAAGGCTCCGGTGCTTATTCCATGCGCAATCATCTGCATGACAACTCCCTGATATGCCAGCTCATTAAAAGAATAAACGCCAAGTATTACAAACCCCATGTGACTTACACTTGTATATGCAACAAGTCGTTTGAGATCGGTCTGGGCAAAAGCAAGTTTGGCTCCGTATAAAATACCAATAACGCCCAGCAGCATTCCAATCGGTGCAAAAGTTACTGATGCTGACGGGAACAAGGGTACAGTAAACCGTAACAGCCCGTAAGCTCCTGTCTTTAAAAGCAGTGCGGCAAGGATCAGGCTTCCTGCAGTAGGAGCTTCGGTATGAGCATCAGGCAACCAGTTGTGTAATGGCACTACCGGAAGTTTTACCAGAAATGCAGCCAGGAATCCTGACATTATCAACAGTCCTGTTGAAGCAGGCATCTCAGTACCAAGTAATTGCATGTAATCAAATGTGTATGAACCAGTAGAGCGTCCGTGCACAAAGTATAGTGCAAGTATTGAGATAAACATTAACAGGCCGCTTGCCTGCGTATACAGAAAGAATTTATTGGATGCCGCTGTCCTGTTTTCATGGCCCCAGATGCCTATCAGAAAATACATCGGAACCAGCATCAGCTCCCAGAAGAAATAGAAAAGGAAAAGATCGAGTGAAAGAAATACACCAATAATACCGGCTAAAATCAGCAACAGATTGAAATGAAAGAAACCGACTTTTGAATTAATCTCTTTCCAGGAAATAATAACAGCAATGATACCAAGAAAAAAGGTTAACAGGAGCATAACAAGGCTTAACCCATCAAGCGCCAGATGAAGACTGATACCGAATTCGGGAA
>Ga0207931_1000654_pt1 | contig 12530 bp, 12 predicted proteins | sample NGESurdeep092012_2_FD_184478 | JGI IMG/M metagenome (GOLD analysis project Ga0207931, IMG submission 184478) | Arctic peat soil microbial communities from Barrow, Alaska - NGEE Surface sample 415-1 deep-092012 (SPAdes) | ecosystem: Environmental > Terrestrial > Soil > Wetlands > Peat ...
GATTCTGATTACCTTATCAAGGGTATCAGGTATACTGTTGATCTAAGTTATTTGCCAGACCAGGCCTATGACTTTTATGGCTATAACGGTTATAATTCCATTTTTCAACCTGATTGGATTGATCTTGATTCACCTGATTATATCAGTAGCGTATTCTATCGTTTCAAACGCCAGCTTTTCAGGTTCAAGAATGACTTTACAGGCCACCTGGGTGATGGCAACTGGTACTGGAATGCTGGCCTGACCATTCAGGACTTCAAGATTGGAGATGTAAATCTTGCTAAACTGAATAAAGGCAAGGATCCCGGTGATCCGAAATACCTTGAAGATGTCCCTTTACTTTTTGATTATTACAAAGGATCGGGTATTATTTCAACAGCGGAATCTGATGGCGGATGGGTAAATGCACTCAAGGCCGGATTTTCCTACGACAGCCGTGATAACCGTCCCTGCCCGATGAAAGGTATCTGGGCTGAAGCAGGACTGGAGGTAGCTCCTGAGTTTCTTGGCAGTGAGTCGAGCTTCGGCAAATTTTATATTACCTGGAGACAGTATTTTACCCTTAAGGAAAGGGATCTGGGTTTTGCTTACAGACTTGGTTACCAGACCACAGTCTTCGGTGATGTCCCATTCTATTACCAGAGCCAGGTGATCGTCTCAGCTCTCAGGGGAGCCTATTCAGAAGGACTGGGTGGCGGAAAAACACTGAGAGGTATTATGCGTAACAGGGTTGAAGGTGATGGTTTTCTTTACGCCAACGCTGAATTAAGATGGAAAATAGTACACTTCAACTTTATCAACCAGAAATGGTACCTCGGAGCTAACTTTTTCGGGGATATGGGTATGGTTACAAACCTGGTTGATGTAAATGTATCAGCCCTAGAAAATTATCTTGACGGAAGTGCTGAGGATTTTTATGTTGCCGGCAAGGACAAACCGCACATCAGTGCAGGGGCTGGAATCAAAATAGTCATGAACCAGAACTTTATAATCTCAGCTGACTTAGGAAAAGCTTTCAACCCCCAGGACGGAAATATGGGAGTATACATAGGACTGAATTATATTTTCTAGATATTCCCGAGCCAGACCGAAAAGGCAACTCCGATATAATTTCCAATCACCCAGCCGATTATTCCGGTTGCTATACCTGTTACAATAACATCTTTGTTCTTCAGGGCAGCTGCTACCATTGGCACAAAAGGCGGCGAATAGACAAAGCCTGTCGTGGTAACCAGATAATCATCAGCATCAACTCTGAATATCCAGGACAGGAAGAGATGCAGGAGGATCGTTCCGAAATATGCATATGTTACATAAAGCACAAGGCTCAGGTATCTGACCTGAAATATCACGCTAAGGTCGCACATTGATGAGATAACAAGTGAAAAAGCAATAACCAGATACATTCCCAGCTGGAAGGTCTTTTTGATTCTGTTTATCCATGGAATAAAAGATGCAGCTATCCCCAGAGTAGTGATTGTCAGGATCACCGTGATTGTCAGCGGTACCTCAGGCAGCAGAAAACTTACACCAAACCCTGCAGCAATCATAAGTACAGAAAGCCCGAGGGCTCCGAGAAGCGGCAGAATTGTGCTCCTGGTCAGCATGCCTGAAAAGTCATCAAATTCCTCTGACATCTCCTGCTTTATCCTGTCCGTATCAGTTTTATTGTCCTTCTTGCTTTCATGAGCTTTAAAGGGAGGAAGGAACCACCTGAAGAAAGCCGGCCCTGCTGTAATAAAAAATAAAATTGTAATCCCCCCTACAATCATGTCATAAGTGTTTGTCATTATGAATGCATTTGGCTCAACATTAAGGGCCACTGCCAGGGCTGCCATGTTGATCGTACCTCCCGTATAACATCCTATCAGCATGCCTGCAATCTTATTATTATCAGGTATACTGTCTTTAAATATCAGGAATCCGGTTGCCACAATGATGCTGACAGAAACTAATGCAAGAGCCATCGACAGAAATCCTTTGCCGGCAAATCTCAGCCACCTTCTTATGTTAAGAGAAAATAAAAGCAAAGGAAAAGCAAGCGGTACAATCACTGTCTTTACCCAGTCCTGAATAGATGCCACACTGTTTGCCTTAAGATCGCTTTCAGGCAGGGTTCCGGCAGCAACCATCTCAACAATCTCAGTCTTGGGTATGTATGCTCTGTCCTTTGGTATTGTAGCTTCCCGGAATGCTTCGCTTGCTTTTGGCAAGATGCCTATATTGGCAATAATTATCCCGATGGCATAAGCCATAACAATTGCCCCGATCTTTTTGCATACAGAAAATCTTCTGGTAAGCCATATCAGGACAATTGGAAATGTCACATAGAACACGATGAGCAGGATCAGGAAAATCATGGCAGTCAGGTTTAGTTGAACCAAATGTAAAAAAAGCACCCCGCCTGATTGGCAGGGTGCATCAAAAAGAGGCATTTATACCGATTTATGTAAGCCTTTTTACTTATCCGGGCACTCGTCGAAGCTTTTGCGGTACTGTTCTATGGCTCTCTGACTCATACCCATGCTTGAGAAACCGCCGTCATTGAAGATATTTTGCATTGTGATCTTGCGGGTAAGATCTGAAAAGAGCGTTATGCAGACATCGGCACAATCTGCTGCGTCAGCGTTGCCAAGCGGTGACATCCGGTCAGAGAAGTCGACCAATGAGTCAAACCCTTCTATCCCCGCACCGGCGGTGGTAGCCGTGGGCGACTGTGAAACCGTGTTTACCCTCACATGCCTGCCCTTGCCATAGATGTACCCAAAGCTCCTTGAAATGGACTCAAGCAGTGCCTTGGCATCACCCATGTCGTTATAACCTGCCAGCGTGCGCTGTGCTGCCACATATGTAAGTGCTACAACAGAACCCCATTCTCTGATTGCGTCAAGCTTGTATGCTGTCTGCAGAATACGGTGGAAGCTAAGCGCCGAGATATCAAGAGTTTTAAGCATATTCTCATAGCTTATCTCGGCATAAGGAATACCTTTTCGCACGTTGGGTGACATCCCTATTGAGTGAAGCACAAAATCGATCTTACCCTCAAAAATTTCTATAGCACGCCCGAACAGTACTTCCAGGTCTTTCATGCTTGTCGCATCGGCAGAGATGACCTCACTCCCTGTCTTCTCCGCCAGCTCAGTTATCGTACCCATCCGGATGGCCACGGGAGCATTTGTCAGCACCATGCGAGCGCCCTGCGCATAAGCTTTTTCTGCAACATGCCAGGCAATGGATTTATTATTCAGCGCACCGAAAATAATTCCTTTCTTTCCTTCCAGGAGATTGGTGATCATAGCTTTAGAGTTTCTTATTATTCTGTGTAGGCGTCATTTACCTTTCAGCAGCTCACGTGCATTGCGTATCGCGGCATCCGTAATTCTGCTTCCGCTGAGGAGCCGGGCGATCTCTGTCACTCTCTCCTCGTCGTTTAACAATTTGACACGGGTAATTGTTGAGTGGTCACTCTCCTCCTTATAAACATGATAATGCACAATGCCCTTCGAGGCTACCTGCGGCAGATGGGTAATATTTATCACCTGCATGCTCTTTCCCATGTCTGCCAGTATGTTTCCGACCATGGATGCCACCTCGCCTGATACTCCTGAATCAATCTCATCAAAGATAATTGCTGGCAGTCCTGAGCTGCTTGCCAGGATAGACTTCAGGCAGAGCATCACGCGTGACAGCTCTCCGCCGGAAGCAACATGAGACAGCTCTTCCGGCTCCACCTGCCTGTTGGCACTGAAGAGGAAGTCAGCCTTGTCAAGACCTGACGGTCCCGGCTCGCTGAGGTTGCTGATCCGTGCCTGGAACCCGGCATAGGGCATCCCGAGCACATGAAGCATTTTTGTTATTTCCCCTGCCAGGGGTGTGGCGGCTTTGCGCCTTGCCAGTGACATCTGACCTGCCAGTCTGAGGACTTCCCTGTACAAATCGTCAGCGTTCTTCTTCATTGCGCCAATCACTCCATCGATGTCAGTCAGGGTTACTACATTCTCTTCGATTTGCCTGTGCCTTGTCAGCAGCTCCTCAAGGTCCTTGCACCTGTGCTTCTGCATCAGCGAGTAGATTGTATCAAGCCTGCCTGTCACATATTCAAGCCTCCCGGGATCAGCTGCGGTCCTGTCGTTGAGCTTCTCAACCTCATATGCTATATCGTTGAGGTCGACAAGTGTGGCATCGAGGCGTTTCTCAAGCTCGCCTGCCTCAGGCAGCCATCCTGATATCCTGGTGAGATTTCCGCGTACCATCCGAAGCAACGACAGCCCTGATATGTCATCACCTGAAAGTGCTGAAGCGGCAGACGTAAGTGCTTCCTTGATCTCTCCGGCGTTTGAGAGCATCTCCTGCTCCTTTTCCATCTCCTCCTGCTCACCCTTTACAAGCCTTGCAGCATTCAGCTCCTCAAGCTGATGAATATAGTACTCATAATCAGCTTTGGCCCTGTCGGCACCCACAGACGCAGCTTCATATTCACGTCGGGCAGCGAGAAGTTTCTTATAGACAACGGTGTAGTCCCTGAATAGATTTGAGGTGCCCGCATAGGCGTCAATGACACGCATCTGGAACATGCTTGTACCGAGAAGCAGTGTCTGATGCTGTGAATGAACGTCAATCAGCCTGTCTCCCAGCTCTTTCATTATACTAAGGGTAACAGGCGTATCATTGATGAAGGCTCTTGACTTTCCTGCGGGGGTTATTTCCCTTCTCAATATGGCGTTATCATCATAGTCCAACCCGGAAGCTTCGAAGAGCTCTTCAAGGTCATATCCCCGGATATTAAAGTCGGCCTCAACAACACATTTCTCTTCCTTGCTCAGCAGGACAGATGTGTCAGCACGTTCACCCAGTACCAGTCCAAGAGCTCCCACAAGGATAGACTTGCCAGCTCCTGTCTCACCTGTAATAATTGTGAACCCTTCACCAAAGTCCATGTCAAGCTCCCTGATAATGGCATAATTCTTTACTGTCAGTCTGCGGAGCATGAAATTGAGTATTAATTGGAACCCGTGAGAATCTGCTGATATTTTTTTTCGTTGGCCGGATCAATCTCTACGAGTATCTGCACCACCCTGTTCTTCTCATCGGGAAATCCAGGAGTAAAGATGTTGACCAGTTCATTTACCTTTGCCTCAAGGATAATAGACATAAAATACATGTAGGGGTCAGGGCGCTGACGGTAAACCTCCTGCAACAGTTTAAGACTCTCATAGATATTTGTTCTTGCCTGGGGAGCGTCTGATTCCATTTTGTCAAGACCCCATATATGATACTGGTAAACGAACTCCCGCACACCTGAATATTCCTCGTTGAGTATGTTCTTGACAAGCCAGTAACGGTTTCTGTTTCTGGATCCGTCATAGGGTTTCCAGCCCGCTTCAGGAGCACCCTGTGCATTCGTAACTATCTTCTCCGCAATCTGGAAATAGGGTGTTCCACCCAGTGGTGAGAATGTGTCAAAATCCATCCCGATAATAAGATATGCATAGTAGGCAAGTACAGACACCAGGTTGTTTGTATAGGCGTTTGGATTGAATTCGAGTGGTTCAAACTCGACATATTTGAACCGGAAGTTATTATCCATGAAGTTGAGAACAGTCGACTCATAGGTAGTGTTAAAGGCCGGGCGGCTGAGCTGGACCTGCAGGGTGCCGTTGAACTCATCGGCAGAGAGCTGTTCATCAAGGTTTATCAGAATGTTGCAATCAATCCTTTCCGAAAAGCTGAAAAGATTGTCTGTCCAGACCATTCCATTCATGAACTCATATATATCACGCTGCATGCTCTGGAATATCTCCCTGTTCGATCCCTGTATCTTCTGGGCGGAAACCTGAACATTACAGTACAGCTCCTGCGCTGTGGCAGCTTTTATTGTCAACAGCATCAGTGTTGCTGTTAAAAGAAGCCTGCTTTTAATTGACGGAGCCATACAAAATTATTGTATCAGTGAGATGATTTTTTGCAGAATATCTGAGGCAACTTCACTCTTTGTTTTCAACTCAAATTTATCAATATTATTGTTACGGTCAATGATAGTGATACGGTTGGTTTCATAACCAAAACCGGCGCCCTCATCCCGTAGTGAATTGAGGACGATCATGTCAAGGTTCTTGCGTTTAAGCTTGTCTTTGGCATTGTTAACCTCATCATTTGTTTCCAGGGCGAAGCCGGCAAGGAACTGTCCGGGCTTCTTCATGCTTCCCAGAAGCGCAGCAATGTCTTCAGTAGGTTTAAGTTTGATGATCATCTCATCACTTCCTCTCCTGATCTTGGTATCGGAAATTGTTTCAGGAGTAAAATCAGCAACTGCGGCAGCCAGGATGGCAATGTCGCATTCGTCAAAAACCTTAACGGATGCCCTTTTCATCTCAGCTGCAGTTGTGACGGTGACAATGTTTACCAGGGAATGAGAGGGCCTGAGACTGACTGGTCCGAGAACCAGGGTCACCTCCGCTCCGAGTGCTGCAGCTGCATCAGCGAGGGCAATGCCCATACGGCCAGATGAATGGTTACTGATATAACGAACAGGGTCAATCGGCTCCACCGTGGGTCCGGCATTGATGAAAACTCTTTTGCCTTCGAGGGCCGGTTCAGTTATTTTTTTTTTTGAGAAGAACTCCTTTATCTCCTTCACTATCACTTCAGGCTCAGCCATACGGCCTTTGCCCTCAAGACCACTGGCAAGTTCACCTGTGTCAGGCTCAATAATGTGATTGCCAAATGATTTTAATGTCCTGATATTCGCGGCTGTTGCCGGATGGGCCAGCATATCCAGATCCATTGCAGGAGCCAGAAATACCGGGCAGCGGGCTGAGAGATAGGTTGTCAGCAGCAGGTTGTCTGCTATGCCCCCGGCCATCTTTCCGATGGTATTTGCTGTCGCCGGGGCGATCAGATAAACATCAGCCCACAGTCCGAGTTCAATATGGCTGTTCCAACGTCCGTCCTCCGGATCAAAAAAATCAACCAGTACCGGATTCCTTGACAGAGTAGCCAGCGTTAGAGGAGTTATGAACTCTTTGGCAAGGGGGGTCATAACGACCTTTACTTCAGCCCCTTCCTTTACAAGTAACCGGATGATAGTTGCAGCCTTATAAGCTGCAATACCTCCGGTAACACCAAGCAGTATCTTCCTGCCTTTTAGCATATTATGAGTTTATTTTTTCTGCTTCTGCTCCTTCTCGGGATTGCGGTAATAAATCTTACCGTCCTCGAACTCAGCCAGGGAGATGAGAGTGGGCTTAGGAAGTCTTTCATAAAACTTCGATATCTCTATCTGCTCCCTGTTCTCAAATACCTCCTCAAGGTTGTCGTTGAAAGAAGCAAACTCCTCAAGCTTTGAGTTAAGCTCCTGTTTCATCTCGACGCTGATCTGGTTTGCCCTTCTGGTGCAGATGATTACGCTTTCGTATATGTTACCTGTGGAAACGTCAAACTTATTCGGATCCCTGGTAACGGTTGTGTAAGATGCTGATGTCTTTTTATAATCCATATCTGTTTAAATAATTCAGTTACTTTTTGTTTCCTTTACTGATGTATCAACCTTCAGAAACATTGCAGTATTCTGGAAGATCTTCGTTGCATCCCGGGAGTATTTAGTTTGCGGGAACTCTTCGATGAATGAGTAGTAATCGTCCAGCGTTGCCTGGTAGCGCTCAACCTGCTTTGCCGATATGCTTTTCTGGGCATACATGTAAAGAGCATCAAGCTTGAGGAACATAAGCTCCTCTCTGTATTTCGTATCAGGATATTCCTTGAGGCTGTTAGAAAGCGAAACCGTGGCTGCACGATACTGCTTAAGGTCATAATACAGCCTTCCGCTCATGTATGATTTTTCCACGAGTTTTTCCTGCATCTCTTTTATTCTCGCCTTGCAGTCATCTGACCTGGTGCTGTTCGGATACCTTGTCATGAAGATCGTGAAGCTTTCAATAGCCTTCTTTGTATTGGCCTGATCAAGCTCCGGCCTCGGGCTCAGGTAATAGTCGCACATGGCAGCGAGGTATGCAGCCTCCTCAGCATTATTGCTTCCGGGATATGTATCGGCAAAGGTCTGATAGTATGTCCCTGCCATCATGTAGTCCTTTATCTTGAAATTGGCCTGTGCATTGATCCAGCTGAGCTGCTCAGCGTCTTCGGTAGCCCTGTACCTTGGCATGATCTGGTCAAGGAGCTCAATTGACCTGGTGTACTTACCGTCATCATAATAATCATAGACCTTCTGCTTCTTGAGCTCATAATCACTGCTCTTGAGAAGCTTCTCGTACTCACCGCATGATGTTGCAATGAGCACCAGAAGAATTATTATCAAAGGTCTGATCCTCATACCTGAAATGTTGCGCAAAATTAGTATTTTTTTCAATACATGGTTCCGGTCTGATGCAAAAGTGCTCTATTTAAACGGGGAATGTGGTTAAAGAACTGTTAATATGTTGATGCAAATGGGTATAAATAGGTAACCTGACTGCAATATGTTTTTCATAAATTTGCCGGCGTTAATCAAAATACAGACCGAAGTGGATATTTTCGACAAATTCAGAAAGAACCGTGGTGCACTGGGACAGTACCAGGAGCAGGCTGACGGATACTTCATGTTCCCGAAGCTGGAGGGCGAGATAGGCCCAAGAATGAAATTCATGGGTAAAGAGGTACTGAACTGGAGCCTCAACAATTACCTTGGACTGGCTAATGACCCTGAGATACGCAAGGTGGATGCAGATGCAGCTGCACAGTATGGACTGGCTTACCCTATGGGTGCCAGGATAATGTCAGGACAGACAACAATGCATGAGAAGTTTGAACAGATGGCCGCCGAATTCGTCGGCAAGGAAGCTGCGTACCTTCTCAACTACGGATACCAGGGCATGGTTTCAATCATCGACTGTCTGGCCGGAAGACATGACGTCATCGTCTATGACTCTCAATCGCATGCATGCATAATGGATGGCCTGAGGATGGTACTTGCAAAGCGTTTTGTCTATCCTCATAATGATATGGCAGGCTTCGAGAAGCAGCTTCAGCATGCAGAGAAGGTTGTTGCTGATACCGGCGGCGGCATCCTCGTCATCACCGAGGGCGTATTCGGCATGGCAGGAGACCTCGGCGCACTCGACAAGATAGTGCCTTTCAAGAAGAAATATAAATTCCGCCTCCTTGTTGACGATGCACACGGCATCGGAACAATGGGTAAGACAGGTGCAGGTACGGGCGAACACTTCGGTGTCCAGGATCAGATTGACGTTTACTTCGGCACCTTTGCCAAAAGCTTTGCAGGCATTGGCGGATTCGTGGCAGGAGAAAAAGACGTCATAAGCTACCTCAGGTTTAACCTCCGTTCGCAGATATATGCCAAATCATTGCCAATGGCAATGACAATAGGAGCCATCAAGCGCCTCGAGATGATCAAGACCCACCCCGAGCTTCGCGAAAAGTTGTGGACCATAGCAAGGGCACTGCAAAGCGGCTTCAGGGAGGCGGGCTTCGACATCGGTAAAACTCAGTCGCCTGTCACACCGGTCTACTTCAAGGGCGGAGTAGCCCAGACAACTCATCTGATTAAGGACCTGCGGAAGAACTACGGCATATTCTGTTCCGTGGTCATCTACCCTGTCGTGCCTAAAGGTGTCATCATGCTCCGCATTATACCTACCGCAGCCCACACTATGGAAGATGTCAAATACACCGTCCAGAGCTTCAAGGAGGTAAAGAAAAAGCTTGAGACAGGTGCCTATCCGAGTGATCAGATAGCGGATTTCAATAACTAAAAAAACATCCTTACCCTTATAATACAGCACCTTACGCCATATCCCGGTGTAAGGTGCTTCACTATTGTCCCTAAAAAGCATGCTTTTTCGAGGATCCTCGAACCGAACGTGCGGGACCTGCTGCCCCATGCCGGTTTATTTCCTGTAACGTTTCCCCTCCTAATTCGTCATACTAACAAAACACAATTCATTAACCTTAAAAACGGACAGTCATGAAAAAAATGGTTTTAACAGTTATTATTGCCATATGCGCCTCTTCGCTCTATGGCCAGAGAGATGCACTGGATGATTTCTTCAATACTTATTCGGACCAGGAAGGCTACACCGTCGTAAATATCAGCGGCAGCTTATTCGGCCTGTTAAAGAAATGTGATGATGATCCCGATCTGGCAAATATGGGCCGGAAGATCACTTCGGTCAGAATTGTAAGCCGTGAAGGAGACCATGACTTCGGCAGACCGGATTTCATGTCAGACCTGAAAGGCGTAATAAAACGCGGCGGTTATGAAGAGCTGATGAAAGTAAATAATCCGGACGAAGATGTGCTCTTCCTGGTAAAGAGTGACAGGGATATAATTAAAGAAATACTTGTGATTGCTTCCGGTGACAATGAGACGGTCATACAGATAAAGGGTAATCTTACCAAAGATGATGTCGAGCACCTCTCAATAAATCATGATGATGGTCTAGCCGAGCTTGAGGAGCTTGAAACATCATGGAATTGATAACTTTGGGGTACATATTAAGTAAGAATGACCCCCGAGGAGTTCAGGAAAGTGTTTCTGCCGGAAGGACGAAGGCTGTACGCCCTCGCCTTCCGCTACCTGAACAACAGGGAGGAAGCTGAAGATGTCGTTCAGGAAGTGATGATGAAGCTCTGGGAAGAAAGAGAGAATTCAGACAGGTATACAAACCCTGCAGGCTGGTGCACCACCGTCACACGCAACTATTGCATTGACCTGCTCCGCAGGAGAAAAAGGATAATTATGGATGAGATCAGTGAGATGAGCACCGTGCTGGAGGAAGGTCAGGACATGTTCGGCGCTAATGACAGCAATGAGGCCGCATCGCTTGTTATCGTGATAGTTGGAAGGATGAAGGAGCCGTATAGGAGCGCCGTTATATTGCGCGACATGGAGGGATATTCATATGAGGAGGCAGCCGAAGTAATGAAGACAAGCGTCGGCGCACTGCGGACAGTCCTGTCAAGGGCAAGGAAAAGCATCAGGGAGGAAATGGAAAGGATTTATAATTATGGAACAGAAAAAGATAAAAGAGCTTCTCAATAAGTTCTACGAGGGTTCAACCTCTGAAGAAGAGGAGGCACAGATGAGGGAGTACCTTTCTGATCCTTCGGTATCTTCTCTCTTTCCGGAAGCAGAATACTTCCTGAAATGCCGCTGTGAAGTGCCTGAACCCTCCTGGGGGTTTATGGATAAACTTGAGGCAGTGACACGCACGGAGAGAAAGATGTCTCCGCGTGGAAAAGCATTGAGATACAGTATGACTATTGCAGCCGGGGCAGCATTATTGCTGGGATCTTATTTCCTCTTAGATTATCTGAGACCGCAGCAGATGAAAGACACCTTCTCAGATCCGGCGATAGCAATGGCAGAGGTAAGGAACATTCTGACCGTGGTTTCAAATAATATGAATACCGGTACAGAAGCGCTGGGTTCAATCAGGGCAATGAGCATAGCACCGGATGAGATCGGCGAATTCGGCAGGATAAATAAAAAGGTGGAAAATAATCTTGGCAGGCTGCGCTATCTGAACGGGTTAAAAGCACCGGTAAATGCGGCAGAAAATAATTAATATACGTGTCATGAAAAAACTTGGACTATTTATAATTCTTTCAACGCTTTCACTGTCAGTCTTCTGTCAGAAGAGTCCGGTGGATGACCTTTTCGAAAAGTACAACGGCAAGGAGGGTTTTACTTCCGTCTATATATCGTCCAAGATGTTCAGTCTGCTTGCCAGGATTGACAGTGAAGATGATGAGTTCCGGAATATAGTTACCCGGATCAAGAGCATCAGGATCCTTTCCATCGACAGCGCGAGAAATGTCAGTGGCATAAATTTCTGCAATGATCTGTTGTCAAAACTTAACAGGACAGGATATGAAGAGCTGATGACTGTCAAAGAAGAGAAAGACGAAGTGCGGTTCATGATCCGCGAGGTTGGCGGGAAGATTGCGGAGCTGGTAATGGTCACCGGTGGTCCCGGGAGCTCTGTAGTGTCAATCACCGGTAATCTTGACCTGAAGACAATCGCCAGCCTGTCTGACAGCATGGGAATCAGGGAGCTGGAAGGTCTGGAGAAGGTGGAGAAATAACCATTGCAATTATTAGCATAATATTATTTGACCCTCTACGAGGGTCTTTTTTTTCTCTAATCGCTTGTCCTACAATAATTTGATCTTCTACGAAGATCTATTGTGAAGCTGTCATCTTTCATCTGATGCAGGATAAATTAAGGGCAAAATCAAGATGATCGTAGATCATCCAATAATATTTTGTCTTCCATTCACCACAATTTGATCTTCTACGAAGATCTATTGGAAAAATGTTATCCATCAGTTCCTACCGGATAAATTCCGATTACAGACAAAGATGATCGTAGATTATCAAATTACTGTAGAAAAGGGGCAAAATACGCAATTAAGATGATCGTAGATCATCGAATTATTGTAGACAATGTGCAAAAAAGACATTTCAGATGGTCGTAGACCATCTAATAATATTTTGTATTCCTTTCAACGCA
>Ga0207931_1000655_pt1 | contig 12525 bp, 10 predicted proteins | sample NGESurdeep092012_2_FD_184478 | JGI IMG/M metagenome (GOLD analysis project Ga0207931, IMG submission 184478) | Arctic peat soil microbial communities from Barrow, Alaska - NGEE Surface sample 415-1 deep-092012 (SPAdes) | ecosystem: Environmental > Terrestrial > Soil > Wetlands > Peat ...
CAGTGCTGAGGGAGGTGGAGCGTATTAGCAGGATGGAAGGGTTTAAAGGTTATCTCACTGACCTGGGGGGACCATCGGCTAACATGTACCGTATGGCAGGCCGGAACTGGGAAAGGTGTTACAAGTGCGGAAGGCCCTCATGTATCTGGCCTTCGGTATGCGACAATCTTGAGACCTCACACCGTGATCTCCTTGCTCTTTATAGGAGTGTCGGTTCGCTTCCTTACATAAAGAAAGCTTTCGTGGGGAGCGGGATAAGATATGACCTGCTTCTGAAGGAAAGTAATCCGTCAGCCGGAAGAGATGAGGAGCATTACCTGAAAGAGCTGATAGTCAGTCATACAAGCGGCAGGCTGAAAGTGGCCCCTGAGCATACCGATGACGAGGTCCTCTTTCTTATGAGGAAAAGCTCATTCAGGCATTTCAGGAGGCTGCGCGAAAAGTTCAGCGAGATAGTACGCAATAATGGATTGAAGTACGAGCTTGTTCCGTATTTTATTTCAGCTCACCCCGGTACCACTGAGGAAAAAATGGGAGCACTGGCCCGCGAGCTGAAGGGACTGGGATTGCATCCTGAACAGGTGCAGGATTTCACTCCCACGCCAATGACGCTTGCCACTGCAATGTATTATCTTGGTTTTGACCCGTATACTGGCAAAAAGGTTCATGTAGCCCGGGATATTGCCGAAAAACGCCGGCAGAAGGAATATTTCTTTAAGACAGGGAGCATGGGCCAAGACAAAAGACATAAGACAAAAGTAATTGCTGGTCGTGACCAGCAAGGCAGAAAAACGAAATAATTATTTGATGGTCTACGACCATCTATAGGTATCCTGATGGCCATTTCCTACAATAATATGATGTTCTACGAACATCTGTTTGTAAAACATCATGCTACCTGATGATTAATATGCAGAAATATTCAGACCTTCGTAGAAGGTCAAATTTTTGTAGAAAAGAGACAGAAAAATATTGCGGACCTTCGTAGAAGGTCAAATAATTGCTGAAGGGACCGTTTTGGTCCCTTCCGGATTCTATTCGTATTCCTTGATGATATTTTTGACATCATCAGGTGCCACCCGGCCGTATGTTTTGCTTCCGACGAGCACCACGGGAGCCAGTCCGCATGCGCCAACACATCTTAGGCTTGAGAGCGAGAACTTGCCATCAGGGGTTGTCTGGCCAACCTGTAATGACAGTTCCTTCCTGAACTCATCAAGAACTTTCTCTGCGCCCCTTACATAACACGCAGTGCCCATGCATATGCTTATCGGGTGCTTGCCTTTGGGGGTCATGGTGAAGAACGAATAAAAAGTCACAACCCCATAAACGCGTGCTGATGAAATATTGAGCCTGGAGGCTACTGCCTCCTGCACCTCTGCAGGCAGATACCCGAAATGCCCCTGGCAGGTGTGAAGTACATTTATAAGTTCCAGCGGATCATTATTGAATGAGTCACATATCTCAGTGATCTTATTTATATCTTCCTGTCTTAATTCTATCTTTATTGTTGACATATCATTGAATTTTAGATAGTTAAACTAAATTTACCTCACTGCTTGATAATGACCTTCGCTTTTCTTTCAAAATACTGGGTGTGAAGCAGATGATGCGCCTTCTCACTGTTGGGTTCTCCAAGAAACTCCTTGTAAAGCTGAATTATAAACGGATTTTCATGTGACACCCTGATGGGCTTGCTGGCATCCTCCCTGTATATGGCTGCAGCTCTTGCCTTCAGGATTGATGAGTCACCATGGTGCAAAGGCTGGCCGCCGCCGCCGATACAACCGCCCGGGCAGGCCATCACCTCAATTGCATGGAATTTCGATTTACCGCTTTTAAGATCGTCGAGCAGCTTTCGGGCGTTACCCAGTCCGTGTGCAATACCAATATTGATCGACAGACCGTCGAAATCTATAGTCGCCTGTTTCACACCTTCCATACCTCTCAGCTCTGTAAAATCCAAACGGGAGAGTTTCTTGCCCGTATAGATCTCATACGCCGTACGTACAGCAGCTTCAATAACACCTCCTGTGTTACCGAAGATTACTCCGGCACCTGTGGATTCGCCCAGCGGTCTGTCGAACTCCATATCAGGCAGGTTATTGAAGTCAATATTTGCCTGTCTTATAAAATGTGCCAGCTCGCGTGTAGAGATTGAGAAGTCAACGTCTGGATTCCCATCAACTGAGAATTCAGGTCTCTGTCTCTCGTACTTCTTGGCAAGGCAGGGCATAACTGATACGACCACCATGTCCTGGCGCTTTATGTTGATCTTTTCAGCGAAGTATGATTTGGCTATTGCGCCGAACATCTGCTGGGGCGATTTTGCTGTCGAAGGTATATTCTTAAGATCAGGGTAATAATATTCAAAGAAGTTCACCCAGCCCGGGCAGCAGGAGGTAAGAATGGGAATATTTGCATCCTTGTCGCCTTTAAGGAATTTGCCCAACCTGCTGAGGAGTTCTGTGCCTTCTTCCATAATTGTCAGGTCAGCTGCGAAGTCCGTGTCAAATACATAGTCGAAGCCAAGTTCTTTAAGCGCAGCAACAAGTTTGCCGGTAACGAGCGTCCCCGGTTCCATTCCGAATTCTTCACCAAGAGCAGCGCGTACGGCAGGTGCAGTCTGGACAACAACAGTCTTTGTGGGGTCAACGATAGCACGCAGAACTTCCCTTGTATGGTCGACCTCTGTTAGTGCTCCCGTAGGGCATACCGCGACACACTGGCCGCAATAGGTACATGGTGAATACTCAAGGTTCTGTTCGAATGCCGGTGCAACCGTCGCCTGAAATCCCCTGTTGACAGCGCTCAGCGCATATACTGTCTGCACATCATTACACATCATCTCACATCTCCGGCAAAGGATGCACTTGTCCAAGTCACGGATTATTGAGGGGGATGTATCTTTCCTGTAAGTTGACATCTCAGCTATATCCTGTCCCGGTATCTCCCTGATACCGAGTCTGTGAGCCATATTCTGCAGGTCGCAGCTACCTGATTTAGGGCAGATAAGACAGTCCTTAGGGTGATCTGAGAGTATGAACTCCATCACCGTTCTGCGGGCGTTCATGACCCTCGGTGTATGTGTGCGAACAACTGCTCCTTCATCGCATTTGGTGATACAGGCAGGGGAGAGGTTCCTTCGTCCCTGTACTTCCACAACACAAATCCTGCAGCCTGCGGGTTTGTTCTCTATATTGAGGTCATCAAGTTTCATATGACATAATGTGGGAATGTCAATACCCATCTGACGGGCTGCATTAAGAACTGTCGTTCCTTTTGGAACTTCAATCGGCTTATTGTCTATTGTAAGTTTTACTGTTTCCATAGTCAAATCCATCTGTCATTAGTTGATTAGCACCGCACTGAATTTACACTTCTCAAAGCAGGCGCCGCACTTGATACATTTTTCCTGGTCAATGAAATGCGGTCCCTTGCGTTCACCGCTGATGGCATTGACTGGGCATCCTCTTGCGCATGCAGTACAACCTACACATTTATCAAGATCGATGAAGTATTTCATGAGGTCACGACATTGTCCGGCGGGACATCTTTTTTCTGTGACATGGGCCACGTACTCATCCATGAAATTATTCATGGTTGAAAGTACCGGGTTGGGAGAAGTCTGTCCAAGACCGCAAAGGGCAGTGTCTTTAATGACGTTGCACATATTTTTCAGGCGGTCAAGGTCTGCCATGTTTCCATTACCCTTGGTTATATGGGTAAGGAGCTCAAAGATCCTTTTGTTACCAATACGGCACGGAGCGCACTTTCCACATGACTCTTCAACAGTAAACTCGAGGAAGAATTTTGCGATAGCGACCATGCAGGTATCTTCATCCATGACTATCATACCACCTGAACCCATCATTGATCCTGCAGCTACCAGATTGTCAAAGTCGATCGGCACATCAAGGTGTTTTTCCGTGAGGCAGCCTCCCGAAGGGCCACCGGTCTGTACTGCTTTGAATTTCTTACCGTTCTTGATGCCGCCGCCAATCTCAAAGATTATTTCACGAAGGGTAATACCCATCGGGACTTCGATAAGGCCGACGTTATTTATTTTTCCTGCAAGCGCAAATACCTTTGTGCCCTTTGACTTTTCAGTACCTATGGAAGAGAACCATTCCCATCCCTTATTGATTATTACAGGGATGCTTGCGAATGTCTCAACGTTATTCACGTTGGTGGGTTTCCCAAGGAAACCGCTCTCGGCGGGGAAGGGGGGCTTGTTGGTTGGCTCACCGCGAAGTCCTTCCATTGAATGGATAAGGGCAGTCTCTTCACCGCAGACGAATGCTCCGGCACCGAAACGTAACTCAATATCGAAACTGAAATCGGTCCCGAAGATATTTTTCCCCAGGAGTCCGTATTCGCGTGCCTGGCCGATGGCCACTTTAAGACGCTGGATGGCCAGGGGATACTCAGCCCTGATATATATAAGTCCTTTTGATGCACCGATAGCATAACCGCAAATAGCCATGGCTTCAAGTATAGAGTGCGGGTCGCCCTCAAGTACCGAACGGTCCATGAATGCTCCCGGGTCACCCTCGTCAGCATTGCAGACGACATATTTCTGGTCTGCCTTGTTTTTGGATGCTATTTCCCACTTCAGTCCCGTAGGGAAGCCAGCTCCGCCTCGGCCGCGCTGGCCGGATTTCTTGACAATATCAACCACATCAGCGGGCTGAAGTTCGGTAAGGCATTTACCCAGTGCAGCATAACCGTCATGGGCAATATATTCATCAATATTTTCAGGATTAATGAGACCACAGTTACGTAAAGCTATGCGTATCTGTTTACGTTTCAGTACAGGCTGTTTGGTTTCGCCAGTCTGTTTCTTTTCTTCTGATTCGGTCTTCAGCAGCCTCTGGACATGTTTTCCTTTTATTACATGTTCTGCAACGATGACAGGTGCGTCTTCGGGTTTGACATGAAGGTAATATGTATCGTCAGGCATAACTCTGACAATGGGACCATGTTCGCATAAACCGAAGCAACCGGTCATAATTACCTGCACCTCATTCTGCAGACCTTTTTCTTCTATCTCCTTCCTCAGGTTCTCGGCAATAAGATTGCTTTCCGAGGCGCGGCAGCTTGATCCGCCGCAAACAAGAAGGTGCATTCTGTACTTCGACATCATTCTGTTCCTCCCTGTTTATTAGTATATACTTTCATAATTAACGGGAATGATCCCATCAACCAGCTCGCCATTCTTGATGTACTTTTCGATGATTTCATCGGCTCTTTTCTGATCGACGAAACCAAAAACAACCGGCTCATGACCAGGCATCTGAACTTCAACAGTAGGCTCGGCATAACAGTAACCCATACATCCTGTCGGGATTATTACTGCCCCGATGCCTCTTTTATCAAGTTCATCCGTAAAGAAATCCATTATTGGTTTTGCTCCGGAAGCGATGCCGCAGGTTGCCATGGCAATCTTTACCTGAACCATACCCTCGGGGCTGTCTGCTCCGGATCTTCTTTCGATCTTTGCATGTGCTTCTTCACGGATCTTTTTTAAGTCATCAAGTGATTTGAGTTTTCCCATGATTATAATATCTATGATTTACAGTTGTTTTGTCAGAATTAATCGCCAAACTTATGGCTCTTAAATTATTAAATTCCTAATATTTATCATGTCCCGTTTTGATAATTATTAGTTCCGTAATTACCCGTTAAAATATGCAAAGATAACTAATATTGTTATAATAATAACAATGTTAATTAAATAACAATAGAAAACAATATTAATTATAATTAACTATTGTGTAATTCTAATCTTCAGTGATTCTGATATTTGCAAATTCAGATCCCGGGAAGATGGTTATCTGCAGACTTATGTTACACGGTTGTAAGGAAGCTTTTTTATTTGTTGCTTTTCTTTGGTGCAACAACCAGGTTTACGATCACTTCTACTGCTTTTTCCATCGACTCCAGGGGTATGTATTCATACCGTCCATGGTAATTATGTCCGCCGGTGAACAGATTGGGGCATGGCAACCCCATAAATGATAACCTTGCACCATCGGTGCCGCCACGGACAGGTTTTATCACCGGCTCGATACCGGCCTTACGGTATGCTATCACTGCATCCTCAACCAGGAAGTAGTTAGACTTAATGATCTCCTTCATGTTGAAATACTGATCCCTTATAGTGATTTTCACTTCCGCACTCTTGTATTTATGTCTTATTGTCGAGACAGCATCATTGATCACTTTTTTCCGGGCTGCGAATTTAACAGGGTCGTGATCTCTGATTATGTATTTGAGTGTGGTCTCCTCGACAGAGCCTTTTATATCATACAGGTGGAAGAACCCTTCGTAACCTTCGGTAAATTCTGGTCTTTCCTTCACAGGAAGAAGTGAGTCGAACTCGCCGGCAACCATTACAGAGTTGATCATTGTGCCTTTTGCCGTGCCCGGATGGACGCTCCTGCCTTTTATGATAACAGTGGCGGCAGCGGCATTAAAGTTCTCATACTCAAGCTCCCCCAGTCCGCCACCGTCGACAGTGTATGCGTACTTCGCCCCAAATGCTTTGACATCAAAGTGATCGGCACCTCTCCCGATCTCTTCATCAGGGGTGAAGGCGATCCTTATCTTACCATGCTTCAGTTCAGGATGTCTTACAAGGTACTCCATAGCAGTTACAATCTCAGCTACTCCGGCTTTGTCGTCGGCTCCGAGGAGCGTAAGTCCGTCAGTTGTTATTATGGTCTGACCTTTGTATCGTTTAAGCTCCTTGAATTCCTTTGGAGAGAGTTTTACTTTTTTTTCAGGGTTCAGTAAAATATCTCCACCGTTGTAGTCATGATGCACTATGGGATTGATGTTCTCCGAATGAGCTTCCGGGCTGGTGTCCATATGAGCAATAAATCCAATTATCGGGCGTGGAGAGCGAGTGTTTGCCGGAAGGGTGGCCATCACATAGCCGTTGCCGTCAAGCGTTATATCGGCAAGCCCTGTTTCCTTCAGCTCGGCTGAAAGCTTCTCGGCAAAAAGCATCTGGCTGAAGGAAGAGGGAGTTGTGTGTGAGGTCTCATCAGGTCTGGTGTCAAAGCGAACGTAATCAAGAAACCTGCTCAGAAGTTTTTGCATTCCTTAGGTATTGGTTCAGATGTTAAATGTAGTGCAACAGTGTGAGAAAACCAACAATTACGCTAGCCTCAGGTAAGAGATCTCACAAGTGAAAAAATCTTCCCAGGCTGCGGCCTCTTTTCAGCCTGTAGTGGACAAAGAGGAATATAAAGGCAATGATTAACAATGATGCTGCTGTAACAACTGACCATTGCGGGTTGAAAGCAGATCTAAAAAGCCTGTCTGTTATGAACTCGGTAATGATTGTATAAATAGCCATCGCAATAAGGATGGTTGACAGAAGGTTCAGTCCCCTGTATCTGGAGAGTGAGTTCAGGAAGATCACGGCCATTGTCAGGAGTGCACCGGAAATTGCCAGAGGAGCAGCGACGGTTTTGAACCATCCGTGATTCCCGGTCAGTATGTCAATAAGCCACAGGAAGAGCAGGGTCGCTGTTGCTGAGGCTGCAATCATCAGGTATGGCCTCCTTCTGAGAAAATAGACGGAGGTGACCATGACTATCAGATACCCGATACAGGTTGTGGTAATCAGTGACCAGCTCATGCCCCTGCCAAAGACAAAATCTATTGCAAGGGTGACGATAACTCCCGATATCAGAAGCAACATGGTTATCTCATAAAGGGTCCTGATCTTCACTTTCTTCGAAAGCCTGAACAGGTCGGCGGGCGAAGCGATCTGAATCTTGCCGGGGTCTGCGGGTTCACAGAGAGGGCACTTTTCATTCCCTTCCCCCAGGTCCACTCCGCATTGTTTGCATATTGACATGACAGTAAAATTTTATTCTTTTTTAAGCAGTCTCACAGGCATTCCTGCCGAAGTGAGTGATTTTATAAACCGTCTCTCAAGGTCCGGGTTGGCGGTGAGTGATCCGAATGAGAGGATTGTGTTTACTCCGAGAGTTATGAGGCCGCCGGTGACTTTAATATGACTGTGTGGCGGCGGCGGTGTCACCGACATTGCCTTCATGAGCTCAGCAGCCGGCCCTGTCGGTATCACCCTTCCCATATTCGTTATAGTACTGGTAAACTGGCTGGGTCCGAATTTGTTATAAGCGAACCTGAGAACCGGACTCTTGATGAAGAGCGGAATGATTCGGATCAATGGATTTTTTTCACTGGATACGTTGCGGCTTATGACCTGCCTTATTTTCTTTTCATCGGTCATCGCCTGCAAGGTAAGTTTTACCACGGCAAGCAACTCTTCAAACGTATAATGCCCCATCCGGATATCAATCTCAGGCATAGCCCAAAGAGAAAAATTACGGAGGGTATGGGCTGAGTACCTCCTGCGCAGGTCAAAAGGAACCTGTACCCTTATATAAGGAGACCCTCTGCCGTATTTATGGCGCAGTTCCTGGAGGGTAAGAAGATACATTGATGCCAGGTACTCAGTTATTGTGCAGTTACTTTGCTTTGCCAGGGCCGAAAGCGAAGCAGCGGGAAGCTCAAAGTCGGTTACCCTGAAACGCGGTATCTGACGCAGTCTGAAGGGAAGGTGCCATGCCCCCGGCAGTATCTTCGGTTTAGGAAGCCCTTTTCTGTAATATTTAGGGAAGAGATCGTCAGTGCTGCCCGGAGGAGGACCGTCCTTTACTTCCGGAAATGGTTCCTCGGTAATGCCAAGGGCATACAGAAAATAAAAATTCATCAGTGTCTTAAGAAAAAAGATAGCACCCCCGCCATCGGTCAGGATATGAAAGAACTCCACCGAGACGCAGTTATCACGCACGAGTACCCTGTAAACCAGCTCACCCCTCATCGTCCTCGGGAAGGGTTGACAACGAGGCCCCCTGTCAGCAAGCACCCTTGGCGGCTTGCCGTTATATTCAAGATAGTACCAGAAAAAACCTTTGCACAGCTCAACACTGAACATCGGAAAGATCTTTGCAGTCTCTTCAGTGGCTTTTATCAATGCAGGCAGCACAACAGGAGAGGTGAGATAAACGGATATGCGGAAAACACCAGTAAGTTCAGAACCGGTAATAGCAGGATAGATTTTAGCTGCATTGTCAAGCTTCATCCACCAGTCTGGCTGACGGTCTCTTTCCTCTTTATTCACCCTGTGAAATTAAAAATCAAATTTACGAATTAACCCCGGCAATTGAATAATAAGTTGTCTGACAATTCCAAACCTCAGGAATATGAACTTTGTTATATTTGTTTGCCTTATGGCAATATCATCTAAAAAAACGAATAAAGTGACAACCAGCATTTATCTTAAGAGGCTTGCAGGCGTGCGGGCCCTCATGAAGAAAAAAAAGATTGACGCATTCATAGTGCCTTCCACTGACCCTCATCTCGGGGAATATGTACCTGACCACTGGAGGGTCATTCAGTGGCTCACCGGTTTCAGCGGATCAACCGGGACGGCAGTGATAACCGGCAACTTCGCCGGGTTATGGACTGACAGCCGTTATTTCATCCAGGCGGAAGAGCAGCTGAGGAACAGCGGATTTCAGCTTGTCAGGCTGAGAGTGCCGCATACACCGGAGCATATTGAATGGCTTCAGACAAAGCTCGGCAAAGGCAAAACGGTGGCTGTCGACGGCAGGCTGATATCAGCCGGAAATATGCGGCTGCTTAAGGAGGCTCTGTCACCGAAGGGCATACGTCTGAACCTGAAAGCTGACCTGGTCACTCCTTTATGGAAGGACAGACCACCTATGCCTGATGATAAGGCCTTTGCTCTTCCTCTCAGATATACCGGTGTGAGCCGGCGCGAAAAGATCAGCAAGGTGCGTCAGAAGATGACTGAAATGACTTCTGATTATCAGTTGCTTACAGCTGCGGATGATGTTATGTGGTTGCTGAACATCAGAGGGAGAGATATCAGATACAGTCCGTTGCTGCTCTCTTTTGCAATAGTCAGTCATGATCAGGTACTGTTTTTCGCTGACGAGGAAAAGATACCAGGACCGATGAAGTCTGAGTTTGACAGGGACGGTGTTGTGCTTCTTCCGTATGATTCTGTATCGTCAGTAATACGCAGTCTGCCTGAAGGTTCAACATTACTTCTGTCGCCCTCGACAACTTCTGCTTCTCTGCTGAGGGCCATTCCGGGAAGTGTAAATGTAAAAGAGGAAATAAGCATACCCACCCGGATGAAAGCGATTAAAAACAGGACTGAGATAAAGAACCTCCGTGATGTGATGGTGAGGGACGGCGTGGCTCTGACGCGTTTCTTCCACTGGCTGGAAAAAAGACTTGGACGCGAGACTATTACTGAACTTACCGCTGCTGCCAGGCTTAATGAGTTCAGGATGGAGCAGGAAGGATACACAGGACCATCTTTTGCCACCATTGCTGCCTACAACGGACATGCTGCCCTGCCTCATTATACTCCTGACGAATCCACCGACGCAGAACTTGGGAAATCGGGTATTTTTCTGCTTGATTCCGGAGGCCAGTACTACGGTGGCACTACTGACATAACCCGAACAATCGCCTTGTCAAAGCCAGACAGAAGACAGAAAAGAGATTTTACACTTGCACTGAAGGGTACCATTGACCTGGCGATGCTAAGGTTCCCGTACGGTACAAAGGGCTACCAGATTGAAGTGCTGGCACGTAAAGCTTTATGGGACAATGGATTAAACTATGGTCATGGCACCGGCCACGGCGTGGGAAGCTTCCTGAATGTACATGAAGGTCCCCAGACAATAGGCAGTGCGGCATCAGGAGACTTAAAGACAATACTTGAGCCGGGAATGCTGATTTCAGATGAGCCGGCAATCTACAGGCAGGGTGAGTACGGCTTCAGGACGGAGAATCTTTTCTTCTGCGCAGACGACTGTGAAACGGATCACGGAAGGTTCCTGAAGTTTGATACGGTCACCCTTTGTTATATTGACAGAGAGCTTGTTGAGATATCCCTGCTTGATGACACAGAACTGAAATGGTTCAACGAATATCATGAAAAAGTATTCAGGGCTCTGAGCAATTATCTTGAACCTGAGTTGGTGACATGGCTCAGAAAAAAGACTTTGCCCTTAAGTAGGCATGGAAAGCTCAAAAATCAGGGAGAGGATTGAGAGTCATATGGCTCTGACATTAGAGGTACATTGAGCAGGTCTCAAAAGGTCATTTTCAAATAATTATTTTAATTTGGAATTGTAAGGAATAATTAAATAACTTTGTATTGATTAGCATGGCTGATTTCTTTAGCTGATATTTTATTTGCACCGGAGTTAACCTGCTGACATAAACACTTTTATTAACATTTAATTTATTTTCAAATGAACATTTTTGTAGCCAAGCTGAGTTCTGTTACCAAAGCAGAAGACCTTCAGGAACTTTTCAGTAAATTTGGAGAGGTAATCTCCGCAAAAGTTATTATGGATCGTGAAACCGGCTTTTCAAAGCGTTATGGTTTCGTTGAGATGGCTGATGACCGTGCCGGTTTTGAAGCCATTGAAAAACTAAACAATTCAGAGCTTGATGGTAGTCAGATTATCGTTAAGAGATCTGAGCCGAAGGCAGAGAAGAAGCCTTTTAGACCCCGTCGCGATTTCCGTGACCGGGATCGTGAACCGAAATACTAGAATTTAAGGGCTGCCAGACGACAGCCTTTTTTTATTATTTTTCCTTCCTGTTTTTAAGAACCCAAAAGAATAATGCAATGAAATTTCGGGCAACTATATTACTTTTAATGCTGTTTACGATGGCCAGGGCCCAGGAGGGCACCATGTCAATGAGGGCAGGTTACTCTTTCCCCTTTGCTCCCTGGGGTGTCTGGTCCGATGATGTCACTTCCCTGTATGCTAATAACGATTTAACGTTTTACCCCGGCGACGGTTATATTCTGACCTTTGATACTGAACTTAAATCAAGGAATGACTTTTTGTCGTATCGGCTTGGGGCATTTTACCATTACGGAAGTGCCTATGACAGATATGAAGATAACAATCAGTTGTCAGAAGGGTGGCTATACCTGTCTGGTGCCGGGATTTACGGCGGTGTCAGTCTGAAGGCAGGATGGGAACATGTTGGCATATTCAACACATATGCGGCAGGTATTTTTTCATTTGACTACAGGCTGGAGCTACAGTACTCATCAAAGCTGGGTGTGGTGCCTATAGGCGATAAAATCGGTGAGGCTGTCTCCGGTCCGGGTGGCAAGTTTGAACTGGGCTGCTACGGGAAGTTCAGGGGTTTCGGGATTTACCCATCCTTTCAGATATTCTATACTTATAACCGGCAGTCGCAGGCATTGCTCCTGAAGACAGTAAACATTTCCGCCGGGTACACATTCTGATTGACAGTTCACCCCTACGGGGTTAAGGATTCAATTCTTTCCTCCATTCTACAAACAGTAAGCCGCTACGCGGCTAAAAGCTCCGTAGGAGCGACCTGTTTGTAGGGATATATGGTTATTAACATTTATCAGCATCAATTCTACAAAGAGTACGCCGCTACGCG
>Ga0207931_1000656_pt1 | contig 12521 bp, 11 predicted proteins | sample NGESurdeep092012_2_FD_184478 | JGI IMG/M metagenome (GOLD analysis project Ga0207931, IMG submission 184478) | Arctic peat soil microbial communities from Barrow, Alaska - NGEE Surface sample 415-1 deep-092012 (SPAdes) | ecosystem: Environmental > Terrestrial > Soil > Wetlands > Peat ...
ATTATAATGGATTTTTAATGACTGTAAAAATGATTCTCAACAATAAGACATAATGTATGCAATACAGGCAAATGCAGTTCCTGTACCCAGGCAGTCCTGGTTTCCGGCACATTTACGAGCAAATCGCAATAATGTTTCATTTTGCCTCCGGTTTTACCGGAGATTCCTATAACATTCAAATTCAATGCTTTGGCGGCAATGCAGGCATCCACAATGTTTTGAGAGTTTCCTGATGTGCTTATTCCTATAAGAACATCACCTTCTTCACCATAACCAATAACCTGCTGTGCAAAGATCAGCGATGGATCAATGTCATTTGATATTGCCGTGGCAAGAGCTGTATTCGATGGGAGGGAGATTGCCGGCAATGCATGTTCAAGACTTTCTGCCAGGTATCTGCCCCTCGTTCCGGAAATCTCATGAAATCTTTTTTTAAGGCTTTCATCAAGAGGGCGTCCTGATTCAAAACTCTTCATCAGTTCTGCTGTAAAATGGTCAGCATCGGCACTGCTTCCTCCGTTACCGCAGATAAGTAATTTTCCTCCACGAGTATAACAATTGATAATCATACCGGCCGCTTCAGCAATGGTATTCCTTAAACCTGAAAGTGCAGGATACCGTTCACAAAGCTGATCAAGGGACTTGTCATTCTTCATATTAAAAAGATTATTCTGTTATAAAATTATTAATTTTAATGCTGATTCCAATTATAAATTAAAGTTACTGGTTACTGGTTTCCAGTTGCTTGTTAAAAACACCTGCAACAAGCAACAAGCAACCAGCCCCGTGAAATAGCGCAGGGCTGACGCAAAGGCCATATTTCACAGGACAAGCAACGAGCAACACCCAATTTGGAGATAAATTATTAAATGTATCCATTATGGCTGAAACTGAAAAACCAATATTAGGTGACAAAGATTTATTCCCATCAGATGAGCTTCTTCATTCAATATTCGGGGATAAGATGATTTTCTGGCAGAAGATAATAAGTTATGTAAAAAATAATCACAAAGACATCACTGAGGAATGGAGATATTACAATGACGGTAAGCAATGGCTGTTCAAGATGCAGCAGAAGAAGAAAACAATATTCTGGGCAAGTGTCCTGAAAGATACTTTCAGGATCACTTTCTATTTCGGGAACAAAGCAGAACCTGCGATTGAAGGAAGCCCGCTTCCGCAAAAAATCAAGGATGGTTTCAGGGATGCCAGGAGATTTGGTGCTTTAAGGCCAATCACAACAATTATAAACGAAAATGAGGATCTCGATAATATTTTGAAACTTATTGACGTTAAGGTTAAATTAAAATGATCCGGATTGAACAGAGGTCTTCTGATATTTTTGCTTTTTCTAATACCAACTGCGGTTTTATCGCAGAATATTGACGTCAGGTTACTGAAGTCGATTAATTCAGAGGAAACCCTACCTTCGGATAAATACTTTCGTTTTATCACAAATTCAGATGCTTATGCTGTAATTGGGACGCCAATAGTCCTGGCAGGTGCCGGATTGATAAGAGATGATGAAAAAATGCTGAGAAATGCCTTTGTCATGGCAGCAGCGTCAATTGTAAATGCGGGAGTGACCACCGCACTCAAATACTCAATTAACCGTAAACGTCCATTCGAGATTTATCCTGATATAGCCAAAAAAGCAAAAGCAGGCAGCCCTTCGTTTCCTTCGGGACATACTTCCAGTGCATTTGCAACCGCCACTTCGCTCAGCCTTTCTTATCCCGAATGGTATGTTATTGTGCCTTCTTTTGCTTATGCAGGAACAGTTGCTTATTCGAGGATGCACTTAGGAGTTCATTATCCTTCGGATGTTGCTGCCGGAGCTATTATAGGCGCAGGCTGTGCTTATCTAACCTATAAGGTAAACAAGGCTTTACAGAATAAGAATAAGCATAAAATCAAGCCTTGCAATTGCCCTAATCTGTGACTCACGACGCACGACGAACGATGCACGACACACGATGCACGACACACGATGCACGAAACATTTTAAATCCTGTATTGAAAGTTAGGTTTGCCGTGAGTCGTTCGTCGTCCTTAAGTGTTTTTATCCCTGAATGAATCTAACGTTTTTTTCACCGAGCCATGCAGAAGCAGGAGTTTCTTTGATGTTTCGGAATCGAGTCCTGTTTCGTCAGAGATCATTTTCGTACCCCTTCTTATAAGCTTCTGGTTAGTAAGCTGCATATTTACCATTTTGTTGCCTTTCACGCGGCCCAACCTGATCATTGTTGACGTAGTGATCATATTGAGAACCAGTTTCTGGGCGGTACCGGCTTTCATGCGGGTACTGCCTGTAACAAACTCGGGACCTGTTATGACTTCAACAGCCACATCAGCATTTTCTGCCAGCGGAGTCCCTGGGTTACATGTTATTGCCCCGGTAAATATCCCGTTTTGCCTGGCTTTCTTTAAAGCACCAACAACATAAGGTGTTGTACCTGATGCTGCAATACCTATTATAACATCCCTCGGGGTCGGATTGAATGCCTGAATGTCGTTCCATCCAAGCTCCTCATTGTCTTCGGCCATTTCAACGGCCTTGCGGATGGCTCCGTCACCTCCCGCAATAAGTCCTATCACATATCCATGATCGAGTCCGAAAGTGGGTGGGATCTCAGATGCATCAACAATACCCAGCCGCCCGCTTGTCCCCGCCCCGATATAGAATATCCTTCCACCTTTATTCATCCTTGCAACTATGGCTTCAACAAGCTTTTCGATATCAGGGACTGATCTCCTGACAATAAGTGGCACCTTTTGATCTTCAGTATTTATTGATTCGAGAAGTTCCCTGACAGATATCTTTTCAAGGTCGTGATATAAGGATTCAGATTCTGTTATGCTGATCATTTTTTTATTGGTTGCTAGGTGCTAGTTGCTGGTTGCTGGTTGCTTGTTTCTTGCTGCAAGTTGTCGGTTACTGGTCAGTCGATAATAAAATTGAATAATATTTGAGAATATCAGCACTTGTTAAAATAATATTCTAATATTCATAATATTCATTTTCAAACAACCAGGAAAAAGTAACCAGTAACTAGCAACTAAATTTAATTATTCATTTTATGATATCGGATAATCCCATCTATCGGACCCTGGCTTATCATGGAAATAGTAAAGTTGTTTTCCAGGAAGACCTCTTCAAGAATGTCCCTGAAATACCATGCCACTGATCCGGTCACTGCAATCTCAGTTTTTCCTTTCACCTTATACAGCTTGAGATTTCTCTGAACAAATTCTTCAAATGATTTTTTTACAAGGTTACTGCAATACGATTCCGAAATATGTTCTTTCAGGAACTGTACAAATCCTCCGATATAGCGGCTAGGAAAGATACCTCTGTAAACATGGCTGACAATATCATCCTTTTCAGCACCATAAATGCTTCTGAATTCATCTGAAAGCGATCGAGGCATGATGCCCCTGAGGAAATCTGCAAGCATTCTTTTTCCGAGATAAGCGCCGCTTCCCTCGTCACCAAGGATAAAACCCAGAGGGGGTATGTTGACTGTAATAGTCCTGCCATCGTAATATCCTGAGTTTGAGCCGGTGCCAATCATGCAAATATAGCCTTTCTCTTTTCCGAGTAATCCCCGTGCGGCTCCTGCCAGATCTGAAAACACATGAACAAAGGCTGAAGGCAGTACTGAACCAATTGCAGATGTGATCTTTTTTTCCATAGCTTTTCCTGCACATCCGGCACCGTAAAACCAGACTTCCTCAATAGGCGGATTATCTATGGCCGGCAGTACCTCTGAGGATAGAACTTCTTTAATAGTCTCCTCCGAGACAAAATTTGGATTTAATCCAATCGTTGAAATTATTTCAGTTTCTTTCGATTCAGATACTGCGCACCATTTTGTTTTAGTGCCTCCACTTTCAGCAATCAGTTTCATAATTCAAAAGTACAAAAATTATTTAACCCACCCCTCACCCCAGAAACATCCCCCTACGCACACCACAAAGCCTACCCTGCAGTCGGGCTCCTTCGCTAAAATAGCCCACCGGGCTATTTCTTTACGCCTGCCTACCGGCAGGCAGGCTCGACCCCCTTCAAAGGGGGAATTATTATTCCTTTTACCACACACCTCGTACCCCATACCTCATACCTGCTTTTTGCCTTTAAACCATTAAACCATTAAACCTTTAAACCTTTAAACCTTTAAACCTTTAAACATTCAGGTGGTATTTATACTAACATAAAATAGGCTTTAAGCCTCTTATATGGCTGAGCTGAAACTGGTACTTTTGTGTTAATAAATTAACAGAATCTGTTTTTATAAATAGCACCCTTTAATGGAAAATTACTATGAGCTGCTTAAGCAGGATATCAGGTTTGAAGAGGGGTTGAATGCCTGCATGAATTGCGGTGTCTGTACAGCCATTTGTCCTGCAGCAGAATTTTATAACTATGATCCCCGTCAAATTGTTGATATTGTGCAGTTAGGCGATAATAATGAAATAGAGAAACTCCTGAAATCCGACGTAATCTGGTACTGTGGTGAGTGCATGTCGTGCAAAACGCGTTGTCCAAGAGGTAATGCTCCGGGGTTGATTATTATGGCATTACGCGGATTATCTCAGGAGCTTGGATTTTTTGTTGAATCAGAAAAAGGAAGACAGCAACTTGCTGTAAAAAGAACTGTAGGTCAATGGATATTAGATCATGGATATTGCCTTTACCTAGAGGGTGTCGGAACTGACCTTCATCCTGAACAAGGTCCTGTCTGGGATTGGATACAGGATAATTACAAGGCTGTTTTCCATAGATTAGGAGCTAATTACCAGGGTGAAGGTCCTGGTATACTTCGTAAAATACCTGAAGAAGCGATGGATGAGATACGAAGAATATTTGAAGTCACAGGAGGTAATCGCAGATATGAAAAGATTGAGTTTTATTCAAAGAAAAAAGCTGAAGAATTAGACCTAGAACTTGATGAAGGTATTGATAATGAGTATTTCAGACATATTTATAAAACAAATAACGGATCTCATACCAAAAAACAATAGATGAAATTAGAAGGGAAAAAGGCAATATGGAGTGAATATCAGAAAGAAATTGCTGATGACCACTATTTCTATGTAAGAAGTTGTGTAAGGCAAAATTTCTTTCCTGGTTCTGAAACTGCGTTTCTTAAAATAATGAGGAAGGAGTTAAAGAAAGACGTATATGAACACCCTTGCCATACCACATGTACAGGAATTGGATATCATGGTGATATTGTTCCTGTCGAAACAGCAATGACAGTTGTTGCAAGGCAGTTTTCTTTAATGACAGAAGCCGGTTATAAGAACCTACTTCCTTCCTGCATTACTTCTTTCGGTCTTTATACTGAGATATTGGATACCTGGCATCATTTTCCAGAAGTTGAAGAGAAAATCAGAAAGCAGCTAAGGAAAGCGACAGGCAGAGAATTCCAGAAACCAAATAACCTTGCGCATGCCAGTGATGTCATTTATAAATTCAGAAAAGAAATTGCTGCAAAAGCAAAATTTAAGCTGATAAATAAAAATACGGGTGAACCATTGAATGTTGTTGACCATATTGGCTGTCACTATGCCAAGATGTTTCCTTCAAAAGGGATAGGTGGAGCTGAATATCCGTATGTTCTTGCAGGTATGGTTGAAGAATGGGGAGGAAGAGTAATTGACTATCCTGAACGAAGACATTGCTGCGGATTTGGTTTCAGGCAATATCTTGTCCAGGCCAACAGGGGTTTCTCCATAGCCTGCTCCAAGGAAAAATTTGAATCGATGAAACCCTTTGAGCCAGACATGATAATCACAAATTGCCCGGGTTGTCCAATGTTCCTCGACAGGTGGCAGTATGTGATCAATGAAATGGAAGGAAAACGATACGGCAAGAATGGAGAAGGTATACCGGTTTTTACATATGAAGAAGTAGCCGGATTGATCCTTGGATACAAACCATGGGATTTAGGATTGCAAATGCATCAGACTGATTGCGAATCTGTACTTGACAAGATCGGAATTGATTATGATCCGGACGAAAAATACAATACAAGCATCCCTGACGAAAAGGTGAGGGTACCTAATATGGTAAAAGTTTGATGAATAATGAATAAACACATTGTTGTAATAGGGGGAGGCACAGCCGGAATGGAAACTGCAGGGCAGCTTGCAAATGAAGGTTTTGCTGTAAGTCTTGTGGAGAAAGAAAAGGAGACAGGAGGTCATCTGAATGACTGGTATAAACTGTTCCCTGACAGGAGAAATAGTTCTGAAGTCAGGAATTATCTAGAAAAGAAGGTTTCCTCAAAAAACATCAGAATATTGACAGAAACTTATATAGAAAAACTGCGCAGTAATAAAGACGGTTTCTTACTTATCACCCAGGATGGAACTGAGCTGAAAGCTGATGCAGTAGTTGTAGCCACCGGTTTTGATTTGTTTAAAAGTTCAAGGAAAGAGGAATACGGGTATGGAATTTACGATAATGTAATCACTTCCAAGGACCTTGAGACAATGTTCAGGAAGGGAAAACTCACTTTATCGGACGGTAGCACGCCAAATACTATAGGATTTGTCCATTGCGTAGGATCGAGGGACGAAAAAGTTGGTAATTTCTATTGTTCGAAGCTGTGTTGTGTTACAGCTGTAAAACAGGCCATTGAGATCAGAGAACATCTTCCCGATTCAAAGGTATTCTGTTTTTATATGGATATGAGAATGGGCGGTGCGTATTATGAAGAGATTTACCGTGAAGCCCAGGAAGTCTGGGGAGTAAATTTCATCAGGGGGAAAGTTTCTGAAGCCAGTGAATCAATAAATAACAAACTTGTTGTTAAAGTTGAGGATACTCTGGCTGGGCGGCCTTTAAAAATGGAGCTGGATATGCTGGTTCTTATGGCCGGCATGGAGATGTCGGAAGGTGGAGGGAGGATTGCAATGACATCAGAACTTAAAACTGGTGAAAACAGGTTTTTTGCACCTGAAGATCATCATTATGCAAATAATATCAGCAATATAAAAGGTGTATTTTACGCAGGCACCTGCACAGCTCCGATGAATATTACTGAAACCATATCTCATGCAAGGGCAGCAGTGTCTGAAGTTATAAACTACCTGAGAAAACAGAAGGATTAGGATGGAAAAGTTCGGATTTTCAATATCAAAAGGAAGACAAATAGATTGGGATTCAAACGACAGAAGAATAGCTGACTACATCAGGGAAAGGGAACCCAGTTATAAATTGTGCATAGCATGCGGAGGTTGCGCCTCCACATGCACTGCAGGTAATTTTACACAATTCAGTTTAAGGGAACTTAATATTCTTATTCACAGGGGAGAAAATACAAAACCCCGGAATGATCTTAAAAAATGCATGCTCTGTGGAAAATGCTCACTTGTTTGCCCCAGAGGTGTAAATACAAGGAACGTCGTATTTCTGGCTAAACAGGCTTTTCAAAAATTTGATAGTCATGCAGTTTGATCCTTTTGTGATACCATTCAATATCGGACTTTACTTCATACTAATTTATGCAGTAACCAGGAGTATAATCTGGTTCAGGGAACTTTCACGACCCGACAAGCTGAGACTGCAGAGGGGCTTTTTCGGCAAAGCATTCGGCCAAAGCCTTAAGGAGATCTTTCTCGAAAGCCTGATACACAGGAAAATCCTGAAAACGAATTTACGACTGGGATATATGCATATGAGTCTTGCATTCGGCTGGTTTCTGCTCATATTTTTTGGTACCGTTGAAGCTGATATTTTCGGTGGAAGCCATCTGAATGCCCCATACAAAGCTATTTTCTTTAAATTCTTTAATCCTGACCATGGGAAAACACTTTTTGAAGCAGGGTACTCTTTCCTGATGGATCTTATCCTTGCATTTATTCTTTCCGGACTGCTTCTGGCTGTTATCAAAAGATTCTCCTCAAAAGCGGTCGGGATAAAAAAGACAACGCGACTGAAAACACTTGATAAGGTTGCGCTCACATCCCTCTGGCTTATTTTCCCCAGCCGCCTGATAGCTGAAAGTCTCACGAGCGGTGCTTACGGAACAGGCAGCTTTCTTACCGGAACACTTGGATCGTGGCTGGCATCTTTCTTACCTGCACAGGAGGCTGCATATCCTTTCTGGTGGCTTTATTCTTTGTCGCTGGGAACTTTTTTTGTGCTACTGCCCCTAACAAGATATCTTCATATACCGACGGAACTGTTCCTGATCTTCATGAGAAATTCCGGAATAAAAACAGGAGATAAAGCCGGTACTTTTTCGGAGGTAGAGGTTCACTCATGTTCATCATGCGGTATATGCATTGACCAGTGTCAGATGAGCTTTTCCGTGGGAATAAACAATATGCAATCAGCATATCTGATGAAAGCCATCAGAAATAATGCCGATACTTATGATATAGCTAATAATTGCCTTTTGTGCGGGAGATGTGATCAGGTCTGTCCGGTGGGGATTGAACTCTCACCAATCAGGATGATCCAGAGAAGGGCAGGGGATTCTGAGATTAAGTATACGAATACATGGAAGGGGTATTTCAGGAACAAACAGAATTTGTCCGTACCAAAGCAGAATATTAAAAACTCCTATGATTTTCTTCCTGTGAGCAACCCCGGAAAGGCAGATGTGCTTTACTTTGCCGGTTGCATGACACATCTGACACCTTCAATCAAAAATGCAATGACCTTGATCCTTAACACATCTGGGTTAAACTGGTCATTTATCGATGAAAAGGGCGGAGTATGCTGCGGACGGCCATTGATGCTAGCAGGTCAGGATAAGGAAGCAAGGGAGCTTATCAACTACAATTCGCAAATAATCTGGAAATCAGGTGCACACACTCTTGTTACATCATGTCCTATATGTTACAAGGTGTTTAAGGAGAGCTATTATCTGGATGTTGAGGTGCTTCATCATTCCCAATTTATCAAGAATCTGATTGACGACGGATCAGTGAAGATGAATTTCCTTCATAAGAGGGTAACATATCATACACCATGTGAATTGGGTAGAAATTCAGGAGTTTATGATGAGCCCAAAGAGGTGCTCAGACATGTTGCAAATCTTGAAATAACAGATTATGAAGATGAGAATTCACTCTGCTGCGGGGGTAGTATGGGAAATATAATGCTAAGTCAGGAAAATAAACGTAAAATAGCAGCAGATGCAGCTGCTGAACTCACCAGGAAGAATCCTGACTATCTTATAACAGCATGTCCTCTCTGTAAAAAAACACTGGCCCCCGCAACACAATCGAAAGTAATTGATATTTCCGAAATTGTAGCTGAAGCTATCGTAACTCCTTCCACTTTAAAAAAAAATCCTGAACGACTAAGAAAAACCGTTAAGGAATCAGCTGGAATAACTTAGAGTTGGTTATAAAGCAAACCACCTCCTCCCGATCCGCCAGTTGGCGGACGGGATACTCCTCCTTAAAAAGGAGGAGAAATTTATGGTTTTGTATATCAACTATTTCCCCTCCTTGATAAGGAGGGGTGTAATGCCCGAAGCTCTTCTTCACCATCAATTTGAAATTATTTTTCATATTGTTAATAACTTGTCCCTCGGTTGATATAAGATTGGTATTTTTTTTGTTCTTTCGCACACTTATTGAATACTGAAATTGTTAATTGTACGTTATAAAAAAGTTGTTAATCATAAATAGCATTTATATGAGCAGAAAAATCTTTACTCTTTTAAGTCTGGTTTTACTTTTGGCGTGGTCGTGCGGAAAAAGGTCTGATTCAGTAAATGTATCAGATAATGCTGTTCTACAGAAAGCAGACGGAACAATTTCACTTAACATGGAAAAAGCTACCTGTTACAGCGATATCGTTAATCCTTCCAGTAATACTGCCGAATGGAACATTGTGGTTTCAAAGCCCGGGACATATAAAGTCTGGCTTTCAAGTGCAACCAAGGATACTACAAATCTCAGCTATATCAATTCTGTCAAGATTAGCCTTCTGGATAAGCTCCTTGAAGTCAATCCTGAAATTGACAAAGTTGTACTGAACTCAGATAATGTATCATACCCGTATTTCAGGGCAGATTCCTATGCAGGATCGTTTTACATCTCAGAACCGGGAGAATACAGTATTCAGGTGATAAGTGAAAAAGTCCTTACAAAGGAAGCCATGAACCACAGTCCAGCAGGTTCTAATGACACAAAGCTGATGTCTGTGATCCTTACACCAATGACCCGCTGACTTTTTCCTCGATCCATTGCCTTGCATTCACAAAGGCTTTAATCCAGGGTGTCACTTCATCATTCCTTTTCTCAACAGGATAATATCCGCATTGCCATGGGAAGTATGCTCTTTCCAGATGAGGCATCATGACCAGATGCCGGCCATCGTCTGAGCACAAGCCTGCGATGTCATAATCTGAACCATTCGGATTTGCCGGATATGTGCTTTTGCTGTATCTGAGAACGACATGGTACTTGTCTTCAGGATATGGCAGACTGATCTGGCCTTCGCTGTGAGCAACCCAGATTCCAAGCTCCATCCCGGCCAAATTTTCGAGCATTACCGAATGATTTGTGGGTATTTTTACACCAATAAATCCTGATTCAAATTTTTTCGATTTATTATGCAATAACTTCACTTTCTTTTTGTGCTCAGGATAGATCAATTCCAGTTCGGCCATAAGCTGGCATCCATTGCAGACTCCCAACGAGAGAGTATCTGTCCGGAAATAAAAATTCTCCAGAGCCTTCCTGGCTTTTTCATTGTACCTGAAGGCTCCCGCCCATCCTTTGGCTGATCCAAGAACATCAGAATTTGAGAAACCGCCCACAAACACTATCATGTTTATATCTTCAAGATTTTCCCTTCCGCTTATCAAGTCGGTCATATGCACGTCTTTTACGTCGAATCCTGCCAGCCATAATGCATATGCCATCTCCCTGTCGCCATTAACTCCTTTTTCCCGGATGATAGCTGCCCTGGTTCCCCATTTCTTCCTGCGGTCGGGCGAGATGCCAAGCGATTTGAAGTTCCCCTGGTATTTCCCTGTCTCGAATTTTAATTCATGATTCTTATAATTCAAATATCGTTCCCGGGCCAGATCATGTCCGCTCTGCTGGCGGTCCAGAAGGTAAGATGTATGAAACCATAAATCCCTCAGACGATTAATATCAAAGGTGACGCTGTTATTAATATTTGTGACTTTTATCGTCCTTTCGTTTACAGGATGGCCGATCGAATAGTACGATATTCCATGTTCGACCAGAATTTCTGCAATCTCATCCACATCCTTCACCTGTATAATTATTCCCGGATTCTGACTTAGAAGTATCCTGACCGTATCTCTTTCATCAAGCGCTGAAAGGTTTACAGTTGCGCCTCCTTCAGGGTTCGAAAAACACATTTCAAGAAGGGTCGTGATCATTCCTCCAGCTGAGATGTCATGACCTGAAAGTATTTTCCCATTATCAATAAGTTCCTGAACAGTGTTAAATACTTCGGCAAAATATGAAGGATCAGTTACTGTCGGCACTTCATCGCCAAGCTTGTTAAGGATCTGGAAAAAAGCGCTCCCTCCGGTTTTGAACTTGTCCCTGCTCATATCAATGTAAAGAAGGCTTGTATAGGGATCATTAACCATAACCGGCTCGACAATTTTCCTGATATTGCTTACTTCTCCTGCTGCTGAAATAATGACAGTTCCCGGCGAAATGACAACCTGATCCCTGTATTTCTGTGTCATTGAGAGGCTGTCTTTTCCAGTAGGAATATTTATGCCGAGGTTAATGGCAAATTTACTGGCGGCCTGAACAGCGGAATAGAGTCTTGCATCCTCTCCCGGGTTCTTGCAGGGCCACATCCAGTTGGCAGAAAGCGAAACGCTTTTTAGTTTATCAGTCAGCGGAGCCCAGATAATATTTGTAAGAGCTTCAGCAATTGAGAGCACCGAACCGGCTGAAGGATCAATAAGACCTGCAGCAGGAGCATGTCCGATTGAGGTCGCCATACCGTATTTGCCCCTGTAATCAAGCGTAATGGCTCCAAGGTTATTCAAAGGCAGCTGAAGTGGTCCGGCGCACTGCTGTTTTGCAAGCCGCCCGGTAACTGACCTGTCAACCTTGTTGGTTAGCCAGTCTTTGCAGGCTACCTCCTCAAGCTGAAGTACTTTCTCGACATATTCCATCAGCTTATCCTGCGAGTACTCCGGGTTACTGTAACCGGATAACTGTGAATTATCAACCATCACTGTTCTGGGGGGATTCCCGAAAAGAGATTCAAGGGTTATATCGATAGGTTTCTCGCCGGTTATGCTATTCTCAAATGTAAACTGATGATCGCCAGTTATCTCTCCGATAACATAGATAGGCGCTCTTTCTCTTTCAGCAATCTGCTTTAGTGATTCAATGTCCCCGGTTTTCAGCACCAGCCCCATACGCTCCTGTGATTCGTTCCCGATCAGCTCTTTTGCGGAGAGGGTAGGGTCACCGACAGGTAATTTGCTTAAGTCAATTTTACCGCCTGTTGCTTCAACAAGCTCTGAAAGACAATTAAGATGACC
>Ga0207931_1000657_pt1 | contig 12515 bp, 13 predicted proteins | sample NGESurdeep092012_2_FD_184478 | JGI IMG/M metagenome (GOLD analysis project Ga0207931, IMG submission 184478) | Arctic peat soil microbial communities from Barrow, Alaska - NGEE Surface sample 415-1 deep-092012 (SPAdes) | ecosystem: Environmental > Terrestrial > Soil > Wetlands > Peat ...
GTTCGCGCCAAGATCGATGAGGCAACCGGTCACCATATCCCCTGAAGCGCCGGAAAAAGGCTCAAATGCAAGTATCGTCATGGGTATGCAGCTAGAGCTGTTTTAGCCACCCTTATATATCACCATGGTATCATATAAGCTTAGGTTCTGATCGTATGCCGCAAGAGGCCCAGCTAAAAGTCGCCAAAGCCTATCCGAACGATTCTGGAAGGGGTATCGCTCGACTTGACCCAGACACACTTCTGAAGCTTCAGCTGTCTCCTGGAGAGATCATCGAGATCGTTGGCAAGACTAGTACCGCCGCAAAAGTCTGGCGGGCCGACCGTCAGGATTGGCACGAGGGCATCATACGGATAGACGGTTTCATTCGTCAAAACGCAGGCGTCGGAATGGGGGAGCGTGTTCTTGTGCGCAAGCCAAAGGTCAACGAAGCGCAGAAAGTTGTGCTTGCCCCTCCTGAAGGGAGTGTTGCCCAACCGCTTGCCGAGATGACCGAGAGCGTGCACCGTCAGCTGCTCAAGCGCCCTATGGTTCAGGGGGACGTCGTGCCCATTATGAGTGTCGCGTCGCATCCGCTCTTGCGGGTGCCGGGTCAAGCCGTGCCCCTCATCGTCGTCAATACGAGTCCGTTGGGCGTGGTATTCATCACTGAGCGGACCCAACTCGATCTAAGGGATAAGCCCGTCAAAGGGTTTGAATCCGTGCGCGCTACGGGCATTTCGTACGAAGATATCGGGGGTCTCAGCGACGAGATACAGCGCATACGAGAGATGATCGAACTTCCTGTGAAGCATCCCGAAGTATTCCAAACCCTCGGCATAACGCCACCGAGCGGCGTGCTGCTTTACGGGCCTCCTGGTACCGGCAAGACGCTCATTGCAAAAGCCGTTGCGAATGAATCGGGCGCAACGTTCTATTCGATAGCGGGACCTGAGATTATGAGCAAGTACTATGGGGAGAGCGAGCAAAGGCTGCGTGAAATCTTCGAGGAAGCTCGCGAGCGCACTCCCTCGATTGTATTTATCGATGAGCTTGATTCAATTGCGCCGAAGCGCGAAGACGTAACCGGAGAAGTCGAGCGACGCGTTGTCGCGCAGCTGCTTACCATAATGGATGGGCTTGAAGAGCGGGGCGAAATAATAATAGTCGGAGCGACAAACAGGGTTGAAGCGATTGATCCTGCTTTGAGGCGTCCGGGGCGGTTTGATAGGGAGATTGAAATATCGGTGCCGGATTATAGCGGCAGAGAGGAGATACTCCAGATTCACACGCGGGACATGCCGCTCGCCAGCGACGTTAAGCTTGAAGCGCTAGCGAGCATCACCCACGGCTTTGTGGGAGCAGATCTCCTCTCGCTCACGAAAGAGGCGGCGATGCGTGCCTTGAGGAGATACATGCCAGACATCGACCTCGAAAAGGAGATTCCGGCAGAGACTCTCACTAAAATGAAAATCACCGAAGAGGACTTTAGCGAAGCGTTTCGCGAAATTCAGCCGAGTGCCCTCCGTGAGATTCTTGTCGAAATTCCTGATACCACCTGGAGCGACGTAGGCGGGCTTGAGGAAGCGCGGCAGGAGTTGATCGAAGCGATAGAATGGCCTATAAAAGAGCCCCGATCATTCAGAAGAATGGGCATTAAGCCGCCTCGGGGCATCTTGCTGTTCGGGCCGCCAGGAACTGGCAAGACCCTCATCGTCAGAGCGGTGGCTAATGAAACGGAAGCGAACTTCATAAGCGTGCGGGGCCCTGAGCTGATGAGTAAATGGGTCGGCGAATCAGAGCGCGCAGTAAGGAACGTTTTTAAAAAGGCGCGACAAGTGGCGCCTGTTGTTGTTTTTCTCGACGAACTCGATGCGCTCGCCCCGGTGAGAGGCGTGGAAGACACGTCACGGGTCTCCGAACGAGTCGTGAACACTCTGCTGACGGAGCTTGACGGCTTACAAGATCTCAAGGACATTGTCGTGATCGCCGCTACGAACCGGCCTGACATAGTGGATCCCGCGCTGTTACGCTCAGGACGATTCGATCGAATGATACTGATGGGTGCACCTCAGAAGAGTGCGAGAGTATCAATCTTGAATATCCACACGCGGACAATGCCTCTCTCTGATGACGTTGACATCGAAGAGCTTGCGGATCTTACGGAGTGGTACGTAGGCAGCGACCTAGAGACTCTCTGCAAAGAAGCGGCAATGCTCGCGTTACGAGAGGCGATGGACATAAGTTCCATTGAAATGCGGCATTTTAGAGAAGCACTCAAAAAAGTACGGCCAGCGATTGACGAACACACGATGCAATACTACGAGCAGATAAAACAGAAATTTACAGGGGGGCGACCTGCTGAGCCGACGACGCACATAAGCTATCAGTGAGCGCCGGGCACAAGAAACCCTTTATACGATAACTACATAGCAAGCAAAGATGAAGAAGGAGATATTCGCTAAGAATCTGTCTAATAAGCAAGTAATGGGGAGCGATGGTACAGACATCGGCACGCTCTATGACCTCATTATAGATGGGAGCACAGGCGATATCCTCGACCTCAAAGTGAAGCCCGATCCCGATCTGAACCTGCAGGAGTTTAGGACAGAAAACGACTTCATATTTCTACCATTTGACGCCGTCAGGGCGATAAAGGATTACATCGTCGTCGATAGAAAGTTAATCAAACAGCCGTTGTGATCAAAAGAAACGCTGCAGCGCCCGTTTGAGACGAGTGTCGTAGATGGTACTGAAAATTGTCGCTTTGGCTCGTGGTTTTTTTGTGATTGATTCAGATCGCTGACGTGCAGTGGCATTACCGAGCGTGGCGCAAACTGAGATAAAAAGAGGCACGCGTACTAATCCATAAAGCTTTGCGGCACGTAATCGGACTAAAAAGCGGTTGTAAAGCATCTCCGTAAGCCGATTACGCATCGTAGGCTCAAAAGGCCCATATCAAGCTTCGCGTTTGCAAAGTTTTCGATGGGTAGGAAGTAGTTATCGGACGTGCAAGACTATTGACCCGACAGGATGCGACTAGATGAAAAGAGCAGCGTATTCGGTATCTCGCGCGCCATACGGTTTTTTTCGGTTGCGGCTGCGGATGCCCGATAACCCTCAAATCTCCTGCCAAGACAATCGAACAGCATAGCATCTGTCGTTCGCGAACAAGACTGCAAGCAGCGCTTTAAGGCATTACTGACTTAGAAATAGAGAGCACAAAAAAGCCAGAGCAGAGGAATGGAATGCAAGTCGACGATTTAATGAGTGGGCCTGTATACACAGTTTCACCTGATGATACTGTCAGTCACGTGAAAAACGTGATGCTTAAGCACAAAGTGGGCAGGGTAGTAGTGGCGTATCAAGGGGCTCTTGTCGGCGTTATCGCCAAATACGACCTCGCGAAGATGCTCGAGTCGTCAGAGGCGGGTTGGCGAAGGAGACATCAAGATCGCGCCTTAGCGAAGACCATAATGTCTGAGAATCCGCTCACTGCTTTACCTGAGACGTCAATCGTGAATGCGGCTCAAGAGATGATAGCAAACGGGATCGGCTGCCTCCCAGTTAAAAGATGGCGAACTAGTTGGCATCTTCACTGAGACTGATTTGGTAACCTATTTTGCAACCACAGACTCGAGAGTGCAGGTCAAGACTATAATGACCGATTCATTTCTCACGTGCCACCGCCACCATTCTATCAACCACGTGTTGCGCGACATGGAAACCAACCACGTTTTTCGGACGATCGTTCAGGAAGGGAACGGCGTTCCTGTTGGCATAATTACGCATACTAATCTGACTTTTGCCAAAGAGCCGTTTGTGAGTTCAAAAGACGTTGTGATGGTGAGAAAGGCCGAACACGCAGGCGTGCAAAAAAATCGATACGTGCGAAAAGTGCTCGAAGTTGCAGAAGACATCATGTCAGAGCCGCTCATAACGATCGGCAGTGAGTCAAGAGCAGTGGCCGCCGCCCGATTGATGGTTACGAAACGAATAGATGCCATTCCTGTCGTCAGAGAGGAGTCGGTCGTGGGCGTTATATCGAAAACCGACATCGTCAAGAGGATGGTAGAATAAGGTGGCTATCTGTTTGGCTTGATCAACGCACGGGAGCAACTATGCGATTCGACAACTACGCCTCAAGCACAGCATCAGATCTAGCGGCGCGGGCGTACATCATCGATAAAACTGATCGAATATCCCACGCCCTCGATCTCATGGAAAAACACAAAGTCAATCAACTGCTCGTCACGAACGAAGGGGAGATCTTCGGCGTTTTAACGAAAAAAGGGATTGCACGCACACTGGGGGCTAGTGGCGACGTCATTAAGCCAGCGTCATCACTTCACGTGACCAAAGCAGTTGATGAGACGTTCACCACCGTAAGCGGCGCACTGACTACAGGCGAGATCACCCCCCTGATGAAATCCTCTGAGGTATTGGTCGTCGTCTGTGACCAATCTACAGGGTGGATAACGTTTAACGAGATCGTCAAAGCCAGCAGACCAGTCGGATCTGCAGGCGAAATCATGGATCCGCCCGTAACATGTTCGCCTTTCGACCGAGTAACCCACGTGAGGCGAAGGATGATCGACGAAGATGCGTGGTGGATGATGGTCGTTGAGGACAACAAGCTCGTTGGCATTATAACAGAGAATGACATCGCGAAGGCGATGAGCCAATTTAGAGATGTAGTGAAAACCCACTATCAAGATTCACGGATAAAGAAACTCGTCGTCGATGATATTATGGTCACTGACCTCGTATTTGTGAGAACTAGTACTCCGTGCGATGAAGCGGTAGATCTAATGCTGAAACACGACGTCGAGGGTGTGCCCGTCTTTGATCAAACGGATGCCTTAGTCGGGATGATTACTCAAAATACTATCCTTCGCAAGCTTGAGTGACACGAGATCAGCAACAGCCCTCTGCAGACTGCCCGCTTAACAAAGGCGCTGTCTGCTACTGCGGCGTGATGCCACCCGTGCAGTCGATTACTCCTGGGGCTCCGATCTCGCCACTGATTTTAAACCGACAGCCGGTCAACATCTGAGTCACCTCCACGGCAGTTACGGTGTGAAGCGTAATCTTGCTTATTGCAATTCTAGAACGTCCCTCTGCTAGCGCCAGCCAGATAACCAACTGGTCGCCCAGATGCACGTCGAACGCTGCCCCTTTCGATAATTGCGTTAGAAGCCGCGCTGCCCCCTCTCGTCCAACGAGCTCAGCAGGCTTGCCTCGCGCGCCTAAAGCATCCCCTGCTAATCTGCCTCCAGTTGACGTCTCCGCCCAGAGTACTATGCCGCTTCCAGTAGATGGGTTTTCTTCTCTTTGATCAGAATCTCGCTCGATGCTTACATTTGGGTAACCCGCGAGCGTGCAGCTTTGTGTCGCTGCTTCCGCTTGGCGTTTTGCGACGTGAGCTGGGAGATTGCGCGAGTGTGATATCCCTCTAATACCTCGTAGAGATCCCATGCTGACGACATTAAGAGCAGTTAGTCTTTCTACGGGCGTGACGACGGCCTTTAGGGCCCCCCCGCCGCGAGGATAGAACCCCCTCTTTACGAGGCGCAATTCGTAGAAAAATCCCATGGTAGCTAGTACAGGATTTAAGACATTGATCACGTAGTCGACTTGTGGTGCCAAAGGATTGTTTGTGCCACCGATGAGGGTAACAGAAGAAGGTTGATCGGCGAATGCGAGCACGGGCAGAAGTGCTTGCAGCATGAGTGTAGTACTGCCGGCAGTTTTCGCATCAAAGCGGTAAATCCCACCGCGCCTCCGCCCTGGAACGAAAGTTACTTCAGACGAGCCAAGGTCGAGCCCGTCCACCTTCGCGTTTGCTACCTCCGCTAAGGCTCGCATCGCCGTCAAATGTTGAGGTCGCAGTCCGGGGTTTGCCCGGTTGACCCTCACGTTCTTGATTGCGACGGACTCGCCCGTCAAGGCTGAAAGCGCTATGCAAACGCGCAGCACTTGCCCTCCCCCCTCGCCTACGCTGCCGTCAATCTTGATCATCAATATTTTAACGTAGACTCAACATATGAGAAACTACTGGTGAGTGGCAACTCGGGGAACGTGAATCTCAAATCGATCAACATTGGCTCAACAAAGCGCTGGCGGCAGGTGCAGATTACAGCAAGCAGTTGACGTGCAGTAAACCGCCAAGCAAGTATTATTTAGTACTTGGTCCTTCTACTACTACCCGAGTTTTGACTGCCGCGTATGGCAGTCGATTGTTGTGGGAGCACAGCATGGGACGACAGGACACGACTACAGTTTGTAAACTTTGTCAGCGCAGCTTCGAAAAGTCAGAAGTAGGTCGAATCAAAATCCTAAGACGCGAAAAAAAAGGAGAAAGCGCTCTCTGGATCTGCTCTCACTGCGCAGGGCGAATTAAGTTCGCAGAGCACTGAGGCGCTGAGTGCCCCTCCGGCGCAAGTCAAGCCACGCCAGTCTTATGCACGTCTGTCGTGAGCAGATGGAGGGACCGTGTCTGCGTTTTTTGTCCCCGCCCATGTCGACCCAAATCAGTTTTCGGCCGACCTATCTGAGCTCTTCGGACATCGTAACGAGGGCGCCAGCGTGCTCTCTGATGGCATTAATGAGCTCAGCTCGGTTGGCTGCGATCAATACGTATTTATGCCCTTGTTGTGTTCTATGAGCATGTGAGGGTTGTTTCACTCACGGGTGAAGAAAAACAGCGTGAGCGCTTCCTTGCGGAACTTGCTCGTCGCTACAAGGTGGCGACGCTCCGCGAAGAACACGAGGCTAAACCGGCGTCATTTACGAGAAAAATCGCGAGCGACCTGCTTTCGATACAGTCACCCACGAGATACGTTCTGACGCAGCGCACTGTTGATGCAAATGAGATCGCACGAGAGCTCGATCAGTTAGTGGAACGAGAAGACATTGATTTTGCGGTTGTTGTAGGCAGCGCGCTTACATCAAGAATTACATCCTTTCACGAGGTTTACGAGGCGCGATTAGGGCCTTCTATGAACTTCGGACAACAGTTTGAGTCGCTTGCGACTGCACCGGAATGGATAACGCTCGGTGCACTCGTAAGAGCCGTGCGCGCACACCCTGATATTCACAAAGCAGGAGCGATACTTACGTTCACCGGAGTTGTCCGCGGAGAAGCGTTAGCGCTTGAATTTGACATCTACGAAGGGGAAGCCCAGCAGCGAATCTCTTCAATCGCGCGCGATTTAATGGCAATAGAGGGCATAGTCGACGCAAAGATATACCACAAATCAGGCCGTGTCAATAGAGGCGAGGACATCGTGTACATCGTCGTTGCGGCGGCACATCGACAAGAAGGCTTTAAGGCACTGAGGGATGCAATAGAACGGATCAAGAAAGAAGTTCCCATTTGGAAAAAGGAACTTACTGAACGAGGTGACAAATGGGTAGGAATATGAGGGCGGCACGCGCTAATGACGAGTTCACGATAACGCGCTCGCGTTTCATTCGAGGGGCACTTATTCTTTCTACAAGACGTCGGGGGCTCTCATCATGAGGCTTTTTGGAACGAACGGTGTGCGGGGGATAGTAAACCAGGATGTTACTGCAGAGCTCGCCCTGCGGCTGGCGATGAGCCTGGGAACACTTACGAGGGGCACTGTGGCGGTCGGACAGGATACACGCGTGTCCGGTAGTATGCTCAGTCACGCGGCCATCGCCGGACTGCTCGCAACGGGTTGCAAGGTCATAAATCTCGGCATAGCGCCGACTCCTGCGGTGCAGTACTTCGTGCGGGACAACGCCGACGCGGGAATCGTGATCACCGCATCGCACAATCCGCGCGAATACAACGGGCTAAAACTGATCGCAGGAGACGGAACGGAATTCGCAAGTGAAGGAGAACTTGCTGTTGAAGACGTGTATTTCAAAGGCGGTCTCAGGCTTGCTGATTGGCGCGAGACCGGGGAACTTTCGGACACCAACGTGATACCCGCTTACATTGAGGGTACTATGAGAAAGGTGAACGCCCCCGACATTAGAAAGCGCGGGTTCGTTGTCGCCGTTGATACTGGCTGTGGGGCGGGCAGCATTGTAACGCCCTTCTTGTTAAGCAAGCTCAACTGCAAAGTCACGACGATTAATGCGCAGATCGACGGCACCTTCCCTAGTAGAAATCCAGAACCGACAGAGGACGTGCTTACCGATCTTGGAAAGATCGTCATCTCGAACGGCGCCGATTTGGGCGTTGCACACGACGGAGATGCCGATAGAGCGGTTTTTATCGACGAGAGGGGGAATTTCGTCAATGAAGACGTTCTACTTGCGATTATCGTCAAGCACGTTCTCTCTAAGAAAGTAGGCCCTGTCGTCACACCCGTCAGCTCATCGCAGCGGATAGTCGACGTAGTTGAAGCAGCTGGCGGTCACGTCATATGGACTCCTGTGGGGAGCATCTACGTCGCGAGGATGATGATGCAAGTGAATGCTGTGATTGGGGGAGAAGGCAATGGGGGCATCATCTTCCCTGAACATCAATACTGTCGAGATGGAGCGATGACGGTAGCGAAGGTACTTGAGATAATGACCGAGCGTGGCAAGAAAATCTCTGAGCTCGTCAAAGAAATTCCCAAACGATATATGGACAAGACGAAAGTCACCTGTCGCGATCGGGATGCAACAATGCAACAAATCCGTTCATCTGTCGAAGGAAACATCGACACAACCGATGGGATAAAAATTTGGTATGACGACGGTTGGCTACTGATACGCCCCTCTGGGACTGAGCCAATCATTCGAATTTTTGTCGAAGCTGAAACGAAGCGAAGAGCCAGAAACCTCCTAGAAGCAGGTAAGCAACTGACCAAGGGCTGCTGATGTTAGAGCGCATGAATCGTGTTATCTGGTCTGGTGAGATATGAGCCTGGAGGAGCTTTTGATTCTTGATGCGGAGGCCGAAGCACACGAACGTAGTCTAGAGTTTTTTGTGACGGGTTGCAGTGGGTTTATCGGTACCCACTTGGTCGGTCGTCTCCTTAGTAACGGACACATCGTCACTGGCTACGACCTAGTCCAACCACAGTACGCTGACCCAAATTTTGAGTTTATAGAAGGGGATATCCTCGATTTGGAGAGACTCCAGGCGAGTATCGTTAAACCTGACGGCATCTTTCATCTCGCAGCGCAAACCAAGGTGCCTGATTCGACGCGCGATCCGGCTTACGACTTCCGCGTCAACGCGCAAGGCACGTTCAACGTCTTGTCTTGCGCCTCGGACGCTCGGCTCATTTATGCTTCGACAAGCACCGTCTACGGAACCGCCTCAGTGCCGACTGCAGAAGCTCATCCTCTACGGCCTGTATCCTTTTACGGCGCTTCTAAAGCCGCTGGCGAGCTTTATTGCTCTGCGTTTAACGGCATTTTGGGACTGCCAACGATTTCTCTTCGTCTATATAATGTCTATGGGCCAGGCAATGCCAAAGGCGTCATGTACGACCTCATAAGGAAACTGCAGAGGGACGGTAGCGCCCTTGAAATCCTCGGTACAGGACTCCAGAAGAAAGATTACGTGTATATCGATGACGTGATTGACGCCTTCGTACTTGCTTATGATAAAGGGATCCCTGGCGACGCGTACAACATCGGCAGCGGGAGCACCACCACCGTCAACGAGATTGCTGAACGTATCTGCAAGTTGATGGGCCTAGGTCCCGATGTCTATCGCACTGGCGGCAAGTCTTGGGAAGGCGACATTGAGTCAACGCAGGCTGACGTATCGCTTTTTGCCTCGTTTGGCTGGGAGCCTAAAATCGATATGAAAACGGGCTTACAGCACCTTTATAAATGGATTCAGGACCAACAGTGACGAGCACCGGCAAATAGCATTGGTGGCCGCGCAATCTGTGCTCGCCGAGCTCTAGGATAAAAGAAATAAAGCGGCAAGTCCAGCTAAGTGCTACACTCACCTGCGTATATGGCTAAGAAGCTTACTGCCGACGCCGCATCACCAAATATGCAACAACTAACAGCCCTGCTACGGAATACACCGCTTCAAAGCCCGGCAAGCCGAGGAATCCTCCGCTCGCTGTTGGTGACGCAGTCGTCGCTGATGACGGTGGTACCAACACGCCATCGATAACGTGAATTACGCCGTTTGTCGCATTAATATCCGCGGTTACCGTCGCGTTGCCAACAGTTATTGTAGTGCCAGTCACAGAGTATGGGAGAGTCAATCCTAGCACCGTCGGAATCGTACCGCTGCCCGTAAAGTTGCTTGAAAGATACTTGATCGGGACGATGTGATATAGCAGGACGTTCGTTAGCGCCGTTGTGTTATTTTGCCAATACGCGAGAGTTGATGCGTTAACCTTGGCAAAAGCAGCGTTGTCGGGTGCGAAGACAGTGTAGTTGCCCGGGCCGCTCAAAACACTGGTAAGATTTGCCTTCTTCAGCAGGCTTACGAGCTTTGTAAAGTTAGTGTTGTTCTCTAAAATTTGTGCCATAGTCTGGGTAGGTTTTGCTGCCGCAGTCGTGGTTTGCGTTTGCGCGAAAGCGACACTTGATGCTCCGAACATAGAGAGAATCACTAAGGCCGCCACTACAGCAGAAAAGAGCTTCTTACTGACCATTTTTCACCTCTAAAATTGACTTACCTTGCTTTGATTTATGACTTCACATACGCAATAAACTTTGCTTTTTCTCTGCTAGCTACATCGCATCACTAAATACGCAACAACCAACAGCCCTGCTACTCCGTACACCGCCCCAAATCCCGGCAAGCCAAGGACTCCCTCCTGCGGTCGGCACTGAGCCGTCTCTCGAACAAGGCAAGAAAAAAACAAAGGCGAGTCCAGCAAAGAGCTAGACTCACACGGATTGTGCCTAGAGCGTTACTTCCTACGCAGAATCACCAAATACGCAACAACCAACAGGCCTGCTACTCCGTACACTGCCTCAAAGCCTGGCAAGCCAAGGAATCCTCCGCTCGCTGTTGCTGAAGCCGTCGCCGCCCCTGTCGTCGCCGTTTTAGTCACGTTCGCTGTCGCCGTTTTAGTCACGTTCGCTGTCGCCGTTTTAGTCACGTTCGCTGTCGCCGTGCTCGTCTGCGTTTGCGCGAAAGCTATACTCGACGCTCCGACAATAGAGAGAATCACTGCGATTGCCACTACAGCAGAAAAAAGCTTCGTACTGACCATTTTTCACCTCCAATATAGACCTAGCTTTCGTAGAGTCATGATTGCACATGCGCAATAAACTTTGCTTCTCGCGTGTAGGCGCAACTTACTAAGCAAACAGCCCTGCTACCGCGTACAATGCTTCACAATCAGCAAGTTAACCCGGGCGGAACTATGTTTCGTGGAATCAGAAAAAAAGAATAAAGTGCGAGTCCAGCCAAGTGCTAGACTCACTACAAATAGAGTTCAGGTTGTTACTGCCTACGTCGCATCACCAAGTACGCAACGGCCAACAATCCCACTACTCCGTACACCGCCTCAAAGCCCGGCAAGCCAAGGAATCCTCCGCTCGCTGTTGCTGAAGCTGTCGTAGTCGTCGCGTTCGCCGGCGGCACTAATACGCTGCTGATCTCGTCAATGACGCCGTTCGATGCGTTAATGTTCGCTTGCGTTATAGTCGCGCCGTTGCTGAACGTCACCTTGGTGCCGTTGACAGTGTATGAGATCGAGTTTCCTGCGAGCGTCGTGACATTGCCACTCTTCGTAAAGTTGACTGTGCCGTTTATGACGTGGTTTAGCAGAATCTGTGTAAGCGCCGGCGTGTCATTCTTCAAGTCGGCGATCGTCGTGTTGTTGAGCTTTTCGAAAGCAGCGTTGGTCGGTGCGAGAACAGTGTACTTTGCAGTCGTGTTGTTCAGCACCTCCGTCAGGTTGGCTTGCTTGAGGAAACTCACTAACGTGGACAAGTCTGCGGTATTAACTGCCGTCTGAGTGATCGTACTGGTCGAAGTGGTCGTCGCTTGCGCGAAAGCGACACTCGACCCTCCAACGATTGAAAGGATCATCGCGGTTGCCACTACAGCAGAAAAGAGCTTCTTACTGACCATTTTTCACCTCCAAAATAGTTTGAGTTCTTCTACGAGATTTGTTATGCAATAAATTTTGCTTTTTCGCCTATACCGTCTCCTGTGGTCTCAAGACGATCCCTTTTGAGCCTCCAACGGCTCGTGAGAATTCGGCCGCGGTAGCACCTCAAAAATCGCTCGAGCGAGACGTCAGTTTTTAAACAAGCTGAAGCAATAAAGTCTTTTTGGTTTGGCTTGTGGCGCGGCAAAAAAGATCATTACGCGCTCGAATTGCGCTAATATTGCATCTTGGTTATTTTCCAATTGCCCCAAAGACGCTGAGTGGGGACAAGTTCAGTCAGAAATGTCGCTTAATGTGTGACTGACAGCACAAATAGCATATTGTTTTATATCTGCACCGAGAAAAGAAGTGCGGAGAAATTGACATGTCTTGGAAGGAAATAAGCCCGCTGAGCAATATCCGAAGCAGGATGGATGGGCTCTTGGAGGATGACCACGACGAGTACGTAGGCCCAATGACCTCAACGCC
>Ga0207931_1000658_pt1 | contig 12503 bp, 10 predicted proteins | sample NGESurdeep092012_2_FD_184478 | JGI IMG/M metagenome (GOLD analysis project Ga0207931, IMG submission 184478) | Arctic peat soil microbial communities from Barrow, Alaska - NGEE Surface sample 415-1 deep-092012 (SPAdes) | ecosystem: Environmental > Terrestrial > Soil > Wetlands > Peat ...
CCTGTGCCAGAGCCAGAACATATTAAGGGCAGCCATGCCGAGCAAAATCAGAAATGTAATCGGCTGGTTCCTGATGACCGACATCAGCATAAAGGCAAGTCCCAGACTGAACAGGATTGTCGGTACGCAGATTATCAGCAGATAGGAAAGGTACGACATCAGGTCGATTGACATGCTCTTCGAAATGATATTCATCAGCATCCCGATTGAGAGTATAACGATATCGAGTCCGAGAAAAAGCCTGAGAATTCCCCATGATTTACCAATGACATATTCAAAGTTTGACATCGACCTGGTATAAAGAACTTCATTGGTATCAACCTTCTTGTCTCTTTTGAGAAAATCGGCTGCCAGGAATATTACAACAATTGCCTGCCCGATATTAAGCAGGTAAAGGTTTACAAGGGGTACCGACGAAGGTATGGAAACCAGATTCCAGGTCTCATCACCAATCGGGGAGAAAAAACCGATATTAAATATTGTCAGTATAAAGATCGCCCCGAGCGAAAAGAGCCTGAAGAACCAGCTTCTTCTAAGTGTCTTGGCTTCGTACCTTGCGACAGTTCTTATGTTGTGAAGAATCGGCATGGGAATTAAGTTAGGATTTACTCGGTGAGATCAGCATGCAGTTTATGTTCCATATAATAAACATAAGCATGTTCAATATTTGGGATGATTTCAGTTGAATCATATTCAGGTGGATCATCTGAAACAATCTGAACTTCCCATCCTGCTTCCACAGGAATTGTGGAAATCACATTATAGCGCTCTTTTACCTTATCATATTCATAAGAAGACAGATTCATCTTAAAGACATGTCCCTCAGCAACTTTAACAAGATTTTCCGGTGAACCGGAGAATACCAGTTCACCCCTGTTAAGCAGAGCCATTCCCTGGCATGTGGAAGAAATATCGCCGACAATATGTGTTGAAAGAATTATTGTTACATCATGCTGGCTTAATTGAGATAGGATATTTCTGAACCTAATCCTTTCATCAGGGTCGAGACCGGTAGTAGGCTCATCAACCACTATGATTTTCGGACTTCCTATTAGAGCCTGGGCAATTCCGAGGCGCCTCTTCATACCTCCCGAGAGCTTGTTGGCCTGGCGGTCGCGGACCTCCAGAAGCCCGACCTGGTCAAGGAGCCTGTCTACCTCTGAAAGACGCTCTTTTTTATTCTTCATCCCGGCAAGCGAACCTGAATAATCAAGAAACTCCCAGGTTTTTAATGATGTGAAAAACCTGAAATCCTGAGGAAGGTAACCAAGCATTTTCCTCAATTCCTTCCTGTTTTTCTGAATGTCTTTCCCGTCAACCAGTACCACTCCCGATGAAGGTCTCATCAAGGTGACCATTATTCTCATCAGACTCGATTTCCCGGCGCCGTTTGGTCCGAGAAGCCCGAACATGCCGGTCCCGAATTCAAGGTTTATATCTTTCAGCGCATGGTTGCCGTTAGGATAAATTTTGTTCAGTCCCTGAATTTCAATTTTCATACAAGAAGCATTGCTGAAGGTGATCCCGGTTTAATTGACTATTTAAAGACGCCGTTTATTTCAAATGTTGCATAAATTTTGTTAAAAACAAATTCATACTTTTGTGGGTTAAGAGTTTTTTGGGTGGCATACAAAACTAATAAAAGAAAGATTATCAATGATCCGGTATATGGATTTATTAGCATACCGGGCGATCTGATATTTGATATTATTGAACACCCCTGGTTTCAGCGCCTGAGAAATATAAAACAGCTTGGACTGACAAGCTTTGTTTATCCCGGTGCAAATCACTGCAGGTTCCAGCACTGCCTTGGTGCCCTGCATCTTATGGATACCGCTCTGCAAACTCTTAAAAGCAAGGACGTCAAAATATCCCGGTCAGAAGAAGAAGCGACCATGCTTGCTATACTCCTGCATGATATTGGTCACGGCCCATTTTCTCATGCACTTGAAGCTTCTATTATTGCAGGGATAACACATGAAGATCTCTCTCTGCTCCTGATGCAGAAGCTCAATGAGACCTTTGACGGGAGACTGGATCTGGCAATAGAAATCTTCACAGGCAGCTATAGCAGAAAATTTCTTCACGAGCTGATAGCAGGTCAGATGGATATGGACAGGCTTGATTATCTCAGGCGGGATTCATTTTTTACAGGTGTAATTGAGGGATCCGTAGGTTCGGACAGGATCATAAGGATGCTTAATGTAGTGAACGACATCCTTGTAATGGATGAGAAAGGGATCTATTCACTTGAGAAGTTTCTTATAGCCCGGCGATTAATGTACTGGCAGGTTTACATGCATAAAACGGTCCTTTCATCTGAAAGCCTGCTTGTTAAAGTATTGAAACGGGCAAAGGAACTGGCTCTCCAGGGGATTGACCTTTTCGCCACTCCAGCCCTAAGATTCTTTCTTTACAATAATATTGGCCCTGAAAATCTCGGTCCGGCCGGCTTATTTACCCCTGGTCTGATTACGGCTAATTTCACCCGTCTTGATGACACTGATATCCTTGCTTCAGCAAAATACTGGGCCGATCATACTGACCCTGTGCTTGCGGATCTGTCTGGCCGGCTTATAAGGAGAGATCTCTTTTCTGTTGAACTGCAGAATGAGCCTTTTACTGAAAGCAGGCTTAATGAACTAAGGGAACGGGCGATAAAACTTATGAAGATAAGCCGGGAGATGATTGATTACTATGTTTATACAAACAGCATCTCAAATCTTACCTATACTCCTGATGCTCCTGAGGTGAGGATCCTTTTGAAAAACGGGACTATAGCAGATATTACTGAAGTGTCGGATATGTTTGAACACAAGCTGCTTTCGGAACGGGTTACGAAATACTTTTTATGCTTTCCCAAGGAAATAAGATAAAAAACAACATAAATTATGGAATTTAATGCCGCAACTATAGCCGGATTCCTTAAGGGTGAAATAGTCGGGGATCCTGAGATAAAAGTTAATACCATCGCAAAGATTGAGGAAGGGCATTCCGGTGCTCTCTCATTTCTGGCCAACCCTAAATATGAACACTATATATATACGACAAAATCATCGATAGTTCTCGTAAACAGGGGTTTTGTTCCGACATCCAAAGTTGAAGCAACACTTATCAGGGTTGAAAATGCCTATGAATCTTTCGCCGCCCTCCTTCAGCTGGTTGACCAGGCAAGACCCCGCAAAAAAGGGATTCATTCTACTGCTGTAATTGAACCGACGGCGATTGTTGGCAGAGATGTCTATATTGGTCCATATGTATATGTCGGTGATAATTGCTTTATCGGGGATGAATGTTCTCTTTATCCGAGTGTTTATCTGGGTGACAATACAAAGATCGGAAAGAAATGTACCCTGAATCCGGGAGTCAAAATATATCATGATTGTGTTCTGGGCGATAATTGTGTAATTCATGCAGGGACAGTTGTCGGAAGCGATGGTTTTGGATTTGCTCCCCAGTCGGACAATGAGTTTATGAAAATCCCCCAGGTAGGGAATGTCATTATCGAAGATAATGTTGAAATCGGAGCAAATGTTGCCATCGACCGTGCAACAATGGGTTCAACGGTTATACGGAAAGGCGTCAAGCTCGATAACCTGATCCAGATTGGACATAATGTTGAAATTGGCGAAAATACGGTTATGGCCGGACAGACTGGGGTAGCCGGATCATCGAAGATCGGAAAGAACTGTATGTTTGGAGGACAGGTAGGTATAGCTGGCCATCTCAGGATAGCTGACGGAACAAAAATAGGAGCCCAGTCAGGCATTCCAGGTGATGTGAAAAAAGAAAATACTGTTCTTCTAGGATATCCGGCAATAGACTACAAGAATTTTTTCAGATCTTCAATAATCTTCAGGAATCTTCCGGAGCTGAAAAGAAAAATAGATGAACTTGAAAAGCTGGTTTTACTGCTTAAAAAAGAATAAATTCCTTTTCTCAGGTTGTAAAAGATTATATCAGGGGAAGATAAAATTGGAATGTTCGGTTTTTTTTGATTTTTTTGTACCCGAAATCTGAAAAGAGTAATTAAGTACCAATGACTGAGAAACAAAGAACGCTTGCAAAAGAGGTAAGCCTGACAGGTAAAGGATTACATACTGGGATTACTGCAACTATAACCTTTAAGCCTGCACCGGCTAACCATGGATATAAATTTTGCAGGACCGATCTTCCGGGAAAACCGATGATAGATGCTTTGGCTGAGAATGTTACGGATACTTCAAGAGGCACAACGCTTAGCCAGAATGGCGCTTCGGTTTCAACAATTGAGCATGCTCTTGCAGCTTTGCACGGATTAAGGGTTGACAATGCAATTATCGAACTTGACGGAGCTGAAGCTCCTATTATGGGCGGAGCTGCCTGGAAATTTACCGAAGCTATCAATCAGGCAGGATTCACCGAACTAAAAGAAGACCGGAACTATTTCGTAGTAAAGCAGAAGATTGCATATTCGGATGAAGAGCATGGAGTTGACCTCTTTGTTTATCCGGATGATCATCTCAGTATAAATGTTCTTATCGATTATAATTCAAAGATACTTGGGAATCAATATGCAATTCTTGATTCTATCGACGATTTTGAAAAGGAGATCTGCAAAAGCCGCACCTTCGTATTCTTCCATGAGCTTGAACCCCTTAACAGGATGGGACTTATAAAGGGCGGGGATCTTGATAATGCGGTTGTTATTCTTGAAAAAGAGGTTGAACAGGAAGAAATAGACAGGATCGCCAAGCTCTTCAACAGGCCTGGTATAACAAAACATACGGCAGGGATCCTTAACAATACTGAATTAAGATATCCCAATGAACCTGCTCGACATAAACTGCTCGATATCATGGGAGATCTTGCACTCGTAGGACAGCCGATTAAGGGAAAAGTAGTAGCTACCCGACCCGGACACTTTGCCAATACACGGCTTGCAAAACTTTTAAGGCAGGAAATCAAAAAAGCCCATTCCAAAAAAAATATTCCTGTTTATGATCCCTCAGAACCACCGGTTTATACTCTGGAGGATATAAAAAAACGACTGCCGCACAGATATCCTTTTCTTATGGTTGATAAAATTATCTCTCTCGATGAGACAACCGTGGTGGGTATAAAAAACGTAACATTCGATGAACCTTACTTTCAGGGTCACTTCCCGGATGAACCCATTATGCCAGGCGTTCTGCTGGTGGAATCACTGGCTCAATGCGGCGGTATACTTATTCTTAGCACTATCGATGACCCCGAAAAATATTCGACATATTTTCTTAAGATCGATAAGCTTAAATTCAAGCACAAAGTTGTTCCCGGAGATACCGTAATCCTTAGGATGGAACTCATTGAGCCAATGAGGAGGGGAATTGTCATGATGTTCGGACAGGCATTTGTCGGAAATCATCTTGTTGCTGAGGGAGAGATGACAGCACAGATAATTAAAAATAAATAAGCGACATATGATTTCAAATTTAGCATATGTTCACCCCAAAGCCATTCTGGCTGAAAACGTAACAGTCGAACCGTTCGCCTATATAGCGGAAAATGTTGAAATAGGCGAGGGAACCTGGCTTGCTCCTCATTCGACTATACTACCAGGAGCAAGGATAGGAAAAAATTGCAGGATTTTCCCTTCGGCTGTAGTATCAGGTATACCACAGGACCTTAAATTCAGGGGTGAGGAAACAACCGCTGAAATAGGCGACGGATCAACAGTCCGGGAAGCTGCTACTATTAACCGGGGCACGGCATCTGCAGGAAAAACAATAGTCGGTAAAAATTGCCTGATAATGGCATATGCTCATATCGGGCACGATTGCATAATCGGTAATAACTGCATAATTGGTAATGGTTCGGGTCTTGCAGGAGAGGTCAAAGTAGATGACTGGGCGATTTTGAGCGCAGGCACGCTGGTACATCAGTTCTCGAGGATCGGGGGACATGTTATGATCGGCGGAGGATCAAAAGTCAGGACAGATGTACCTCCGTTTATTAAAGCCGACAGGGATCCTCTGGTATATCTGGGCCTCAATACTGTCGGCCTAGCCAGGAGGTGTTTTGAAAAAGAACGAATAGCCTCTATTCATAATATCTACAGGGTGATCTATCAGAATGGAATGAACATTTCACAAGCTCTCGATTTTATTGAGAAAGAAATAAGCCCATCACCCGACAGGGATTATATTCTTGAATTCATACAAAAATCAGAAAGAGGAATTATCCGCGGACCAAGGTAATCGGCTTCAGGCTTTTTCCCATCCCAGTGCCTTAAGCTCAATTTCAGTTCCCTCTTCACTTACCATGAAATACCCCTGTTCAGCCATTGTCATGTGACCGATAATAGTGACATCAGGAATGTTCCTGATCTTTTCAGCATATTCAAGCGCTACCGTAAATAGCAGCTCATAATCTTCCCCTCCGTTAAGTGCAGGAATTAGCGGATCAATATTAAACTCCTCAGCCGCTTTGCAGGTTTCTGCATCAACGGGAATCTTATTGTAATAAATCCTGCATCCGGTGTCCGACAGCTTGCATATATGAAGAAGATCTGATGCAAGACCGTCAGAAACATCGATCATTGATGAGGGGATGATATTATTATCTTTAAGGCTGACAGGAACATCTTCCGGAAACTCAGGTTTCAACTGTCTTTCTATTAAGTATTCATAACCTGCCAGATCGGGTTTGAAAGCCTTGTCTTTATCAAAAAGCTTTCTTTCCCTCTCAAGTATTTGTAGCCCCATGAATGAAGCACCGAAATTACCTGTGACGCATATCAGGTCATTGTGCTTTGCACCGTTCCTTTTGACCAGACTATCTTTTTCAGCTTTTCCGACAGCAGTAACACTTACTGTCAGACCAGTAAGAGAGCTGGTCACATCGCCGCCTGCAAGATCAACCTTGTATTTCGCGCACGCAAGATTAATACCTTCGTAAAGCTCGTCTATCTGTTCGACAGAAAATCTTGAGCTTATCCCCAGTGCTATAAGTATCTGGCCCGGAATTCCATTCATTGCATAAATATCTGAAATTGCTCTTATTACTGCCTTATATCCGAGATGCTTTAATGGAGTGTATATAAGGTTAAAATGGATTCCTTCAAGCAGAAGATCGGTTGAAACCAGGGTGAGATTTTTCCCTGAATCAATTATAGCCGAATCATCGCCAACACCTGAAACAGTGCTTTTATTCTGCAGGACAGCCTTTTCTGTGATATGGCTTATCAGCCCAAACTTCCCGAAGCTGCCGATAGGTGTTCTGTTGCTTTCAGATTCACTCATGTTTTGCATCCCCCTAACCCCCTTCAAAGGGGGAATTAATTTGTTTTATTCTTCCTCATACCCCAAACCCCGTACCTCAAACCTTCTAACTGCTGCCCGTCGCCTTTGGCCTGTCGCCTCTGTTATATGTGCATTATTCTTCTTCCGAAAGGATTAAGTGCCACCTCCGTAAGCTTGAAATGCTGATTTCCGAAGGGGATCCCTATAATTGTGATGTAGAGTAAAACACCAAAAAATGCATGTGTTATTGCTATCCAGATACCTCCGCATAAAAGCCAGAGGACATTCATTAGAACGTAGAGACAGCCTGAAGCCCGTGGCTCTACTCTGCTTGTACGTCCGAAAGGCCAAAGTGCAAGCCACCCCATCTTAAGTGTCTGGAGCCCGAAAGGGATCCCGATAATAGTTATCATAAGAATAATACTTCCTATGAAATATTCAATCGCTATGATGATCCCTCCAAATATCAGCCAGATAAGGTTACCCAGGATTTTCATAGGTTATAATTGTTTACTCAAGAATTATGGTTTTATCCTTCGGATATTTCACCGAATAAGTAAGGATCAGCTCCCTTGTCTCCTGCGGCTTAATTTCAAGATCCCATTTGATTTCGCCGGTCTGTGAATTGTGTTTTCCTCCCGACAGCTCGACTGCATCGACCTCAATCCCGCTGTTTGAAGAGATTGGGATCTGATCATTGACTGAAATCCTTACAGGATTTGTTTTGTTGTTTCTGACAGTTATCAGGAATGAATAGGTTTCAGTCTTATTTGAACCCAGGACTTTCCTGCTCGTGAAATCCTGTCTTTTTTCTCTCTTCACAAGTATGCTGTTGTCTGTCCCTAATGAAACAGTGAGAGTATCTTTTAGCTGATTTACATTAAGATATGATTTACCGACAAAGGTGTTTTCAAAATAGAGGGTTGCCTCGCCGCCAATAAGGTTCTGTTCTGCCCAGTCGGTAATGTTGCCTGTCAGGTATGCCAGAGCTGATAATTTTGGGGTAGTTACATATTTGTAATCGGCTGGAGTTGTTGTGCGCTGAATTTCGATTGTCTGTACTTTACCATCTGATGGTAGCGAGTAAGGAATTGTGATATCAAATGTCACAGTTGTTTCCCCGACCTGTTTCTCAACTGATACCGGTGCTGCTTCTATTACTTTTTCTTCCATTACGGCATCAGAAACAGCCATTTCAGGCACCGCAGCCTTATTTGTCCGTTGCACACCAGAGGCTATCCCTCTTATCCTGATTGGCGTCTCGGGATAATAATAGTCAATGAACCATGGATTGAGTACGGGAACATCTCCTGCGACCCATGGGGTAGCATTTGAAAAACTCAGCTTCACATCTTTCCATGTAACTCCTGTATTTTGAAATACATTTGCCTTATAAAATATTGTGACAGGTTTTGTGATATTATCCACCCTGATGTCATACGACGGGTACCAGCCCGCATTGCTCACAACATAGCTGAATGTCAGTTTGCCTGAAACAGGTTTCTCACAACTTACTGAGACCGATATTTCACCGGAGGGGAGCTGTTGTTTCCCGAATTTGTCGGCAATTTGTTTCTGAAGCGCTGCGATCTGTTTTTCGTAATCCTTAATCAGCCTGTTTTTCTTCAGGACGGAATTGGTAACCTGATCCATATTATTTGTATATAGTTCCATGACACTTTTCAGCTGCTCAACTGAAAATGTGGTTTCCTTCACGAGTATTGCCCTGTTGGCGACAAGAAAAGCCTCCTTTTCATTAAGAACGGTTATCGCAGCCTTTTCATCCTCAACTTTCAGCTGAAGGGCCTCTATCTGGCTTCTAATGGTTTTTACTTCGGGCAGATCCTCAAGATTTTCAAGATAATTGTTCCGCTGATTCACTGATAGTATAATAAAATCGCCATTTCCTTTTACCTGGATGCTCTGGGCATCAATAAATGGTGAAAGGCCACCGAGTATAAGAACAGTTTTTCCTGCAGGAAGTTCCACGGCAGTCTCGTGGCTCACCTGGGCTCTGTCAGGATATACAGTAACATGATTAATTCCGGCTTTTATCTCTTTTTCTGTTTCCGCAGAAAGATTAGTTAATCCGGTCATAATAAATATTAAAACCAAAGTAATATTTTTCATGATTGTAGAATTTTAAAGCAATAAAGGTAAGATTTTCTAAAAGACTACGAAGCAGCAAATTTTGGGCCGAAATTCACCTCATTCCAGCTCTTTCCTGCACTCAAATGTACTCACCTCCCCGGTGCCCCCTCTCTGCTTGCGCAAAGAGGGGGAATACAAGGGGGTAAGTCTATGAGTCTGGGTGAAATTGATATTGGCAATTTTATTCCAATAAATCCTTTAAATTGTTAAATAAAGTGAATTTATGGCCTCATTTTATGTTAATTATTTGCTTTACAGGTGATAGTAATGTTAATAATATACCTTTGACCAAATTTTGAAAAAATGAAGGGATTAAAAATTGGTGATCTTGCAATAGCTGTTCCGATAGTGCAGGGTGGAATGGGTGTCGGAATTTCACTTTCAGGACTTGCGGCAGCTGTTGCCAATGAAGGAGGAGTAGGGGTTATTTCAAGTGCAGGACTTGGACTTCTTTACAAAGATTACCCGGGGAATTTTCTTGAAGCAAGTATTCATGGTCTGAAGGAGGAGATACGAAAAGCTAGGGAAAAAACACTGGGCGTGATTGGAGTTAATGTCATGGTTGCAATGTCAAATTTTGCAGATATGATAAGAACATCCATCGCTGAAAAGGTTGACATTATAATTGCCGGAGCAGGACTTCCCCTGGATCTGCCTTCTTTTTTAAAGAAGGGTTCACTTACCAAACTTGTTCCGATTGTATCATCCGCCAGGGCGGCGAAAATAATCTGTGAAAAATGGAAGACAAACTATAATTATCTTCCCGATGCGGTCATTGTAGAAGGACCAAAAGCCGGGGGTCATCTGGGATTCAAGGAGGAACAGATCACGGATAATAATTATAAACTTGAAAAGCTTGTTCCTGAGATCGTCACAGAATTAAAAGTTTTCGAAGATAAATATGATCAGCCAATTCCATTGATTGCTGCCGGAGGGATTTATACCGGCCAGGACATTCATAATATTATGCAGCTTGGAGCATCAGGGGTGCAAATGGGAACAATATTTGTGACAACTGATGAATGCGATGCATCAGATGCTTTCAAGCAATCTTATATTGATGCCAACGAAGAAGATATAGAGATAATTAAAAGTCCGGTCGGAATGCCAGGGCGTGCAATAATTAGCAATTTTATAACAAAAGTAAAAGCAGGTAAAAAGCAGCCGAAAAAGTGCCCTTTTAAATGTATCAAGACCTGCGATATAACAAAGAGTCCCTATTGTATTATCATTGCACTTATAAATGCACTGAAGGGAAATTTTGAAAACGGTTATGCCTTTGCCGGGGCAAATGCATTCAGGGCAACCAGGATCTCGTCAGTCAAAGAGGTTTTCCAATCGTTGCTGAAGGAATATAAAGAGAGTCGGTAAAGACCTCAAAATACCCCACTGTTCCATGCCCCGCCTCTTTAGCACTCTGTCCCGCCATCGGGCAGCCTGGAACCGGGCAGTTTATGATCTTATGTTCATTATTGTCGGCAGGTTCCCATCCGAGTAACAGATAAAGGGCTAAAAATCCAATTACGTAAGCGGCAGCAACATGCCATCCTTTTTTGATCCACAAGACAACATTGCGTGCTTCGGGAAATTTATTTGTAATTGCAACACCTGCCGAGGAACCGAACCAGATCATTGAGCCTCCGAATCCTACAGTATAAGCAAGCATTCCCCAGTCATAATGCCCCTGATCGAGACAAAGCTTGGTGAGAGGGATATTATCAAAAACGGCAGAAAGGCATCCAAGGGCAAATGCAGTGATCCACGAAGCATTCGGTAGTTCCTCCACAGGCATCATTGACGCACATGTAACGAGGCAGAGCAGGAAAATAGTTCCCTTGAAGGCTCCGGGAACCTCTTTCCATGGTATGGGCCGGAGTAATGCGCCAATTAAAATTGCTATCCAGACACCTAACGCCGGCATATCATAAAGGAAATTAGAGATTATTGCCCCGATGAGCATCAGTGCAACTATTAGAATTTTGATCCAGTCAATTTTGACATCAATAACGGAATCTCTTTGAATAGGCTGGTATTTGTCCTGCTGATGGGCAGCAAACCAGGCAAAGAAAATAAGCGCAGTTCCGGCTGCAACGTAAGCATGAACAACATTCAACGGGCTAACCCCATCTATCCACATCATTGTCGTTGTTGTGTCGCCTACAACGCTGCCGCTTCCTCCTGCATTGCTGGCTGCCACTATGGCAGCAATATATCCGACATGAACCTTGTTTTTAAAGACTACCAGAGCAATGGTCCCTCCAATCAGAGCAGCTGCAATATTATCGAGGAATGACGAAAGAATACAGATAAATACCAGCAATAAAAACGGGCCTTTCCAGTCATTCGGAAGATATCTGGGGAGTATATCAGGGATTCCGGATTCTTCAAATATCTTCGAAAGAATCGCAAATCCGAGAAGCAATCCGAGCAAATTCAATATTATTCCCCATTCTCCCTGGCGCAGATCCTTATCCATCAATTGGTCACCCATAGGAGTTGTACCAAAGAAATGCTGCAGCAAGTGAAAGCTGGGATCAAGAGTCAGTTTAAATGTCAGCAGAACCGCTAATCCGATAACTGCCACCCAGAATGTATGCTTATGAAACAGCGCCACGCAGAGAAGAATAAGTCCGAATATTAAAAACTCGACACGTACAGGACCGATAGACGGGACTTTGCCTCCGGCAGCAAAAAGGCAAACAGGGGTAAACAGAACCATGGTGAAAAGGAAGAGTCTTTTAAGGTTATTAGTTAAAAATGATAATGGAAGCTTATTCATATATCCGGTTTTAGAACGACTATTGTCAATTATCTAACAAGCCGCCAAATTAAAAATATTTTCGTGTTTTGTCTTTGAAATCTGCGTGGCTTTTTGATGATCTTTGTCATGCCCGCATCTATCGCTAATTTTCATAATGATTTCTTACTGAAGTCATGAATTTTTAATAATTTTGCGTTTTTATTTAGATTAAATATAATTAAGGAAGGAAATATTGGCCAAAAGGTGTCGATCAGAAGCCTTTTAACCCCTCAACCCCCCATTTGGGGGGCTTTGGAAAGTGTCAAAGTCCCCCAGATGGGGGATTTAGG
>Ga0207931_1000659_pt1 | contig 12500 bp, 11 predicted proteins | sample NGESurdeep092012_2_FD_184478 | JGI IMG/M metagenome (GOLD analysis project Ga0207931, IMG submission 184478) | Arctic peat soil microbial communities from Barrow, Alaska - NGEE Surface sample 415-1 deep-092012 (SPAdes) | ecosystem: Environmental > Terrestrial > Soil > Wetlands > Peat ...
TTTCGAACCGTCCGGGAGGGTCAATATCCCCTTGCCATGATACTTATCTTCCTTCCACTCCCCTTCGTACTTGGAACCGTCCTGGAATGTCAAAATTCCCTTCCCGTGGAACATATCATTTTCCCATGCACCGTCATATTTTTTACCGTCCGGGAGGGTTACCCCCCCCTTCCCGCTTTTGCTGCCATCCTTCCATTGTCCGGTATATTTACTTCCATCCGGCAGGCTTAATGTCCCCTTTCCCTCGATATTCCCTTCCTTCCACTCTCCTTCATATCGACTGTTATCAAAAAGGACCATTATCCCCTGGCCAAAGGGAAGATCGTTTTCCCACTCACCCGTATAATTACTCCCATCAGGCCATGTGAAGGTTCCTTTTCCGTGAAAACAACCTTCTTTAAACTGACAATCACACCTGCTCCCGTCGGGATGGGCATATACTCCCTTATCGTTACAGGAGTCATCCTTCCATTCAAATTCAAGTTTTCCCTTCTCGGATATTTTTTTTACCAGCTTTTTCAACTTCCTTCCCCCGCCCCAGACATGAAAAATCTCACTATCCAACAAACTTGCCATGTTTGAATTGGCCGACATATTTTCTGCCGTCCTGTAGCGTCATTGTCCCCTGGCCGTGAGGGAGACCATTTTCCAGTTCACCCTCGTATCTTCTCCCGTCAATCAGAGTCAATATCCCTCGACCATGATACTTGTTATTTTTAAACTCACCCTCATATCGGTCGCCCTTGGGATATGACAGAACCCCCCTACCATTTGACAGATTATTTTTAAACTCACCAATATACTTTGTACCATCGGCCAAGACTAACATCCCCTGCCCTTCATACTTACCCTGCCTAAATTGCCCTTCATATTTTTTCCCGTCTGGAAAAACTTCAACACCCTGACCTTCGTATAAACTATTTTCCCATGTGCCCGTATACTTTCGCCCGTTGAACATGGTGAGGATTCCTTCACCTTCTCTTACATCATTTTTCCATTGACCCATGTAAACGGAACCGTCGGAGAGGGTCAAGACACCCTGACCTTTCCTCTCACCGTTTTTCCACTCACCCACATACTGCCCACCATCAGAAAATGTCATGGTTCCCTGGCCGTGAGGAAGATCATCCTTCAGTTCACCACTATAATTTCGACCATCAGGATAGGTTATGGACCATTGTCCGTGAGAAACAGCTTTCTTCATTTCGGCAGATACGGGTTCCTGATCACCGGGAATTTTTCCTCTTCTTTTCGCTTCTGATTCTGCCGTAAGCCCGGCCGCTTCTTCCGCCGCCTCTCCTGTCTTTGCCTCTTCCGACAACAATGATTCTAATTCAGCCCTTGCCCTTGCTACCGCCTCCGCCTTGACTTTTGCTTGGGCCTCCGCCTTTTTCCTGGCTTCAGATCCCTCTCGCGCTTTTCTTTCAGCCTCCTCCCGTGCCTCTACCTCGGCCCTTAACTTCACTTCCGTCTCCGCCCTGGCTCTCGCCTCTGCTTCCTCTTTTGCCTTCAATTCTGCTGCCAATCGGGCGGCCTCCTCCCTTGCCTTCGCCTTTGCTTCCATCTCCGCCCTGGCTTTCGATTCCGCATCCGCCTTCGCTTTTGCTTTTGCTTCTGCTTCTGCCTTCTTTCGGCCCTCGGTTTCCTCCCGTGCTCTTCTTTCAGCCTCTTGTCGTGCCGTTGCCTCTTCTGCCAAGCGGGCCTCTACTTCGGCCCTCGCCTTCGCTTCCTTCTCCGCTCTGGCTTTCGCTTCCGCTTCTTCTTTTGCCTTCATCTCTGCCGCCAATCGGGCCTCTTCTGCCGCCTTAGCTCTGGCTTCTTCCTCTGCTCTAACTCTTACTTCTACTTCCGCCTTGGCCTTCGCTTCTGCTTCTTCTCTTGCCTTAACCTCCGCCGTCAATCGGGCTACTTCTTCAGCCTTGCTCTTAGCTTCCTCTTCAGCTTTTTTTCGGGCTTCCGCTTCCTCCCGCGCTCTCCTTTCAGCCTCTTCTTTTTCTTTCAGCTCAACCGCTAGGATAGCCGCTGCGGCTTCTTTTTTGCTGCCCGCATCCCACTGGCCTTCATACTTTATTCCATCAGAAGATGCATATTCTCCCATCCCGTGAGGAAGGCCATTCCGCCATTCACCTTCATATCTACTACCGTCCGGCCAAGTATAGATTCCTTTACCATGGGGAAGACTTTTCAACCATTCACCTGTATATTGACTTCCGTCAGGCCAGGTAAAAGTCCCCTGTCCAGTATACGGATCATCCTTCCATTCAACTTTGTACTGCTCTTTTCCGGATGATCCTCTAACTAACCGCTGCAACATCTATTTTGCCTCTCATGATCGCAGTTTTGTTAAAAATACATTTGTTGAATATAGTAGAAGAGTTCATAAGTGTCAAAAGAAAAGAGGAGAAATGAATTCTTGTTGAATGGGAAAAATTTGGCGCCCGTGAAAAGATTTTCAAATGCAAGGCATAGCAGTTAGTTTTTCTTGTGATTCAAATCAGTCAGGCTGCTTTAAAAAAGGAGCATGGTATAGGGGAAAGATTATAAAATAAAGGTCTCGAGTTAATCTTTACTCCTTCGTAAACGGACACTTCAAATCATAGGGATTTTTTTGTTGCAACATGAGGTTACAAATTTGTATATACAACGTCTATTCCAGCACCTTTTTTTATTCAGCACGAGGGGAATAAGCATACACTATACACTATGAAAAGAAAAAAAATCGATTATCCTGATTCCCTGAGATGCGAGAATATTGATGGATAAACGGCCATCAATAATTGGGAGGATGTTTGACAGGATAGCGCCCACCTACGATCGACTCAATACTATTCTCTCTTTTTCCATTGATAAAGCATGGAGAAGGGCGGCCATAAGGTTGCTGGACATACGAGCGGGGGATACTGTCCTTGATATTGCCACCGGCACGGGGGACATGGCGATTCTTGGCATTGAACACGGAGGAAGGGTTGTAGGCATTGACCTGTCGAGGCAGATGCTCCTGCGTGCCGCCTCCAAGGCACGTGTTCACCGCCTTGGCATACAGTACACTGTGGTGCAGGGTGATGCTCTCTCTATGCCTTTCCGTGATGAGACTTTCAACAGTGCAATGGTGGCATTCGGGATTAGAAACATCGAGAATCTGGAAGTCTTCCTGGATGAGATGCACCGGATAATGAATCCGCATGGTCGTTTTTCCATACTCGAGTTTTCCATGCCGGAAAGCCTTCCATTCAGGTTACTCTATAAAATGTACCTGACGTATGTACTGCCGGTTATCGGCGGGCTTATTTCCGGAGATTTTAAGGCCTACCACTATTTAAGGGATTCCGTGATGAGGTTTCCCCCACCAATGGTATTGGAAAGGATAATGGAAGAACAGAATTTCCGGATTGTCCAATCGATCTCACTTTTTGGCGGCATATCTCATCTCTATTTAGTGGAAAAGCGCTAATGGTTTTCAGAATCTGAGGTTATTCATCACGTTGCTTGAAGATGATGGGGTACTCCTTTTGATAGGGAGATGGAGATACTCGATCTATCACCTCCATGCCCGTTAAAGGGAAAATTATTAAGCGTGACACTATTTTCTACAGTTTTTCATCTTGATTTTTATTACGCTAAGAAGTAGTCTCAAAATAGTTCAGGAGGTAATAATAATGACCAAGATTCCCAATATTATACCGATTACCGATCTTCGCCAGGATGCGTCTGCTGTATTGAAAAGGGTAAAATCCTCACGAAAACCCCTCATTATTACGCAGAGAGGAAGGGCGGCTGCGGTCGTAGTGAGCATGGAAGCCTATGAGAAGACGCAAAAGGAAATGGATATTTTACGACTTCTCGCCAGAGGCGAAAGAGAAATCGAAGCAGGCAAGGGTCATGATCTCAATGAAATCCTTGCTGAAGCAGATGTCTTGTTGAAATAGGAGGATCATTGAAGGTTCTCTTCACACCTTCCGGACGGGCCCTGTTTCTTTCAGCCATTGCTTACATCCGTCATGAAAACCCCTTAGCGGCGGTTGCATTCCGAAAAAAGGCAGAAAAGTCCTTGTTACAACTGAAAAGATTTCCGGAATCCGGCAGGGTAGTACCGGAATTTCCTGACCTGCCCTTTCGAGAAGTGGTCGTAACGCCGTACCGTTTTTTCTACCGCATAAAAGTTAAAACCGTATGGATAGTTGCCGTCTGGCACGACGCTCAACTTCCGGGGACACCAATCGAAGAAGAAGTAGCCTGACGGAATAAAAGGGCTGACCCTGGTTACCCGCCATCATTTCTCCAAGGCAATCTTCAAAACTTCAAGCATTTCGTCGACAAAGTAAAAATGAATGTCCTTCTGGACCTTCTGTGGGATGTCTACGAGATCCTTCTTGTTCCATCGGGGCAGGATAATCGTTTTAATGCCGGCGCGGTGGGCCGCCAAAACCTTTTCTTTAATACCCCCGACAGGAAGCACGAGCCCCCGCAAGGTAATTTCCCCTGTCATGGCAAGGGCTTCCTTAACGGTCCTGTTGGTCAAGAGAGACACCAGGGCAGTCAGCATGGTGACACCCGCCGACGGTCCATCCTTCGGAATAGCGCCGGCAGGTATATGGATGTGAATATCAGTCTCTTCAAAAAAATCTTTAGCGATACCCAGATCTCCTGCGTTGGCGCGAATGAAACTTAGGGCTGCCGTAGCCGATTCCTTCATGACGTCACCGAGCTGACCCGTTAACGTCAGCCCTTTTTTCCCTTTCATGGCTGTCGCTTCGATAAAGAGAATATCGCCGCCTGCCGGCGTCCATGCAAGGCCTGTCGCTACACCCGGCTTGGATGTCCTTGCACTGACTTCAGAGATTATGCGGACGGGGCCCAGATACTTGTGCACATCCTTGACCGTGATGGACGCATTTTTCACTTTCCCCTCGGCCACCGCGCTCGCCACACCCCGGCATATCGTTCCAATTTCCCGTTCGAGATTTCTTAAGCCGGCCTCCCGCGTATATCCTGATATAATAAGATTTATGGATCCTTTCGTAAAGGTAATCTGCTCCGGAGAAAGCCCGTTGGCGGTTATCTGTCTCGGAATAAGATACCGTTCGGCAATTTTGGCCTTTTCGTCCTGCGTGTAGCCGGGAAGTTCGATAACTTCCATCCTGTCCTGGAGAGCAGGAGGTATCGTATCCAGGATGTTCGCAGTGGTTATGAACATGACATGGGACAGATCAAAGGGAACGTCCAGGTAGTGATCCATAAAGGAATAATTCTGCTCCGGATCAAGCACTTCAAGGAGTGCAGAAGACGGATCTCCCCGGAAATCGCTGCCGACCTTGTCTATTTCGTCCAGGACAAACACAGGATTATTTGATTCTGCCCGCCTGATACCCTGGATAATGCGGCCCGGAAGCGCTCCCACATATGTGCGGCGGTGCCCGCGGATCTCCGCTTCGTCACGCACACCACCCAGAGCGATACGCACAAATTTACGGCCGAGGGCGTGGGCTATGGAAAGGGCCAGTGAGGTCTTGCCGGTGCCGGGAGGTCCTGCCAAACACAGGATCGGCCCTTTTGAGTCAGGTTTCAGTTTCCGCACAGCAAGATATTCTATAATACGCTTCTTTGCCTTTTCCAGCCCGAAATGTTCATCATCCAGGATTCCCCGTGCCTTTTTGATATCCATGTTGTCTTCTGTGCTTTCAGTCCAGGGAAGCGCGGTTATCCAGTCCAGGTAGGTCGATGATACTGTATATTCGGCTGAAGACGGATGCATTCGGGACAGACGTTCAAGCTCGCGCTCGGCCTCTTTTTTCGCTTCTTCCGGAAGATTTTTTTTCTCAATCTTCGCACGGTATTCTTCCACTTCAACCTTGGGCTCATCCGTTTCGCCCAGCTCCTGCTTGATCGCCTTGAGCTGCTGACGGAGGTAGTATTCCCGCTGACTTTTGTCGATATCTTCCTTTACCTGAGACTGTATCTTATTGCCCAGTTCAAGAATATCCAACTGGTGACTTATGAGCCGCGTGACCTCCTTCAGACGCTGTTTCACATCGAGCATTTCCAGAATCTTCTGTTTTTCTTCCGCTGCTGCATTTATAATCGATGAAATAACGTCGGCAAGCACTCCCGGAGAAGTGATCGACATGGCCATGGCGCCAAATTCCTGAGGTAAAACGGGCGACAATTTGACCATCCTGTCAAACAGTCCGGTAAGATTCGCCATGAGTGCATCTACCTCGATGTCCTTTTCTACAACATCTTCAAGAACTTCCACCCGGGCCTGGGGATATGACTTACCCTCGACAAATTCTGTGATCTTAAATCTGCTGATGCCCTGTATTAGAAGGCTCGCCCTATTATCCCCCGTTTTTGCCATCTTCACAATCACAACAGCCGTCCCCATATCATAAAAGTCTTCCGGCTGATTCTTGATCTCTAACGGTGATTTCTTTGACATGACAAGGCCTATGATGCGATCAACGGCCATTGCCTCATCGACAAGGGTTATCGACTGCTCACCGAAAACTTCCAGTGGAAACATCATATTCGGGAAAACAACAACGTTAAATAACGGCATAATAGGCAAAATATCCGGTATCTTGATAACTTTTAATTCCTCATGTGGTTTCTGATCCGCCATGCAAACCTCCAAAACTGATTTCCTGTTTGAGCTATAAAACTAAATTATTCTCAGTATGATCTGTTTTTTTTAACAAGTATCTTACAAACTTTATCCACAGGCAGCTTTGCCATCCATATTTGAAGAAGACCATCCGCATACGTTGCTTTCAGTGAATCAGAATCGACTGAACAGGGGAGAGAAAGGTTTCTTTCAAAATATCCGTAGGGAATTTCAGCAAGGTGATATCTTGTATTTTCCATAAGCGGCTTTTTCCGCTTTCCATAAATTCTCAGGACCCTGTGATCAATCTCCACATAGAGATCCTCTTTGTTTACCCCAGCGACATCGGCCAGGATCATGATCTCATCAGGAGATTCATAGATATCTACCTGAGGCCTCCATACATTTTGATAAATGGTAAACGTTGAGTTAATCAAACGGAACATTTCATCGATGCCCCGCCGAAATTCGGCATCGATATTTCCGAGTTCATTGGAAAATCTAATTTTTATAAAGCTCATTGTCGTCTCCTGTAGATTGACGGTTTCGAAAAAAGTCAAAAATCCTGTCACTCCCGCGTAGGCGGAAGTCCAGACGCTGTCCTTGCGCAAGCGGGGAACCACGATGAATACATGATAGGTCCCCCTTTGCAAAAGGGGGATACAGGGGGATTTTCCACGCGATTATCAAATCCCCCTTCCCCCCTTTTCTAAAGAGGGAATACATGGAATCTATTTTCGTAGTAATGACAATATGCGGCAAAATCCGACTTTTTACAATTTTAGCAAAAGTAGCATTAATAAACACAATTTGTAAAGAATTTCTCGTCGATGATCAACATGATTGTTTTCCTTCATTTTCGCCCGCCATCGTGGTATATGACCTTGCACGTGTTTAACATATGACTGTGAGAAATAAGCATGACGGCGTGCCATCAAAAAATATTGAAATCCCCCCTGCCTCCCCTTGCTAAAGGAGGGATGGGGAGATTTTTCGAGGTCTCATATGATTCTCAAACCATGGACGATTATTTCAAGTCGTGTTGATAAATCCTACCGGGTTTTCAACCTGCGACATGACCGTGCGTGCTCACCGCGCACAAATCAGACACATGACTTTTATGTTCTGGAGTCCCCGCCCTGGGTAAATATCATCCCCCTCACACCGCAGAACGATGTTGTGTTAATACGCCAGTATCGCCTCGGCATTCGAGATATAACCCTGGAGATACCCGGCGGACTTCTTGAACCCTCCGATTCCCCCGAAGAGGCAGCCAGCCGCGAACTGTGGGAAGAAACGGGCTACCGTGAAGAAACACTGATTTCCCTTGGCGCCGTACACCCTAACCCTGCCATTCAGAACAATCTTTGCTATACGTTTCTTGCCAGGAATGTGTTCCCCACGGGACAACAGAATCAGGATGATCGCGAAGACATCGAAGTGGTGCTCCGGCCGCTTTCAGAAATCCCCCGTCTCATCAGGGAGGGGACAATTACCCATGCACTGGTGATCGCGGCATTCTACCGCTTTTATATGGAATATCCGCCGGACATAAAATAAAGGAACTCTCATAATGATATGCCACCATCCCCCCCTTTTGCAAAAGGGGGGAATAAAGAGGAGACTTTTCAAAGGGGGAAATTTAAAACTTACTCAAATGTCCAACTTCCGCCCCCTTTTTTAAAGGGGGATGGGGGGATTTTCAGGCAAAAGCAGTCCTACCCCACGGAACCACCACAATTATCGCCGATCCGCACGAGATTGCCAATGTGATGGGAAATCGGGGGGGCATCCATTACATCATTGAGAGCAGCATCGGTCTGGTCACGGACCAGCTTATTACAAAAAGCATGGTTATCAAGGCGCCTGTCAAGAACGGTGTTCTCGTATCAGATGCAGAACAGGATGTAATCAAGATCGCTGTTGTTGAGCGCCACCACAGCACGGGAAACATTGGGTTCGGTATGATACAGGGATGCGGTTTAAAGCAGGGCGCTCTCGCTTCAATGGTCGCCCATGGCCCCCATAACATCATATCCGTGGGATGCAAAGACCAGGATATATATGGGGCAGTAAAGGCAGTTGAAAAAATGGGGGGCGGACTTGCCGCCGTTTAAAAGAACCTTTTATGGCGCTTTCCTTATTTGTAATTATTCCAGTGTCAATAAAACAAATATTTCTTCCTGTAGTCAAGCATCCGGTGATTTTGATAGGCCTACATCCTTTCAATCGGAAATGAATGACGGTCACCTATATCGTACTCCAAAGACGAATACATCCAGGCATAACGCTTTGAGAATTCAAAGAATCAGCGAAGCTAATCTGAGGCGCGAAGGATAGGGCTGCCGGAATTATGCCGAAAGAGCCCCTCGTAAGAGGTGAAACAGCCCCAAATCGGATTTCTCAACCGGAAGATTGGCCAACCCGATACAACCCTTCCATCATCACCGATACCGCACCCCATATTTTGTGGTCAAAATTCAATTGACACACAAGATCAATCTTCATATACTCCCACCGCGAAAAAGCAATGCCTTATCAATTTAAATTTCTCAAAACAGAGTAGTTCTCAATAACATTCTAAAATAAAGAATTGAAATGAAGGTAAAAGAAACTTTAAAGTGGGCAAAGAATAGCGGCAATTTAATTATTGCATCTTTTAACGCTTTTATGGAAGACAGGGCTTTAACAATGAGTGCTGCTCTTGCTTACTATACGGTTTTTGCAATGGCACCTTTGCTTATCATGCTTATTTCCCTGGCGAGCCTTTTTTATGGTGAAGATGCCATAAACAGAAAGTTATTCCAGGAAATAAATGGTCTGGTAGGTAATCAGGCAGCTTTACAGATCCAGGATATTATCCGCCAGATAAGTCTTCAAAAGGATTCTACTTTTGCTGTAATTTTAGGAGTAATAACTTTATTTATTGGAGCTACAGGTGTATTTATAGAAATACAGGATTCCATGAACCAGATCTGGCGTGTAAAAGCAAAACCTGAAAAGGGCTGGAAAAAGATGCTGATAAACCGGGTATTATCTTTTTCTATGGTCATAAGCCTTGGATTTCTTTTAATTGCATCTTTGATTATTAATGGATTAATCCTTGCCCTGAGTGATCAATTGAGTCAGTATTTTCCCGATCTGACAATTTTAGTGATCAATATATTTAATGTTGGGCTTACTTTCATCATTATCTCAGCCCTCTTTTCAGTAATTTTCAAGTTTTTACCTGATGTAGAAATAGGCTGGAAAGATGTTCGCATCGGCGCATTTTTCACAGTCACATTATTTATTGTCGGAAAATTTTTAATCGGGATATATATCGAAAAAGTTGTTCCGGGCTCTGCATACGGAGCAGCAGGCTCCATCATTGTAATTCTGGTGTGGGTTTATTATACTTCGGCAATTCTGTATTTCGGTGCAGAATTTACCCAGGTTTATTCAGAATGTTATGGTGGAAAAATTAAACCTGCTTCATACGCAGTTCATATTATACAAACCGAAGAAGAAAAAACCGTTAAAGTTCTGCCTCCTCAGGAACACGAAGTGGAACAAGATAAAACACAGTAATAGATCATTATTTAATTTGTGTGGTAAAAAAATCAAACTGCTTTTCAATGGATTTTTTCCAGTAATTTCGGTCATGATTTCCTGGCTGTGAAATAAAAGTGGCTTTCAGATTTAAGGTATTACATTTTTCAATTAACTGAACATTCCCCTGATAAGATGGATCTTGGATTCCGCAATCAAAAATTAAAGTTTTTTCAGATCCCGATAGCTTTTCAATTTAGTTAAGATCGCCATGCTCTCTGGCATTAGGTAAAGCACAGATTCACTTCTCCCATTTTACCCCAGCGTCCCAGGGTGTTTAATAACATTTATTAATCCATAAGAACACAAGGTGTTACCAAGTTTCAGCACAATTCTAATTTTGCTTGATAATGTTTACGCATTACCGGGTGAAAGGTACAACACGAATGAGTTGGGCGTGAATCTCGCTTTCAGAGCAATATTTACACCCGTCCCCGATTACCCTCCTGACATCCTCGATGAACTTTAAAGAAGTAGGTTTACGAACCGCAGGTAGGAGCGCATGGCGCGGGTGCCGCCGCCTTCGGAGATGATCTGCATGACCTTATTCGCATCCCGGACGATGGCCCCTCCTAAGTGATTGACCGGTGTATCCTGAAAGATTTCCGGGCACAGGGGCGTTGAGGGGCCGAGAACGGCGACATGCCGGGGATTTCCCAGGCCGTTCAGGACTTCCTCAAGGGTGTCATTGAGGAGAGTGGTTGCCGTAATGATTGCTACGGTACACTCCTTCAGTATCCTGTCACTCTCTTTCTTATCAAGAACTGCCATGCGGGTGGGGTCCCGTTCAATGACGGAGAGGCTTGCTCCCGTCGCTTCGATCTTCGGAACCATCGGAGTAAAGAGACCGACCATGGCAACCCGGTCATAAGGCGTCAGTTTCATGATCGAGAGTGAATCTCTTTCATCCTCAATACATGCTGTATGAAGAATGGCATTCGCGGTGGCAAGCCCCAGGGCTTTTTCCAGGGGATTCCGATCTTCTATAAGGTTATTCAGAAGTGCGAGCGCCTTTGCACCGGCTAACTTCCCTGCCTCAGGAAACACTGAACAGCCCGGCGGTAACTCATGCAGCAACAGGGCCGCAAGCCCCGTGCGCTGAACATCCAACCGCACCGCCGCATAGCTCAGGCCGAACCGAACGTCTTCGACGATAAGGTTTTCACCCTTATGGGAAACAATGTCATGAAGACGTTGTGCTATTTCACCTGGTGGGATCATTCTTCTGATACCAATTTGTTATAAAATCCCCTCTACACCCCCCTTTTTCAAAGGGGGGAAAGCGCCTGTCCTGCCGTTAAGTAGATTGGGCGGACATATTGGTTCAAGTCTCTGTCTTGAACCAGCGTTTTATAGTGAGAGGCCGGTTTCCCGTCACGTCGAAAAGTGGGTATATCGCTTGAAGGATGCAAACTCCTTTTGTTCGGCTTTTTTTACTTCCTTTGTATCCTCAGGAATTTTTTCATCACGGCCCTTACGTTTTTTACCCTTTGTCTGTTTGCGTGCTCCCGGGGCTGTCGCAGGAGCGTTACTCCAGGTATCTATCAGACCGGCCAGCTCTCCCAGATTGGTTAACTCTTCAACCCAGACCTCGGTAAATCGTGACCTCAGGGCAGGGGAAAGCAGATTTCTTGATTGATGCACAGAAGGCGGATTTATCGCCAGGAATATCCTGAAATTAGGATGGGCATAGCAGATATTTTCCTCTCCATCAATTACATAGCCAAAGTCGAGGAGGCTGTTTACGTATTCTGATAAAGGAGACAGATTCGCTTCATCGATCAATAGCCAGCTCCCCTCCTCTATTGCCGAAAACAGAAGCCCCTTCCTGTAACGCCATTTCCCCCTCTTGTCTTGCGTATAACCGCCCAGGAGTTCTTCCATGCCTGTATCGGAGGAGAGGTTGACATAATAGAGGTTGGTCTCCTTTTGCCTGGCTAAATATCTGATAAGGGTAGTCTTTCCGGAGGCAGGATTTCCTACCACAAGAACCGGCTCACTGTGTATGAGGGCTTTCAGGATCAGATAGAGGGTCGTCCTCTGTGTTGGGGTGGGTATAATGTCCGCGTCATGTCGGGGAATAAATTCATCCCCTTTTGAGGATATTACGGTCCCAAGCAGGGCTTTCAGGTCTTCAGAAGAAGATATGAGCACCGCTTCCAGATCCAGGCCCTTCGCTCTGAAACCAAAATAAGTATCCAATAAGCTTACCACCGCTTCTCTTTCGGATTCATCCCGCAGCCTGCCTATATAGATGCTGAAGAACTCCAGGAAGAACTTTTTCAGGAACTCATCATCTGTCGGCCCC